>ENA-OQAS01001482-OQAS01001482.1-human-gut-metagenome-genome-assembly--contig:-NODE-1482-length-10890-cov-8.371551_pt1 | contig 10890 bp, 16 predicted proteins | sample MGYA00242733_ERZ504523 | MGnify/ENA primary metagenome ERZ504523 (study PRJEB26092, sample SAMD00036239) | human gut metagenome | host: Homo sapiens | study: EMG produced TPA metagenomics assembly of... | reverse complement strand
CGCGGCCTCGACGCCAACGACGGTACCGGCCCCGTGGCCGCGGCACTCATGCTGTTGCAGCAGTTGGGTGCGAGCGACGACGACTAACGGGTCGACGCTGCAAACGCCCCATTTGGGCACTCTGGTTCCATCGAAAGGAAAGCATGTTCGGATACATCTATAAGAAAGATGTCGCCATGATCGCGGTTGTCCTGTGCCTTTGTCTGGGCGTAGGCAGTTTCTTCGATTATCAGATCTCGAGCGCGCTGTTCAACATCGGCAGCATGTACGGCCGCTTTATCGAGGCCGCCGGCGAGCTGCCGTTTGAGCTGACGGCGAGCGTCGCGGGCGTATGCTCGTGCGCGCGGTGCGTCCCGACTCCAGGGGGAGCAAATGGCTCGCCGTGCTCGGCATCCTCGTCAACGTTGGCCTGGCCGGCTACGAGATCGTCTCGTCCCTGAAGGTTGGCGGCAAACTCATCGCTGTCCAGTTGGTGCTGACGTTTGTGCTGGTCATCGCTGCCAACCTTGTCGTCTATCGCCTCACGCGCACGACCGAGCCCGACGAGCTTACGCGCTGGGCGTTGATGGTGCTTGCCGTGTGGGTCGCTCAGGCCATTATCCTCAACGTGATCGTCAAGCCGTTGTGGTCGCGCCCGCGCATGCGTGTGATCGAGGTGACGCAGGGACTCGAGTTTCAGCCATGGTGGGTGATCGGCAACCCCGACAAGTGGAGCTATATTGCGGCCGGCGTAATCAAGGACGGCTTCAAGTCGTTTGCGAGCGGACACACGCGCACGCGGCAATCGGTCTTATGCTCGCCGGGCTTCCCGCGGCGGCCTTTAAGGAAAAACCGTCGCGCCGCCGCATGGCCTTTTGGACGGCGGCTGCGGTCGCGGCGCTCGTCGCCTTTGGCCGTATCGTGATCGGAGCGCATTTTTTGAGTGACGTGAGCTGCGGCTTTGCCCTGGTGCTGGCACTTGAGTGCCTTGCCGCGCGCATTGCCTATCCTCACGGCGTACAATAGCCCCGTTTGAATCATCTGACCGATACCCGGTAAGAGAGGATTGCCATGCTCGCGTTTAACAACGATTATTCCCACGGCGCACATCCGGCAGTGCTGCAGGCGCTCGTCGACACCAACATGGAGCCGCAGCCCGGCTACGGTACCGATGCACACACCGAGCGTGCCAAGCAGCTTATCCGCGAGGCCTGTCAGGCCCCCGATGCCGACGTGTTTTTCTGGTGGGCGGCACGCAGGCCAACGCACGGTGATTGACATGCTGCTCGCGCCCTACGAGGGCGTTGTTGCTGCCGAGACTGGCCACGTCGCCTGTCACGAGGCAGGCGCTATCGAGTTTGGCGGCCACAAGGTGCTCACCATCCCCGGCTACGAGGGCAAGATGCACGCCGAGGACCTCGAGAACTATATCCAGGTGTTCTACGAAAACGAGAGCTACGAGCACACGGTGTTCCCGGGCGCTGTGTACGTGAGCCTATCGACCGAGTACGGCACGCTGTACTCCAAGGCCGAGCTCGCGGCGATTCATGCGGTGTGCCAGAAGCGTGAGATTCCGCTGTTTGTGGACGGCGCTCGCCTGGCCTATGCGCTGGCGGCCGATGAGTGCGACATTACCCTGCCCGAGCTGGCGCAGCTGTGTGACGTGTTCTACATTGGCGGCACCAAGTGCGGCGCGCTTTGCGGCGAGGCCGTGGTGTTTTGCGGCATGCGCGCTCCGGCGCATCCCATTCCGCGCATTAAGCAGCACGGTGCGTTGCTGGCCAAGGGTCGCCTGACGGGCGTGCAGTTTGAGGCGCTCTTTACCGATGGCCTGTATTTTGAGATTGGTCACCAGGCGATTGAGACCGCTCAGGCGCTTCGTCGCGTGCTGCACGAGCGCGGCTACCAGTTCTTCTTGGAGACGCCGACCAACCAGCAGTTCGTGATTCTGCCAACGAGGACATGGCCCGCATTCGCGAGCATGCCTCGATCGAGTACTGGGAAAAGTACGACGAGACCCACACGGTGGTGCGCTTTTGCACCAGCTGGGCCACGACGCAGGAGGATATCGACGCGTTGGCGGCTGTCCTGTAGCCTGATGTAATGACAAGGGGCCGCCCTGCGCCTGAGCTTGGCGCAGGGCGGCCTTTGCTTTTGGGGAGAAGGGTTGTATGACCGAGATGTCCGAGCCGACGATTCGCCTGGCGACGCCCGATGATGCGCCGGCGTTGCTTGCCATCTATGAGCCGTATGTGCGCCAGACGGCGATTACCTGCGAATACGAGGTGCCGAGCGTTGAGGAGTTCGCTGGGCGCATCGAGCGTACGCTCAAGCGCTATCCATATCTGGTGATGGAGTTGGACGGGCGTCCGGTAGGCTATGCCTACGTGAGTTCGCTTAACAGCCGCGAGGCGTACGACTGGTCGGTCGAGACATCGATCTACCTGGCGCGCGATGTGCGCCACGGCGGGCTGGGCCGCAAGCTGCACGATGCGCTCAAGCAATGCCTGATCGCGATGGGCATCACCAATATGTGCGCGCTCATCGCCGTGCCGCACGACAAGGACGACGAGTATCTGACGCACAACAGTCAGGATTTCCATGCCCATATGGGCTACCGCCTGGTGGGTACGTTTGACCGCTGTGCCCAGAAGTTCGGCCGCTGGTACGACATGTGCTGGATGGAGTTGGTCCTGGCCGAGCGCGTCCCTAACCAACCCAAACCAACCTGGTTCCCCGACCTCCTCGCCTAAAACCACCACAATGGGGACAGGCGCCTTTGTGGTGGTTTCTCTCAAAACTCGGTCGTTTTTGGCGCGTTAACCTAAAAAACCACCACAAGTGCCTGTCCCCTTTGTGGTGGTTTTGGTGTTGGTTAGCCGATGGGCTCGGTGTATTTGGCACGGTCGGTGCGCTGGATGCGCTTGGAGACATGGAGCGGGCGGCCGTCGGTGTCGTAGACGTAGTCGGTGATTAGGATCAGCGCCTGCCCGCGCTCAACGTTGAGCAAAAACGCCTCGTTTTGCGAGGCATAGCACACCTCAAAGGTCTTATGTCCCTGTGCTGGCGCTCGATGGAATTCTTGGCGCAGCGTCGCGTAGAGCGAACCGTTGATATCGCGATCGATGAGCGTCTCGAAGCTTGGCGGCAGGTAGGTGGTCTCCAGGCACAGCGGCACGTCGTCCAGGTAGCGCAGGCGGACAAGTTTGACGAGCTTGCTGCCCACGGCGGCGTCAAGAACTTAGCCATGCTGCCGGCCGCTTGGCAAAGCCCGAGTCCACGGTGCGCGTGGTGGGCTTCATGCCCTGACCTTCGACCTGCTTGGTATAGCTCGAAAACACCAGGTTGTTCTCGTGGAGCGCCGGCGTGTCGGCCACAAAGGCACCACGCCCGCGCTCGGTGCGAACCAGACCCTCATCAACGAGCACCTTAAGGGCATGGCGCACGGTGCTGCGCGACAGCCCGATTCGTCCATGAGTTCCATCTCGGACGGCAGCTTGTCTCCGCGTGCGTAGATGCCGGCGGCGATGCGGTCGCGCAGCATGCCCGCCAAGTGCTCGTATTGGGCCAGTTTCTTTTTAGACGAAGCGTTCATGCGATCAACCTGTATCTAACTTGTATGCGAATCTAATCAAGCATGTATTCAATACAACAACAAAACCGCTGGTAGCCAATTATCAAAATCGCATCAGCAAAATTTCTAAGATAAATATAGCATACAACTAGTCGACATAACCAAAACATGTATGTAACTTGTATGCCATCGAGAGCATCAAACGAGAAGAAAGGCTGATGCACGATGACTACTCAGGAACAGGTTAAGGATGTCGTCTCCCAGGTTTTGGCTGACAAGGCAGACAAGGGCGGCATCAAGCGCGTCGTGTGGATTGGCGCTGGCGGATCCAACGGCGGCAACTATCCTGCCCAGTACTTTATGGAGCACGAGGCCACGCAGGTCGTGAGCTCCAGCTACACCAGCAACGAGTTCGTGCACGCCACCCCGGCCTACGTCAACGAGAACACCCTGGCCGTCGTCGTGTCCATGCGCGGCACCAAGGAGACCATCGTTGCCGCCCAGGTCGCCAAGGACCACGGCGCCAGCACCATCGCCATCTATGTTGACGAGTCCGGCCTCACCGAGGTCTGCGACTACAAGATCCAGTACGACAGCCTGGCCGTCGACGAGTCCTGCATGGGCCGCACCAACTCCGCCGTCGTGACCATGATCGCCATGGAGCTTACGCAGCAGACCGAGGGCTATGCCGAGTACGAGACCGCTATGGCCGCCTTCGACTTGGTTGACCCCATCTATCGCAAGGCCGTCGAGTACACCCGTCCGCTCGCTGCCAAGTGGGCCGAGCAGAACGCCGACAAGCCCTGCATCAACGTCATGGCCCAGGGCCCGCTCTTTGGTGCCGCCTACGTCTTTAGCATCTGCAACGTGCAGGAGATGCTGCAGATCGACTCCTGCACCATCAACACCTGCGACTTCTTCCACGGCCCCTTCGAGATTCTGGACAAGCGCACCTCGCTGTTCCAGCTCATCAGTGTCGGCCGCAGCCGCTGCAACGACGAGCGCGGCATCCGCTTCGTCAACCAGTACGGTGGCGAGCGCGTCTATCAGCTCGATGCCAAGGAGCTTGGCCTCAACGACATCAAGGACAGCGTGAGCGAATACTTCAACCACCTGATCTTTGCGCCGATCCTCAACAACGTGTATATGCGCGCGCTTTCTGCCGTCACCCACAAGGACTACATGACGCGCCGCTACATGTGGAAGCTGGACTACTAGGGGATAGAGCGGCCTAACAGCTCGATGTCCTCATAAGTTGTGGTGGAATAGTTCCTGTTTGGGGGTTTGAAGCCTCTATTTAGGAACTATTTCACCGCAACCGCCAGTAATCCGCTGGGGACGGAGGAAAACGGATCACTTTTCAGCTCGCCGATTTGTGCCTTGAAAAATGTATATAACGACTATAACGTAGTATGAAACTTATTGGAAACAATACCGAGGAGGCTGCGTTGAAGAAAAGCAATCTGGGCTATGTGCTGGTGCTGATCGCCGCGCTTATGTGGGGCACCATCGGAATCTTTGTTAACGGAATATCGGCCTGGGTGTTTCGTCTCAGAGCATGGCGGCCTTTCGCCTGTTGTCGGGTGCTGTCTTAATGGCTCCGGTCTTGGCATTCATGGGTTGCCAGGGAGGTGCTCGTGAGGGAAAGGCATCGGGTCCCCTGGCACTGTTCAAGGCAAGTCCTAAAGAGCTTGTTCCTTGTGCGCTTCTTGGCATTATCGGCCTCGCCACCGCTAACACGCTTTATTACGAGTGCATGGGCGAGGTGGGCATGTCCACGGCCTCGGTGCTGCTCTACACCTCGCCGGTGTTTGGCGTCATGCTCGGCCGCGTACTTTATCGCGAGGATGTGACTCCCAACAAGCTCGTTGCCATCGCTTTTAACATCGGTGGCTGTGTACTTGCAGTGACCGATGGCGACCTTTCCGGTTTTCATTTTTCGGTTTGGGGCGTCACGTCGGGCGTGATTGCGGGCTTTTGTGGCGCGTCGCTCGCGGTGTTTAGCCGGATAGCAACCAAGACGGTCCACCCGCTGGCTGTCACGTTTTGGGGCCTTGTTTTTGGCGGTGCGGTTATGGCGGCTATCGCGGCTCCGTGGCCAGATGTCGCCGCGGCAATGTCGCCACAGCTGCTGCTGCTGTTCCTTGGCTTTGGACTCATCCCCACAGCTGTGGCCTATGTCTTATATATGCAGGGTCTGTCCATGGGGCTCGAGACGTCGAAAGTTCCCGTCGTAATGTCATTCGAGACAGTCGTCACCGTGCTGCTGGGCATTGGTGTCTATGCCGAGCCCGCCGGCGCGATCAAGGTTCTGGGCATCGTGCTGGTGCTCGCGTCCATCCTGATTATGAACACCGACTTCTCCAGGCTGCGCAACAGTGTGTTTGTCGGTCATGTCGTTGAGAGTATGACCTTTAAGCCCAATGCGTGGTGGACGGAAAAATCGCAGGACATGGATCTGTTTAAGGAACGCACCGGCATCGCGCTGGAGCCCACCGTGCAGGAAAGCCCCTGGTACTTCGTGCGATAAGGGATTGCGCGCGGCGTCCGACTTGGGGTTATCCAGCCAGCGCCGGCCTACCTAGCTCCAACGTTTCGAGTACGTTAAACCCGTCAACGGTCGATTTTCACCCGCGAACGGTCTTTATATTAATTAGCAATAAAAGCAACGTATAAGACGTTATAATGACCATAACGAAATGGAGGAGGCAAGATGAATCAGATCATTCTCGCATCTCATGGCGGCCTGGCCGCAGGCGCCAAAGACACGCTCGAGATGGTTCTCGGCGACGTGTCGAACGTCCACGTCGTGTCGCTTGCTCGTGACGACAAGGAGCCCATCACCGATAAGGTGGACGCCATGATCGCCACGTTCAACGCGGACGACACCGTCTATGTGCTGACCGATATGCTCGGCAGCTCGGTCAACAACAGCATGGTCGAGCTTTCCAAGAACGGCACGAAGTTCACGGTTGTCAGCGGTTTCAACATTCCGCTGGCACTGACGCTCGCTATGACGCCCCGTTCCCGTCAAGCGCCGAGCTCGCAGCCTCATCAACGAGGCCCGCACCGGTCTGACCAACCCCAACGCACCGGTCGAGGCTGCCGCGGCTCCCGCCAAGAAGGCCAAGCGTCCCGTCACAGCTCCGGTCCCGCCAAGATCGTCCTCGCACGTCTTGACTACCGTCTGCTGCACGGCCAGGTCGTCTTTACCTGGACCACCAAGGTTCAGGCCGAGCGCATCATCGTCGTCGACAACGCTGCCGCCAACGATGACATCAAGAAGGGCGCTCTTAAGCTGGCCAAGCCCCAGGGCGTGCGCCTGAACGTCTTCACCGTCGAGCGTGCCCTCGCCAAGATGGACAAGCTCAACACCCTCGGCGACGCGTCATGTTTGTCTTTGGCAACACTGCGAGATGCTGCAGTTCTGCCAGGGCTACAAGCTCGACGCCATCAACCTGGGCGCCACCGCCAACCACGACGGTGCCGATCAGATTGGCGGCAAGGACAGCTCCGTCTTCTTCGACGCCACCCAGAAGGCCGACGTCAACCAGCTGCTCGACATGGGCATCAAGCTCTACGTCCAGCAGACCCCTACGTATCAGAGCGTCGACATCGACGCCAAGCTGTAATCAACCAGGCTTTTGCCTGACTGAAAGGAGAAGGGTATGAATACGTTCATCAGTGCGGTGCTCGTCGGCCTCGTCGGCGTGTTCTGCATGTGGGACTCCCGCCTGCTCGGTCGTCTTAACTTCGAGCAGCCCCTCGTTGGCGCTACGCTCGTCGGTCTGCTGCTGGGCGATGTGCCCACCGGCCTTGCCGTCGGTGCCGCCGTCGAGCTCGTGTCCATGGGCCTGGTGCAGGTCGGCGCCGCCGTTCCGCCCGATATGGTCCTGGGCGGCATCGTGGCCGCTGCCTTTGCGTGCCTGACCGATGCTTCCGCCGAGACCGCCATGACGATCGCCATCCCGGTCGCCGTCCTGGGTCAGCTCCTCGGCATCGTGTTCCGTTCCATCATCGCCGTCCTCACCCATGTGGCAGATAACGCGATTGATAACGGAAAGTTCAAGACCGCCTACCGTATGCACATCTGCGCCGGCTCCGGTTTGTACGCCATCATGTACTTCCTGCCGATCTTCCTCGCCGTCTTTGCTGGCACCGACCTGGTTCAGGCCATCGTCAACATGGTTCCCGAGTGGCTGTCCACTGGTCTTAACGTTTCGACCAAGATCATGACCGCCTACGGCTTGGCCCTGCTGCTCACCATGATGATCAAGAAGGGTATGACTCCGTTCCTGTTCATCGGTTTCCTGCTCGCCGCTTACCTCAACCTGTCCGTCATCGCGGTCGCTCTGATCGGTGTGTGCCTGGCTGTCGTCTTCATGGGCTTCAAGTTCAACGGTTCCCATGCAGCCGCCGGTGTCGATTCCGACTACGATCCGCTCGAAGACGACGAAGACTAAGGAGGAACACACTATGGCAACCGCAACCAAGGACGTGTCCCTGAACAAGAAGGTCAGCCAGTTCTTCTGGCGCTCCTGGGCCATCCAGGCCTCTTGGAACTACGAGCGTCAGATGAACATGGGCTTCCTCTACGGTATGGTTCCCACGCTCGATCGCCTCTATCCGGACGAGTCCGACCCCAAGCAGCTTGCTGCTAAGAAAGAGGCTTACCACCGTCACATGGCGTTCTACAACTGCACCCCGCAGACGAGCGCTTTCATCCTGGGCCTCGCCGCCTCCATGGAGGAGGAGTACGCCAAGGATCCCGAGAACTTCAACCCCGATTCGATTAACGCGGTCAAGACCTCCCTTATGGGCCCGCTTTCCGGCATCGGTGACTCCTTCTTCCAGGGCACCATCCGCGTTATCGCCTTTGGCCTGGGTGTTCAGCTGGCTCAGCAGGCTCCATCATGGGCCCGATCCTGGCCCTTCTCATCTCCATCGTCCCCTCCGTGCTGATTACTTGGTTCGCAGCCAAGATGGGCTATCAGGGCGGCCACGAGTACCTGAGCAAGCTTCAGGGCGGCGACCTCATGGAGAAGCTCATGTATGTCTGCGGCATCGTGGTCTTATGTCCGTGGGCGGCATGATCGCCACGCTGATCGGCGCCACCACCCCGCTGCAGTTCGCTGACGGCACCGTCGTTATCCAGGACATCCTGGACAGCATGATGCCCCAGATGATCTCCCTTGGCCTCACCGGCCTTATGTACTGGCTTATCAAGAAGAACGTCAACACCGGTTGCTTCTCGTGATCGCCATTGTGGGCGGCATCGCCCTCTCCGCGGTCGGCATCCTGGCCTAGTCGCGACTAAGCGCCTAACCGCTTTCCCCCGGGGGCTGCCTGGCATCCCATACCCCAGGCAGCTTCCATCCCTAAATGTGTCAAAGGGCAGTCCCTTTGACACATCCTCAACGGGCCGGCGACTCGGTCCAAATCACGGTAACCCTGCGAGCGCCCGGCAATGTGGCGCCGCAAAAATTGAAAGGAATGTGTCAGATGTACGAGATCGACCTTAACCTCCCTAAGCAGATTGTCGCTGACGTCCTGTCCAACCACGAGATCCACAGCGTCGCCTTCGTCGGCTGCGGTGCCTCCATGTCCGACCTTTACCCCGCCAAGTACTTCCTGGCCAACAACACGGACAAGCTGAACGTTCAGATCTTCACCGCTAACGAGTTCAACTACGACACGCCTTCCTGGGTCAACGAGCACACCTTCGTGATCACCTGCTCCCTTGGTGGCTCCACGCCCGAGACCGTCGAGGCCAACAAGACCGCCAAGAAGCACAACTGCCCGGTCGTCTCCCTCACCAACAAGGCTGGCTCCGCTCTGACCGTCGACGCTGACTACGTCATCGTTCACGCTTCCACGCCAACTTCGCTGCCAAGTGCGAGAAGCCCGGCTACGCCATCGCTCTTGCTGTCGAGATCCTTCAGCAGACCGAGGGCTATGACCACTACGAGGACATGATCACCGGCCTCACCAACGTCTTTGAGTCTGCGAGAACGCTGCTCAGTCCTGCAAGAAGCTCGCCAAGAAGTTCGCCGAGGACTTCAAGGACGACAAGATGATCTACTTCATGGCTTCCGGTGCCTCCGAGAAGATGGCTTATTCTCACGCCGCCTTCCTGTTCACCGAGATGCAGTGGATCGACGCCGCCGCCTACAACACCGGTGAGTACTTCCACGGCCCGTTCGAGGTTTCCACCGAGGGTAAGCCCTACGTCTTCTTCATGTCCGATGGCGCTACCCGTCCGATGGACGCCCGCGCCCTCACCTTCCTTAAGCGCATGGGCGCCAAGGTCGCTCTGATCGACTCCAAGGACTACGGCCTGGCTGACGCCGTGCCCGCGAGCGTCGTCACCTACTTCAACCCGCTGCTGCACCTCGCCGTTATGCGCGAGTACGGCAACCAGATCGCCGAGGCCCGTCAGCACCCGCTGACCATGCGTCGCTACATGTGGAAGCTTTCCTACTAATCACAAGTAAGTAGACCTTACGGGTTGATTGAGAGGGGATGGGGTTTGCGCCCTGTCCCCTTTTTGCTCTGGGGAGGGCGTGTCTGCCGCGTCATAAAACCCCAGATAAAACCTACCAAAATAAACCTGTCCCTTTTTGGCAGGTGGGAGGAGATGCGTATGATCAAGGCAGTGCTGTTTGATATGGACGGCGTGCTGGTCGATACCGAGTGGTTCTACAACCGTCGTCGCGTGGCGTTTATGGAAGAGAAGGGGTTCCACTTTGACGAGATTCCCGATCTTTCGGGGTCTAACGAGCCTGCCATTTGGGAGGCGCTGGTGCCCGACGATATTGAGCTGCGTGAGCGTCTGCGCGTGGAGTACAAGCAGGTCTACAGCCCGGACCATCCCGTTCCGTATACCGAGCTGCTCAACGAGCAGACGGGGCCGGTGATGCGTGAGCTGCACGAGCGCGGCGTGAAGTGCGCCATCGCGAGCTCGTCCTATCGCGAGCTCATTGACGAGCTGGTGGAAATTGCCGGTATCGCCGACGTGCTGGACTACACCATCAGCGGCCACGAGTGCAGTGCGTTTAAGCCCGACCCCGAGATCTACCTGCGTGCCATGGAGGCGCTGGGGGTGGAGCCTGCCGAGTGCCTGGTTATCGAGGACTCGCCTTTGGGCATCGAGGCCGGCAAGCGCTCCGCGCCCGCGTCCTGGCACTGCGTCCGCACGAGGGCGTCAACCTGGACCAGTCCGCCGCCGACGTTGTCATCGACAACCTGACCGACATCCTACCTGCCATCTAGCAGCAAAACCACCACAAAGGGGACAGGCACCTTCGTGGTGGTTTTTATTGGGGCGACGTTTTTTG
>ENA-OQAS01001478-OQAS01001478.1-human-gut-metagenome-genome-assembly--contig:-NODE-1478-length-10899-cov-13.837449_pt1 | contig 10899 bp, 15 predicted proteins | sample MGYA00242733_ERZ504523 | MGnify/ENA primary metagenome ERZ504523 (study PRJEB26092, sample SAMD00036239) | human gut metagenome | host: Homo sapiens | study: EMG produced TPA metagenomics assembly of... | reverse complement strand
TGGCAGACCTCAAGTCTCGCCCGCAGCTGCTCGCCGAGTTCGCCGGCGACATCAAGGCTACGATGTCCAAGGCCGCGTACCTGTTCAACGCTCTGCCGACCAAGGCCGTGCGTACGATCGATGCGCTGCGCGAGAAGCAGGAAAAGGCTGCCTGATTTCGTTGCGGCTCGCCGCATGAATGAAGCAACCACAAAAAGAAAAACAATTGTTTTAGGTGACGGCCACCTCTTCAATTCAGTCCGTCGCCAAGAATGAAAGGAAGCCATTATGGCTAAGTACACCAACGATGAGCTGCTCGAAGCTTTCGGTGAGATGACCCTGGTTGAGCTCTCCGAGTTCGTCAAGGCCTTCGAAGAGAAGTTCGACGTCGAGGCTGCTGCCCCGGTCGCCGCTGTTGCCGCCGCTCCGGCTGCTGGCGCTGCTGCTGAGGAAGAGAAGGACGAGTTCGACGTCATCCTCTCCGCCGTTGGCGACAAGAAGATCCAGGTCATCAAGGCCGTCCGCGCTATCACCAACCTGGGCCTGGCTGAGGCCAAGGCTCTCGTCGACGGCGCTCCGAAGGCTGTCCTGGAGAAGGCCAAGAAGGAAGACGCCGAGAAGGCCAAGTCCCAGCTCGAAGAAGCCGGCGCCACCGTCGAGCTCAAGTGATTCGCGCGGCTTCAAGCCGCAATCACCAAGCTGTAATGGAAACCCCGTTTGCCGTAAGGCAGCGGGGTTTTCCGCATATGGAGCATGACTCAGGCATGTTCTAAAATGGGGGAATTAGGCGAAAGTTGTCAATTTATCGGTTCGGAATCCTTACTTTCGCGATGAATCATGACACAATGGCAGATAGTGTAGTGCGAAAGGAAGGCCGACAACGGTGAGCGAGGATCGACGAATGACGCGGCAGTGGACCGTCAAAGTTGACGGAAACAACGTGAAAACGCTTCATGACGGCGAAAGCGTGGAAATCGGGCGCAAACCGTTGCGCCCGCTGTCGGATGACGGGTTCGCTCGTCTCGACATCATGGATCCGGGCAAGTCCATGTCGAAAAGACATGCGGTCCTCTCCGTCGACAAGCAGGGCAATTGCTCCGTACGAGATCTGCATTCCACCAACGGCTCGTTCGTGGTGATGAACAACGGCCAACTGATGCGCCTGCCCGCAGGCGAGGACATCAAGCTGCCCATCGACTCGATGACCCTGCAGTTCGGCGACGTGCGTCTTACGCTCGAATCCGCATTCGAACACGATGACGAGGATGACGACGCCACCTCCGGTGTCTCGGATGATACAAGCCAGCCGGTTTCGAACCTGTTCGAATACGCGGTCTCCGACGAGGCTCCGCAGGAACCGGATGCAGCCGACATGTCCGTGGACGACATCCTCAATCTGCGTGCCGGCGAGCCGACGACGTTCTTCCACGCACGCAATGTCACCGACCGTGCCGATGCTCTGCACCAGGCGGAACGTCAGACCTTCACGCCGGAGCATGCCGACAAGCCGGAACTCGAAGATGCATTCCCCTCGGTCTCCTTGGTTCAGGAAACCGTCGTGGCCGCGGACAAGCCCCGCGACCTGTTCGCCGACGCCGCAGCGCAGGCCGAGGCTGAAGCTGAGATCGAGCCGATGTGGCCGATTCCGCTGATGCGGCTGCGACCGATGCCGAGGTGGCTGCCGCATCAACGAGACAGCCGCTCGGCCCTTGGAAGCATCCCATGACGGTAACAAGAACAACCTGATTCCGGTGGACAAGCTGTTCAGCGCGCGCCCCAGCACGCCAATCGCCGTCGCTCTGCCCGACAGGAACGACACTGGCGATAACACAGCAACGTTGACAAGGCTGACAATGCGTTGACGCGTCCGCCCAGGAACAGACGCAGTCGCCGAACAATCGCAGATGGCGGAACAGCCACATCGGAAACTGCCGAACAGCAGCCCGCCGAACAGCAGTCGAAGCCGATGCACGCTACGCAGCCGCAGACGGAACAGCCGGGAACGGTGACCGCGGAAGACGACGACGAGCGGTTCCGCCCGCAAAACAGCCAATCGCAGCCCGCGCCGGACGAAACCGCCGCATTCAAGCCGATCTTCGAACCGGGATCGGTATTCGACCGTGTGTCCAAAGGCGGCCTCGCCAAGCAGGAGCAGACCATCGAGGTCGACGGCCTGACCTCCGATGACGCCAAACGCACGGATGATTTCACAGTGCAGTTCCAGATGGCGCGTCATCCGGAACTGTTGCCGTTCCTCGCCATGAACCCATCCCTATACGATGACCTGTACGCGTGGTTGGGCGCATTGGGCAACCAAGACATCGATGCGGCTTTGGCACACAATCCGGGATATGAGGAATACCGCAAGGCAGTAGGGAAGTGAGTCGGTATATGAGCGAAAACGAAGAGACGGCCACCGCGTTGGACCGTATCCGCGGATGGCGTGAGGAGTATCGCCTTGGTCTGGCACCATCCCCGCTTGAGGATGTGACGCAACTGAGCGCCCAGCTTGACCTGACGCATGCGCACCCATCGGGCATCGCGCAGCTGTTCGCCAAAGGACACGTCACCTTGGACTCGTTGTTCCGAGACAACGGCATGCTGCGCGCCGCGGGCAGGCGTGTGGAACGCGTGCTCGACGACCGTGACGCGAAAAGCCGTGTCAGCGGCGTCGGCGAACTCTCCTTGGTGGTCGGCGTGGCCATTTGGAAAGGCAACCAGATGCCGGTGCTCATGTATCCGGTCGAAGTGCGCAAGGAAGGCCGCAACATCGAGAACGGCACCGTCATCGCGTTCACCGGACGAGTGCGTCTGAACGCGGCCTTCGCCGCCGTGATGCGTGAAAACAACGTGACATTGGACGAGACCAAGCTCTTCGATGGTTCGAATTACGAAAGCGGCACCCCCGAAACGTCCGCGGTGTTCGCGGCCATCACAGCGCGCGCGTCCAGCGTTTTCCCCGATTTCGAAATCGAACGTCACATCATCCTCGGCTGCTTCATGGACCGTCCTCGCAGATGCTGGTGGAAAGTCGCCAGATCATCAACCAGCTGTCCCAAGGCCCGACAGGCAACACCGTCCTGGACGCGCTCGCCGGGAACAAGGAAGCCGCGGACGCGCTGAAAGACGCGCAGATTCCCGAATACAGTCCGTTCGACGCCGATCCCCATGGCGAATACGAGATTGGCGACGTTGACAACACCGTCCGATACGCGGCGCAGCTGGCCGCATCCGGGCATTCGATTTTCGTGGACAGCGCGATCAGCGGCAACACGGCCGAACAGGCCGCGGCAATCGCCTCCCGTTGCGTGATGGGCGGACACAGCGTGCTGTACGTGCCGTGCGTCACCGACCAAAAGCGCCGTTTCATGCAGACGATCGCGGCCAACGAGATGAGCGGCCAATTGCTGGATATCGCCGATGACGGCGCCAATGCGGCAATCGACCGTCAGCTGATAGCCGCAGTCGGTTTCCAATCCGGCGTCGCGACTTCGCGTTTCGACAGATTTCGGATGAGCTGGTGGGTGTGCGTTCCCGCCTGGCCCGCTATCTGGGCGACCTGCACGGCGTCAGCAGGAATGGGGCGTGTCCGCATACCAGACCATCCAGAACCTCGCACAAATCGCCGTCCTGCCCACGCATCCGACCACGCATGTGCGTCTGACCAAGCAGTCCGCCCATTCCATCGCGGACAAGATGGAGGAATGGGCCCAGAAGCTGTATCGCGCGGGAGAACTCGGCGAATACACCATCGGCGCGCAGGACACCGCCTGGTACAAAGCCTCCCTGTATTCCGAAGAGGAAGCGGTCAGCGCATACCAGCGTGTGGTCGAGCTGCTGCGCAAGGTGCTGCCCGCCACCCGCAAACAGGTGTCCAGCACCGTGCAGACCTGCGGCTTCCCGATTCCCACCACCGCGCAGGAGTGGGGACGCCAGGTCATGGTGCTCAAGAACCTGCGCCGCGTGCTCGACGTCTTCCAGCCGGAAATCTTCGAACGCGACATCGATTCCATGATCGAGGCCACCAAGCCCAAGGCCCAGCGCAAGGCCGAAGGCAGCTCCATGGGATTCTGGGAACGTCGCCGCCATATCAAGGAGGCCAAGTCGATGCTGCGCGTCGGCGCGCAGGTGGAGAACCTGCATGAGGCGCTGCTCGTGGTGGCCAAGCAGGCCGAACAATGGCACATGTTCGTTCCTCACGGCGGATGGCCGGTGCTGCCCGCCAAACTCGACGACATCATCAACACGCAGGACCAGCTGACGAACGATATGACCGCGTTGAACGTGGCGCTCGCCACCACACCGCAGGGCGGCAATCTGGACACCGTCGACCTCAACCAGGTGGAAGAGCGTCTGAAGGCCCTGTATGACGACAAGCAGGCGTTGGATACGCTGCCGGAACGCGCCCGTCTGGAACGTGAGTTCCATTCGGCCGGTCTGGATGAGCTTGTGGCGGACCTGAGCAACCGCGGCGTGCCGAACGACGCCGTGGCCGGAGAACTGCAGCTGGCGTGGTGGACCACGCTTTCGAAGACATCGTGAAGTCCTCCGCCATCATTTCCAACCAGGATGCTCCGCCATGCAAAGCGCCGCCGACCGATTCACCCAGGTGGATGTCGAACACGTGCGTTCCATCGGACCGATGGTCGCCCAAGAGTCCGTACGCCGTCTGTGCGACATGCTTTTCTCCCGCACGCAGGAAGCCAATCTGCTGCATACCACGCTTGCCGGTTCCGAAACGTGCCGTTGAACAGGCTGCGTAGGGAGCATCCGCAGATTTTGGCCGCGGCAAAGCCGATTCTGGTGGCAACGCCAGCCACGCTCGCTGCCATCACCGACCCGGCGCCGCTTGCCGATACCGTCATCATCGATACGGCCGCGCATATTCCGTCCATCGAGCTGCTCAGCATCATCGCCCGCGCGAAGCAGGTCGTGGTGATCGCGCACCGCAAGACCGTCACATCCGATGGCCTGCAGCGACTGATCGCACTGCTGCCAAGCGTGAAGATAACCGACAGGCCGGTTCGCCGTGCGCCGAAGCTCAACGCCTTCCTTGAATCGGAAGGATACGGCTCCGTGCCGTGCGATGTGGCGCGTGAAGGATACCAAGGCGAAGTCGCGTACCATTTCGTGCCGGACGCCAACGGTGTGCCGGTCATCAATTCCGGCCTGGTCGAATCAAGCCAGCAGGAGATCGACGAAGTGGTGAATATCATCCGCAAGCGCGCGGCCGGTTTCACCATCGTTCCCGTATCGTATGTGCTTACCGTGGTGGCGCTCACGCACACGTTCCGCATCCGTCTGGGTGCCGAGCTCAAGTCGCTTGCCAACAAAGACAAGGCCATGGGCATGTTCCTGCGCCACGTGCGCATCGTGGACATCGTCGATGTGGCCGGCGCCCACGCCACCGACGCGATTCTTGCGATGTGCTACGCCAAGACCTCGCACGGCAGGCTGCTGCAGCAGTTCGGCGCGCTGGAATCCGACGGCGGCCGAGGCATGCTGCTGGACGCTTTGGCGGTACCGGACCGTCATCTCGACATCGTCTCGTCCTTCGCATCCGACGATATGGACGACGAGCGACTGCATCAGGATGGTCCGAAGGCGCTCAAAACCGTGCTGCGTTGGGCCGAACAGCTTGATGACAGCATGGTTCGCCCGGCGATCAAGGAGTCCGGAGAGAACGTGCTCTTCAACGATCTCGCCGAGAGGATCCGCGAACGCGGCTTGGACGTGGCCGTCGATTACGGTTTCGATGACGGACTCAAACTGCCGTTGGTGGTTGGTCTGAAAGGCGAGCCGTTCGCTTTGGCCGTGCTCACCGATGACGCGCAGTTCATGGGACTGCAATCCACCAGGGAACGCCATCGCGTGCTGCTGCAGGACATCGAATCGCTTGGCTGGTCGGTGATGACGGTATGGAGCGTCGGCGCGTTCGTGAACCCCGATAAGGAAGTCGACCGCATCGTGGCACGACTGGGAAGCCTGTACCGGGAGGAACGGTGAGCGCCGAGCATATCGAAAACGTCATGGAGCATGACGATTCGCAGACCCAGTCCGAGACGCACTCCACACCCAGTTATTCCGCCACGCGGCGGACCGCACGCAAGCATAAGCGCGTGGTCCGCCAAGGTACGGAACTGTTCGATGCCGATGGCGTCAAACTCGAACCTTCGGACGTGCTCACCAAGCGCCAACGCGAGGCGGATGACGACAAGCGCATCCTAAACGAGCTTCCGCCACATTGGGCGGTCTTCTCCGAACGCGGCCGCTGATACGTCCAGCCGGGTGCCAGCTATCGATTAGGATTATCAGCCATTAATTGATGGTGGCGATGACCGCACTGTATTCCTGAACCCGCAACACGACGGCCGCCTCATTGGGCGGCATGGCGAACACCGCGATGGTATTGCCTTGCGCATCCTTAGCCGGTTTGCCGGTCAGCAGCGCTTCGGTGCAGATCGTGCGTAACTGCGCATCCACACCACCGTCCGGCATATCATTAGCCATGCCGGACGGCGTTTCCGTACCGTTCGGCATATCCGCGACATTCGGTGTGCCGGACTGCATCTCAGCATCTGTCATGGTGGCGCTGGAAAGTGTCACCTTGTCTCCGGGAATCAAACCGCCGGCCACACTTGTCAAACGCACTTCGATACTCGTATGGCCCTGCGGCACAACGGGGGACGCACGGGCCATGCCCGACATAAGCACATCGTGCGCGCCGATGCCCACCTGTGCGATCAAGCCGACGGCGTCGTCAAGCGTATGGAAGGCGTTGCTCAGCGAGCCATCGCTCGGCGCCTCACGTAACTCCACGTCTTCGCGTGTGATGGCCGTGCCTTTGGCGACATTCCGCACCGCGACCACAATAGGCTGCGTGGCGATGGCTGCGCGTACGCATTGCAGCGTGGCGAATACCGTCAGGCCAGCGCACAATGCGGCGAGGAACCGATGCAGGCGTGCGTTGCTTCGTCTGGCTTCCAACGATGCGGCAGTCGAACCATGACGGTCTCGTTGCAGACGCGTCGTGCGCGCGGTCCGTCCTTCCGAAGCCGTCGATGTGCGCAAACTCGAATGTGGCCGGCGGTCCATCAAGGAATGAAAAAAGGTCATCATGCATGCATGATGACTGATTGTTATGACCACGGCAAGCGGAATCCGGGGTTGTGGTCGGAGAATGGGAGTTATCCACAATCTCCGGCGTGTCGCATTGGATTCCGCGCCTGTGGGTCACTTGGATTTGTCGGTGCGGTAGAAGCCGGACCCCTTGAACTCGATCGGCACCGCGGAATAAACCTTGCGGACCTGCTCCTCGCCGCATTCCGGGCATACGGTGATCGGATCGTCGGTGAACGACTGCTGCTCGGTGAAGTCGTAGTTGCAGTTCTTGCAACGGTAATGGTAAGTAGGCACGATATCCTCGCTTTACGCACAATCCCAAATTTCTTAACGGGACATATCCTAGTACGTTCCCTGAGACGGCCCCGCAACCGTCCTATCCTCGGACATCGGCATAACCATCCGGCGTGAGCACGCCGTCGACGGGAATATCATGCGGCTCATGCGGCACGGTCTCGTCGGTCGGCTCCCAAGGCCAGCAAACGGCGACCACGCGCGCGGTGCTGCTACGATGCTCCAAAGCGCGGTCGTACCAACCGCCGCCGCGCCCCAATCGGAAACCATGTTCGTCCACAGCGAACGCTGGCACAATGATCAGCTCGGCCGAAGTGAGAACTTCCGGTCCTTCCGCTGCGTTTTCCGGCTCCTGCGGGCGATGTGTGTTGATGGAACCATCAGCATTGCGCTGGTCGCGCAGATCGTCAAGACCGTTCAGCTCACTCCAGCCGACTTCCATGCCAGCACCCAGACGCGGCACCAAAACACGGCAATCCGTGTCGAACATCGCTTCGAGCAACGGCATCATCGATATTTCACTGCCCATCGAGGCGAAGGCCGCGACGGTTGATCGCGGTCGAATCAACGACGCTTCCAATGCGTGTTCGGCAAGCAGTCGTCCCGCTTCGCGCCGCTGGTCGGCGGACGTCCGCTTTCGTCGTTCGATCGCAGCCGCGCGCCAATGCCGTTTCAGCTCGCGTTGTTGCTTATACATGTCCATATCGTTCGTTGTACCACGGTTCGATTGCGTGGAAAACGGAACATGGGGTATGGGTGGGGCACAATGGAAGGGTGACGATTTTGCAATCCTTGAGCGACATGATGCGTCGTCCGGGGAATAATTCCTTTGAAATGCCGGAATTCATCCAATCGCATAGCATGCGCGTCCCGGTGAGTCTGCGCCCGTTGACGGGTGCCGACTATGACGAGTGGAACGAGGTTCGCTGGCGCAACGATGCCTGGCTCAAGCCGTGGGAATCCGGCGATCCGCTGCACGGCGCCCCCATCACCTACAAGGAATGGATGAAACAACTGCGGCGCAACGAACGGGCCGGTACCGGTGCCGTGTTCGCCATCGAACAGCATGGCCGTATCGTCGGGCAGATCTCGTTGGGCGCGATCTGCTACGGCGCGATGCGTTCCGGCGTCGTCGGCTATTGGGTGGACGAGCGTTGCGCCGGGCGTGGCTACGCGCCGATGGCGGTGGCGCTGTTGGCGGATTGGGCCATGTTCGACCCGACCGGACCTCGACTGCATCGCATGGAAATCGACATTTTGCCGGAAAACAAGCGGTCCCGTGCCGTTGCACGCAAGGTCGGAGCAACGTTGGAGGGGGTGCGGCGCGCGTATATGTACGTCAACGGCCAATGGCGCGATCATGAAAGCTACGTATTGATGGCCGAGGACGCGCCAAACGGTTTCACCGCGCGTCTGATGACAGGGAATTCACCCTCCTGATTCGACACGCCGGGGAGGACTCGCCTCGAATGTCGGAATGTCACCTATTCTTATGACATATGGGTTATGAATCGTTAAGCACGGTGGTCGTGCTTGCGATCGTTGTCATCCTGATGCTCATTTGGTTGCCCAGACGGACGATTAAAGGCATGAAGAGGGTGATCGAACATCGCGAGGACCGCTTTTCACCGTCGTTGCATCTGGTGGATGCCGACAGCGGAACGCGATTTTCCGATGAGACCGTCGCGGCAGCGAAAGGGGTACTGATGCAGTCCACAGAGGCGCACAAAGGCGCAACATCCGAAGAACGGATCGCGGAAATTCGCGCCCTTCGTCACGCCGCGGTCCGCAGGAGGCGCGCCATCGCCGTCTCATTGCTGACAATCACGGTCGTTGTGCTGGTCTGTGCGTTCGCACTGCACTTCAGCCCGCTGTTCGCGCTCATTCCGGCCGCGTTGCTGGCCGCGGTGCTCGCGTTGGGTGTGCGTGCGTCCAAGCAGGCCGTGGCGTGGGAGCGGAAGGTCGCCAGATACCATGCCAAGGTGAAGAAGCGTGCCGCCGCCGAACGCAAACGTGCGCAGGCGGAGCAGGCGGAACGTGCCAGACTGCGCGCGCAGGAGCTGGCCGAGGCCCGCAAGGTCGCCGACGAGCAGTTGAAGACCGATGTCGTTCCCGAGGGGGAGATTCGCCAGGCGATCGCCCGCGGCAAGGCTGATCGGGACGCCGCGGTGAAACGGCGCAAGGAAGAGATGTCTTCCAAGGAAGAGACGCAGACTGCCGAGAAGGCCGTCGACCAGACAACCGAACGTGCGGATGCCGCGCCCGCTGACGTCAAGGAAGTGGGACTGTCCCTCCACGATGAGCGAGACAATATGGCCGAAGAAGCCAAAACCGTTGCCGTCAAGTCCACGCAGGACTTGATTTCCTTCTCGTTGGGTGCGCCTCGCGACGGTGCCGACGTTGAGGTGGATGCTCCGGAAAGCATGGAGATCAAGTCCACCAAACAAGTGGCCAAGGCCGTGCCCGTCGAAACGCCTTCCGACGAAGCTGAGCCGTTGATTCCGCCAAGCGACGCAATGGGCAGCATGGATGCCGATGAGGCCGCCGCCCGCGTGGATGAGGCGTGCACCTCAGAGAGGTCGACGTTCCGGGATTCCACGATGCCGAAGTACGTGCCGATGTGGAGGCTCCGGATGTGACTTCGGACTCCCTAGCACCGGCCTGGAGGCCATTCTGGCCCGTCGTAGCGCCTGACGAAACGCTTGAACCGTTTTTTACAAAGCCCGGAACCGCATGGTTTCAGGCTTTTTTGATAATTTCTCTCAGAGCGTTAGCACTCGATTGGCAGAGTGCTAATAATCGCGCTAGGATAAGTCACAGCGCGAAAGGACGACGCCGTAAGTGATCGTCAGCCTCTTGCTAGCGGGTCCCGGCGCGGTAAGTATCGATTTCTCTTTAGAAAGAGGAGGTCCACAGTGTCGATCTCACTCACACCGTTGGAAGACAAGATCATCGTCAAGCAGGCGGAAGCCGAGACCCAGACCGCTTCCGGTCTGTTCATTCCGGACAATGCCAAGGAGAAGCCGCAGCAGGGTGAAGTCCTGGCTGTCGGCCCGGGCCGTCGTAACGACGCCGGCGAGCGTATCCCGGTCGACGTCAAGGTCGGCGACAAGGTGCTGTACTCCAAGTATGGCGGCACCGAGGTGCACTATCAGGGTGAGGATTACCTCATCGTCTCCGCTCGTGACATCCTGGCCATCCTCGGCTGAGACTAGCGCGTAGCTGTCGAAACCCCGTTTCCCGTATATTGCGATTCGCAAGGCTCGGGAGGCGGGGTTTCTGCGTTGTTCGGCGCCGATTTGCGCAAAACGTTGGAATTTCAACGATTTGGGCCGTTTTTGCTGTCGCGACACGCCGTATTTGCATAAGTCGGCCGGTCTGTGGCATACTAAACGGGTTGCCGGTTGGGGTTCAACCAAACAGGCAGCACGGCGGATTTCCCAAGCGGTCAAAGGGAACTGACTGTAAATCAGTCGCCTCGTGCTTCAGTGGTTCGAATCCACT
>ENA-OQAS01001477-OQAS01001477.1-human-gut-metagenome-genome-assembly--contig:-NODE-1477-length-10905-cov-7.388569_pt1 | contig 10905 bp, 12 predicted proteins | sample MGYA00242733_ERZ504523 | MGnify/ENA primary metagenome ERZ504523 (study PRJEB26092, sample SAMD00036239) | human gut metagenome | host: Homo sapiens | study: EMG produced TPA metagenomics assembly of... | reverse complement strand
GTTGTTTCGTTCTTTAAAAAGCTGATACAAGTAAACCACACTTCACGCTCTGTAAGCTTGTAGAGCTTTTCAAATGATTTGTTATCTCCCTTTTTAATTTTCTCTACTAAGTGGAAATGTTCATAAAATAACCTCCTCTCATTTCCTTTCATAATATAGACAATTTAAAACGGCTTTTGATTTTATAAAATCCGAAAAAATTTTAAAATTTTTCAAATTTTGTCGATTTTTTTAAAAAGCAAATATTTTTCGCATAAAACAAAAAGTGCGTAGCTGAAGCTACGCACGAAAAATACATAGCTTTGATTGTTGCGACACAATATTTCACTTGTAAGGTGTGAAAAGTAAAGCCTGCATTTTTACCGAAATAAAAATACACACTTAGGTGACTTAAAATTAAATTTTTGTTTGGCATTTTTATTTTAGCATACAATATGTGAAAATTCAATATTATTTAAATTAACTTTTAAAATTTATGTAAAAGAATTTAACAATATCAATTCCGTACTATCATATTTCTGTTTATCAAACATCCCGTTTACAAGCAAAAGTATATCGTTGTATCATTGTTATTATACAGAATCAAATTTGCATAAAAAAATCAGGCAATCGTTATGACTGCCCGATTTGTTTTTGGAAAATTTACAATTTTAATCCTATTTATGCACTGTTTTACACGCACTAACCGTAATCAGAGTGCCATGACTTTTTGAGAAATTTCTGCCGGAGATGACACTGTGCCGACGCACTTGTACTCTTCGGTTTCTTCCTTGGTTTTAAAGCCCCAGCCGTATAGCACAGCGAGGAAGTCCATACCTATTTCTTCCGCACCCTTTGCCTCGATTGTGCTGTCGCCGACAAGGATACTTTCTTCAACGGAAACTCCTGTCTGCTCACACGCCTGCAAAAGCAGATGACTCTTTGTGAGGTTTGTACCGACATCTGTTGCACATACTGCGTCGAAAACATCCGACGCTCGTAGGTTTCAAGAATATCCGTTGTGAACATTCTGTGCTTTTGAGTTGCTATTGCAAGCTTAAAACCGCTTTTCTTGAGTTCACGAAGAGCGTCATAAATTCCGTCATAGACGGTGAACATCTCTTTTCCTTTCTGGGAATAAAGTTTACTGTAATTCTTTACGGCATATTCAATTTCGTCATCACTCATATTAAAGAGCGTTTTAAATCCATATTCAAGCGGTGCGCCGATTACTCCGTAGAGTGCGCTGTGTTCGACAGGCTCATAGCCCATTGCAACTGCTGTTGTATTGAAACAATATAAAATTCCGGGGGCTGTGTCGGCAAGAGTGCCGTCAAAGCCAAAAACAACTAATTTTTTCATAAAACCACCCAATCTGCAAATAGATAAATTCATAAACAATTTTTTACAAAAGTCTTTGTCCTGCAAATATGGAAATACATCTCAAGGGGAATTATACCATTTTACGGAGATAAATACAATACTAATTTTTCCACAAGTATTAATTTGGGAATAAAAGTGTCGAAAAATATGCAATTATTGTTCTTTTGCAAGCATATGCCAATCGAAACAAGTCGAAAACCAGAGCTTTCAACTTACTTTATTTCTTGACAACATCGTGTGTGCGTTATAAAATTGAAGTACATTATATTGAAAGGTTATTATATTATGACTTCTGCAAAGCATAAAAATCCGCCTGCCAAACCCAAAGAAAAATATTCGGTACAGCAGGCGCTCACAAACTATTATCTGCTTATTATGTTCACGCTTTTTCCGTTGTTTTTTACCGACGCATATTTTAACATCAGGCATGACAAGTATTACTTTTTCATTATATTGACGGGGATTCTCGTTATTGCGGAATTTCTTATTATTATGACCGCAAGCGTTGATAAACCGCCGGAAGACTCAAAGCTTGAAAAGCCTAAACCAAAGCATTTGTATGAAGAGCTTTCGTTTATGGACTGGGCATTTATTGTATTCCTCGGGATAAATGTCATTTCAACGCTGTTGTCTGCAAACCCTTTGGATGCACTTCTGGGTACTCAGGGACGAAACAACGGTCTTGTGCTCATGGCATTTTACACCGCAGCATATTTTATGATTACAAGGTGCTTTAAATATTTTGAATACATATTCGTTGCGCTTGCGTTCGGTTCAATGATAGTTTATGCACTTGCGGTGCTTAACTCATTCTATATTGATCCTCTCGGGATGTTTACTCTTCTCACCGACCAACAGACTATTACCGACTTCACTTCAACAATCGGCAACAAAAATCTGCTTTCAAGCTACATCTGCATCGCTATGCCTGTTATGATTGCAATGTCGGTTATCACGGAGAAAACCTTGCTCAGGGCAATTTATCTTATTGCAACAGGATTGGGCTTTGCGGCTCTTATGACTGCCGACAGCGATTCCGGCATTCTCGGTATGGCTGTATTTATGATTATTTACCTTGTATGGTTTTCAAACAGCCTTGTAAGACTTAAAAGATTTTTCCTTTCGGCAACTGTTATGCTGTTGTTTGCAAAGCTGCTCAGATTGTTCTCGCTCTGCTTTGACGACAAAAGCAAGGGCTTTGATAAGTTTCAGGAAATTTTCGTTTTCTCAGGCATCGGCTGGATATTGCTTGCAGCTTGTGCCGTTATTACAGGATTTTTGTATTTTATTGATTACAAAAAACAAACATCACAATTTCAAAAGCCGTGCCGATTGCTCTTGCCGTTGTATTCGGACTTTGTGCTGTTGCATGATAGGAATTATGGTTTATTTCAGCTGTATTGACACGGAAACCGACCTTGGCAGTTTTGAAAGAATTATCCGCTTTAACGATATATGGGGTACGCACAGAGGCTTTATGTGGATAAGGTCGATATGGATTTTCGGCGACGCTTCATTCATTGAAAAGCTGTTCGGCGTAGGTCCCGATATGTTCTACTCCGCATTCAGTCCGTACTTTGACGACCTTTCAAAATACGGTGACAGCTCAACAAATGCCGCCCATAACGAATATCTAAACTACCTTATCACAATCGGAATTACGGGACTTCTCTCCTATCTTGCCATTGTGTGCGGTACAATTAAGAACGCAGTTAAGTATGCAAAGGAAAATCCGATGCTGATTGCGTGCGTTTCGGCTGTTATCTGCTATGCTGTTCAGTCTGTTGTAAACCTTTATCAGCCGATTACAACTCCGCTGTTTTTCATCTTCATAGCTTTGTGCGAGGCTTTTGTAAGAAACGCCAAGCTGAAAAATCTGCCGTATCTGCCGTATAAATATTATGACTGCATTTCAATTCGGATAAGAAGATTCTGCATTGACTCGTTGCGGTCACGGCGGTATCGTCCCAGCTCGTAGAGGCTGTCGGGATTTTTAGTAATTATATTGGGCTTTTCCGTACAGGTTAGTGTACACGAAAAGCCCATTTCTTTTATCAGCTTTTCGGTCAGGTCATTTTTTGCACCGAACGGATATACAAAGCAGTTCGGTTTTTTCCCTGTTGCATTTTCAAGCAAGCCTTGAGCTTTGACAACATCTTCCGTAAGAATAGATTTATATGCTTCGTCACTCTCCCCCGCTTTTGGCAAAACACCCTTTCGTGATTTCAAAGAATGCATATCGTACGAATGATTCTGAATTTCAACATAGCCCGAATCGGACATTTCTTTCATATCGTCAAAAGTTATATGACCGTAGGTCACGGAAATGTCCTTGGTTTCGGTGAATTTTTCGGACACTGACGCAATCGGAGATATGACCGCCTTGCAGTTGTATTTTTCGAGCAAAGGGAGTGCATAATAATAATTATTATAATAGCCGTCGTCAAAGGTCAGCATAATGCATTTTTCGGGCAATGATTTTTTGCCGTAAACATAATCGGTAAGGTCTTTTACAACAACGGTTGTGTAGCCGCTTTCGGTAAGATATTTTAAATCGTTTTCAAAAAGAGTCGGTGAAACAGTGTAGTCATTTTGCAGCTTTTCATCCTTTAAAAGTGAGTGATACATTATTACGGACAGTTTTACGCTGTCGGTACCAGCCGTTGTTTCTTTTACTGCACCTGTCATTACCGATATTAAAATTACTACAGACAGGAAAAGTGCCGTAAAAATGATAATTTTTACTGTTTTGTTTGATTTCACTATATTTCCTCCCAATTCTTTGTGCAAGATTTTTTATCTATAATTCTTTATTGTAAATATAATCAAACATCTGCGTGATAGAATATAGCCAAAGTTAATACTGATTACTGATTTTGAGCAATCGGTACTGACTAATATTGCATAAGGATTTATGAATTATGGCAAAAAGAAATTTCAGCTCAAAACGCAATGCAATTTACAACGCTGTGTGCGGTACGGACACTCATCGAGCGCACGCTGGGTTTATGATAAATTAAAGCCCGAAATTCCCGACCTTAGTCTTGGCACGGTTTACAGAAACATTGCTCTTTTTAAGGATGAAGGAAAGGTCAGCGTTATATGCAATGTAAACGGTGAGGAGCGTATTGACGGCAACACAGAGCCACACCCCCACTTTGTCTGCAACAAATGCAAAGCAGTTATTGATGTTGAAGACAATCAAAATGCTGATGACCTTGAGTCACAGCTTGCCGAAGAGGGATTTAAGGTAGAAAACAGATTTGTTATCTACTACGGCATATGTCCTAAATGTTCGGCAGAAGTACACTAATATTTATTACAAAGGAGAAGTAATTATGAAATGGTATTGCACAGTATGCGGTTATGTTTATGAAGGTCCCGAAGCTCCCGAGGCTTGCCCTGTTTGTAAGGCACCGAAGGAAAAATTTAAGCAGATGGACGAGGAGGCATCTTTCGCAACAGTTCACGAGGTTGGCGTTGCTCAGGGCGTAAGCGAAGATATTCTCAAGGATCTCAGAGCTAACTTTGAGGGAGAATGCAGCGAAGTCGGTATGTATCTTGCAATGGCAAGAGTTGCAGACAGAGAAGGCTATCCCGAGGTTTCTGCCGCATTTACAAAGTATGCTTTTGAAGAGGCTGAACACGCTGCCAAGTTTGCAGAGCTTTTAGGCGAAGTTCTTACCGACAGCACAAAGAAGAATCTTCAGATGCGTGTAGATGCAGAAACAGCGCTTGCGAAGGTAAGTTTGACCTTGCAAAGCGTGCAAAGGCTCAGAACCTTGACGCTATTCATGACACGGTTCACGAGATGGCAAAGGATGAAGCAAGACACGGCGCAGGCTTTAGAGGTCTTCTTAACAGATACTTTAAGTAATCATTAAAACAATAAAAAATCAAAAAAGTCAGCTTGATAATCGTATGACCAACAACTAACCGATTACACAACAGACTTTGAACAGGAGATTTGATAGTATGAAATATGTATGCGATGTTTGCGGATATGTTTACGATCCTGAAATCGGCGATCCCGATAACGGCGTTGATGCAGGCACAGCATGGGAAGATGTACCCGAGGATTGGGTATGCCCTCTCTGTGGTGTAGGCAAAGACGAATTTTCCGCAGAAGAATAATTAACAAATTGGCAATTTGGGAGCAGGCAATGCTTGCTCCCTTTTGTGTGTACGGGAGTAAATTATGAAAAAATTGATTTCGTGGAATGTAAACGGACTTCGTGCCTGTGTTACAAAGGGCTTTGAGAACTTTTTTAAAGATGTTGACGCAGATATTTTCTGTCTTCAGGAAACAAAGCTCCAAGAGGGACAGATTGACCTCTTGCTTGAAGGATATCATCAGTATTGGTGCTATGCCGACAAAAAAGGCTATTCGGGAACGGCTATGTTCACAAAGGAAGAGCCTTTGAATGTATGTTACGGTATCGGCATTGACGAACACGACCATGAGGGCAGAGTTATCACGGCAGAATTTGACAATTGCTTTGTTGTCACCTGCTACACTCCAAACTCGCAAAGCGAGCTGAAAAGGCTTGATTACCGAATGAAATGGGAGGATGATTTCAAGGCATATCTGAAAAAACTTGAAGAAAAAAAGCCGGTTATTATGTGCGGTGATTTGAATGTTGCACACAAAGAAATTGATTTGAAAAATCCGAAAACCAACCGTAAAAATGCAGGCTTTACCGATGAGGAGCGTTCAAAGATGACAGCGTTGCTCGATGACGGCTTTATCGACACCTACCGCTATTTCTATCCCGATACAGAGGGCGTGTATTCGTGGTGGTCATACAGATTCAAGGCTCGTGAAAAAAATGCAGGCTGGCGCATTGACTATTTTATCGTTTCAAAAGCTCTTGAAAGCAAGCTTGACGGTGCAAAAATCCATACCGAAATTTTAGGTTCTGACCATTGCCCCGTTGAACTGACGATTGACATTTAAAAAGCAAAATAAAAACCCGACACAGCATACACCGTGTCGGGATTTTTTGTATATTAAGAAAAATTTTCAAGACCGACAATACAAATTTCAAAAGCGTCAATTGACAAAACGGGAATTTCGTCTTGACAAATGATTTTTCGCAAAGAAAATGCTCTGACGCTTAAAAGTATCGGAGCATATATGAGCTTTTTTATAATTAACTGACGGTAATTTTGTTCTGACCGCCTGTTATGTCGGAAAAATTATTTTTTGCACTTTTAACGAATGCGAAGATTGTTTTCAAAAGCATATTTCTTGTTTTGCTGTCAAGACCTGCAAAGGATTTTAGGATTGTTCCCGTGTTCTTAAACGGATTTTTCAGCATCTCATTAAAGGTTGCGGTTTCGGTCAGCGACAAAAGGGCAAAAACCTCTTTTGTGAACTCCCGTCTTTGAGCAATTGTCAGCGATTCAACAAATTCTTTCAGCGTGTGGTCAAAGAAAACGCTGAAATTTGTAGTGCTTTTCAACCTGACAAGGCTGTTCTGCTCAATCTCCCACGAATAAATATCGTGTTGGAGAAAACCTTTTTGATTGCTCTTTACAATAGTGTAGCTCTCCTCATGCTCAAACATCATACCGAAAATGCTCGACTGCGGAACAAAGGTGTAGATTCTGTCGTCAATTTCATAAAATCCGCTGTCCCTGATTTTATCAAGAGAAAACCCGGGTCCGTCAAAATTGTAAATATAATCAATGTGATTTCTTGAATTTTCATCGGTAAAAGCACCGGCATAAACCGCAAGATTTCCGCCCTTTGAGTGACCGCCGAGAATGAATTTTCCATTAAGCATACGGACTGCCTTTTCAAAATAATCAAGAGCCTTTTTCTGTGACGGCAACGGAAATGTAAAAAACATATTGAAGTCCTCCTGCCAGCCGACAAGAGAATTGTCCGTTCCTCTGTACGAGATGAAATAATTCTTTTTAAGAAATTCAAAAGTGATTGCAGAAAACTGCATACTCACATCGGACTCAACCTCGTTACATACCCCGAAACAAGAATTTTGCCGAATCTCTTACTCTCTGCCGTCGCTTTCAAAAGGTCGGCGTCACCCTTCCACAATAGATTTTTCTCGTAATCATCGGTTGCAAACACACGCATTGCCGCCTGTTCAAGGGTAATTTCATCAAACAGACAGGACGATACCGCACCGTCAAAAGGAAGATATGAAAGCCGTGAAAGCACAAGTGCGTCAAGCTCGTTAAAACCGTCCTGTTCAAATGTCAAATCGCCTCTCCGACTTATGTAATCAAATATGTCAGCCATACAAATGCCTCCAATCTGTTTTCTCTCTGTAACTATTGTATCACTTTGTACTAATTATTTCAACACAATTTTGAAAATTGAAAAAGAAAAGGACAAACGAATTCGTTCATCCTTTAACAGTATATGAAGTTATCTGAATTTTGCGATTTCTTCAAGAAATTGTTTTCCGAATTTTTCAAGCTTTGTTCTGCCCACACCCGAAACTTCAAGCATTTCATCGGGTGTTTCGGGGCATTTTTTGCACATATCAATCAGCGTTGCATCGGTAAAAATAACATAGGCAGGAACGCTCTTTTTGGATGCAATACCTTTTCGCAAAGCCTTGAGTGCGTCAAGTAAATCGGAATTGACAGGCACCTCGGGCGGTGCGTTTTGACAACCTTTTCGGAGTTTTCAACTTTCTTCATCACAAGCCGTTCCCGTCCGAAAAGCACATCTCGGCTCTTTGGCAGAAGTTTTAGAACCTCGGTTTCATTGTCGGATGAAATATACTCCTTTTCGGCAAGAAAGTCAATTGTGCCGAAAATATGCCTTGCCGTAACCTCTTTCATTATTCCGTAGGTTGACTGATTGTTAAGCTCAGCTTTTAGAATTTTCTCGCTTTTACTGCCCTTTAACACATCACAAATCACGGTTTTGCCGTACCTTTGTCCTGTTCTTGCAATACACGACATAATTTTTTGAGCATCAATTGTGACATCAACAAGCTTGTGAACGGAAAGGCAGTTGGAGCATTTTCCGCAGTAAGCCTTTTTTTCACCGCCGAAATACCGCAGAATAAATCCACGCAGACAATCGTTTGTTGTGCTGTAAAAGGTCATATATTTTAAGCGTTCAAAATCACGCTCACGAATTTGCTCGTTTTCTTCAATTGTAAGCTCATCGTTGCCCTCGGAATTTTCAATCATAAAGCGATTTAGGCGAACATCCTTAGGACTGTAGAGCAAAATACAATCAGCCTCACTGCCGTCACGACCTGCCGTCCTGCCTCTTGATAGTAGCTTTCAATGTTTTTCGGCATATTGTAATGGATTACATATGTAACATTTGACTTGTCAATTCCCATACCGAAAGCATTGGTTGCGACCATAATATTTTTTCGGTCAAAAACGAAATCCTCCTGATTTTTCCTGCGTTCGTACTCATCAAGACCTGCATGGTATCTTGCCGCCGAAAAGCCGTTATCGCAGAGCAATTCGCAGACAGATTCAACATTTTTTCGGGTTGCACAATAGACAATTCCCGACCTGTCGCCACGCTCCCGAATGAGGTCAATAAGCTTTTCGTCCTTTGACGATGACTTTATTACGCCAAAGAAAAGGTTGGGGCGGTCAAATCCCGTTGTAATTTCAAACGGATTTTCAAGCCTGAGAATTTTCTTTATATCTTCTTTTACATCATTTGTAGCCGTTGCGGTAAATGCTCCGACAATCGGACGATTTGCAAGGCTTTCAACAAATGAAATAATTTTGAGGTAACTCGGTCTGAAATCCTGTCCCCATTGTGAAACGCAATGAGCCTCGTCAACTGCAACCATTGAGATTTTTATCTTTTTACAGGTGTCGAGAAATCCGTCAGTCAACAGCCTTTCGGGTGCAACATAGATGATTTTGTATTTTCCGTGTTCAACATTTGAAAGCACTCGGAGAAATTGCGGATATGAAAGCGAGCTGTTTATATATGCCGCATGAACTCCCGACTGAACGAGTGAGCCGACCTGATCCTTCATAAGCGAAATCAGAGGTGACACAACAATTGTCACTCCGTCAAAAAGTAATGCGGGAATCTGATAGCACATAGACTTGCCCGCACCTGTGGGCATAATGCAAAGTGCATCTCTGCCGTCAAGCAAAGCGTCAACTATCTGTTCCTGTCCGTCTCTGAAAGAATCGTGTCCGAAGTAATCTTTTAACACGCTTAATTTATCACTCATCTTTTTGCCCTTATCTATCATTCTTTATGGGAATTATAATCATTGTACTCCCTTTCAATCCAAGCCATAAGCAGATTTACAATTTTCTGCTGTTCGACCTCGTTAAGCTGTTTGTCCTTTGCAACTCTGTACCACTTGTTAAGACACCCTCTGCAACAACAGGCACAGGCGTGCTGTGCGATAAAAACAGGGTGTCCCCTCATAGGTGTTTGCTTTCCGTCATTCGGAATATATTTTGGTGCAAGCCGTGTTCTGACAAAATCTTCTGCATGGGAACGGATTTTATTCATTTCCTTTTCATTAATATAGTCAATGTCCTTTTGCTTTAAATGAAACCGACTGCGAAAATCAGATTTTTTCAGTTTGTTTAGTGCCTCATCTATCGTTTGCATTGTTCATGCCTTCTTTTATTGTCATACCTTAATTATAAACAATTACTACGGTAATGGCAAGAAAAATGCACTCATTTTCTGTTACAGAAAAAACAACCCCACGATTATTTTACCGTGGGAGTTGTTTTCATAGGGTTGCTTTTCAATTATTTTTAGAGATTAAACATCTTTGCAATATTTTTCAGCAAGGGCAAAGAACGCTTTTTCGAGCGAATCCAAGGTTTGTTCCGTCATACTGACCGACATACTGTTTTTGTCGGAAAATATGATTTCAACGATTGTAACCGTGGCGTCATCGACTGTCAGTCCTTTGTTTTTTGGATTATATTTTTTCAGAATTTCCAATGCGTCTTCGGCGGTGTCACACAGCAGTCTCATATCCGTTTCGTCGATCAAAACATTTTCAAAAGCAATATAACCGCATTTGCAGATAGCGTCAAAAAGGAAATTTACACCTTCTTTTCGCACATAAAAAGAACAGCAGTAATCAAAATTTGAATGATTTTTTGAATAGCTCACGGATACAATTTCTTTTTTTACACGCGTTTTTCGTTTGGAAATATTATGAAATAACGGCCGTAAAGTCATATCGGTTATGTCATGGCAGCCCCGCAGAACGGACAGAATTTTGGCGGATTGCCGTCAGGCTTATATCCGCAAGCCGAGCAAACAATTGCCGCAGCATTTTGCGGAGTAAACGGCTGTGAAACTTGCTGATTTACTGTGTTGCTCTGCATAGGCATTCCGTTCTGCTGATAGCCCATATTGTTCTGCATGGGCATTCCGTTCTGCTGATAGCCCATATTGTTCTGCATGGGCATTCCGTCGAAACAATCGATAAACCATTGGCGGATCGCGTTCTCGTCCATGCCGGCCCTGCCTTTTCCTAAGCGTTTTTTCAAGTTTGGTTGGTTCCATACTATGTTATGGGAGGTATGCCCAAGATGAAGGAA
>ENA-OQAS01001476-OQAS01001476.1-human-gut-metagenome-genome-assembly--contig:-NODE-1476-length-10921-cov-3.338058_pt1 | contig 10921 bp, 14 predicted proteins | sample MGYA00242733_ERZ504523 | MGnify/ENA primary metagenome ERZ504523 (study PRJEB26092, sample SAMD00036239) | human gut metagenome | host: Homo sapiens | study: EMG produced TPA metagenomics assembly of... | reverse complement strand
CATCAGCCTTAGCTGATGCTTTAAGAGCGATAGACGGGGCTCGAACCCGCGGTCTCGACCTTGGCAAGGTCGCGCGTTACCAACTACGCCACTATCGCATTTATGATGTCAATTGAGTGATTACCTCAGCGACAAAATATATAATACTATATGCAGTGGAGTTTGTCAAATGTTTTTTTATTTATTTTGAAATTTTATATAATGGTTTTATTGAAAAATTATGACTCCCTGAAAAATGCTGAAATTGGCACTTTTCAGGGAACAATACTTACATATTAAGTTCTTTCATTAATTCTTCCTGAGAAATGAATTCGTGACAGTCAGGGTTGTTTTCGATTTCCTTTAACATTATTAAATCTGTTTCATCGGGTTCTACTTTTTCTATATCTGCGAATGTATCAGGCAGTTTAAAATGTTTTTGAATAATATGCCAGAATATATTAGCATCTTTATCACTCATAATTGATACAGCACCTATAATACGTTCTTTAACAGCAGTCATAAAATCACACTCCTTTATAAATCTGTCCACGATTGCCAATCATTCTAATAAAATAATATTGTCAATATTATTAAAAATTACACGATAATCGCCTATTCGTAGTCGATAACCGTCTTTGCCTTGCAATGCTTTAACATCTCTTTTTGGGAGAACTGATATTGCATTAAGAATCCGCTTTTGAGTAATAGTATCTTGTTTCTTTAAAAATTTAAGGGCCTGTTTTGAATATTTAATTTCCAGATTTCTCACTCCTTTACGAAAAAATATTTATATCTATAAATGAGCAAATTTGAAAAAATGCACAAAACTATCCTGCTAATTTCATAAACGCTTCAAAATCAATACTGGATTTTGCACATTGAAACAGATATTGATACTTTTCCTGCTGAATGGTACTGCGAATCAGTTGATGTCCTTCCTGGAAAGACTGATATCGTCCAGTGCCTATAACACAGATATAATGTGCCATTGACATCAGCAGCCAGTATCTTTGAATCCCTTTTGAGGAACGTATCTGGTAGGTATCCAGTGCCAGCCGGGTCTTACATTGTCTGAAAAAGACCTCAATCGGCCATCTGCACACATAGCAGGAAAGGATCTCCAGCGTTGATAATGCCACGTTTGTGCTGATAAAAGCCCGCAGTGCTTTGGGATTTCCAAATGCCTTTTCAGGATAACTTAAAAGAACAACCGCATTTTCGATACCATTCAGGTTTCCTTCATACCGGTACACATAATATTTTCGTTTTTTGACTGTCACGAGGTCAAATCCCTTCTCTGTTACCGATAATTCAGCAGCAAGTTCGCTGAGCTTCTTTTTCATTCCTGACGGGTACAGCAGGCGGTTTGTTTTTAAAGCTCCAATGGTATGGAACCCCTTCTGTACAAATGTGTTGATTAATTTTTCAGAAACATACCAGCAGTCACAAAGGAAATACGACATGACTGGAGGTTCTGGCAGTTCCTTTGCAATGCTCTGCACAATATCAATCTTGGAAATGGATTTATTGTACAGTACAAAAGCATAGTTTAGGACAATGCCATTGCACGAAAGCATAACAGCAACCGCCTGATGACCATAATCCTGTTTTCCCTTTAAATGGGACTGGTGAAAATACGCATCTTCAATTGGATGCAGAGCCTGTGACGAAGGCTTTGTCTTTGAAGCTATGGTATCATCCACAATACAGAAAACAGGCTTTCCGGTGCGCTGTGCTTCTGAATAAATAATTTCAACTACGGAGGATTTTAAAGTATTTTCAAGTAAGGTATCATCATTTCCCGGAATTGAGGAAATGTGCGATGGTAGTTCTGTGGCAGGAACTGTTTTGTGCAAAGTCGGTAGTTTTTCCATGGTAACCCGAGATAAAGATACTGCTCAGGATACTCATGAGATGACCGATCACTCTGTTCGAAAAAGATTTGCATAAATTTAATTTCTTAAACTGGTTGTATAAGAATGTAGAATGATGTATAGTATTTGCGAGAGGCACCTTCTTTCGTAAATGTTGCAATGTTTGTTTCGTCACTTTCATTATACAACACGAACGATTTAAGGTGTCTTTCTTTTTATGCAAAATCACGAACTTGCTCATTTATAGATAATAATATCAAATTTGTATAATATCATTGAAAGAAGGAGGTATCTGAATGCAGACAGCGCCCTCATCGTGGCTGCGGGGAAATCATCACGAATGGGAGACTTTAAACCCATGCTTCAGCTTGGCTCCATTTCCATCGCACAGCGCGTGATCAATAATTTCCGGCAGGCCGGAATCTCCAAAGTAGTAGTGGTAACCGGATATCATGCAGATGTTCTGGAATGCCACCTGGCTTCCAATAATGTAGTCTTTCTTCGAAATGAGAACTATGCAAACACTCATATGTTTGATTCTGTCCGAATCGGACTTGAGTATCTGAAAGACAAAGTGGATACGGTACTCTTTACACCTGTTGATGTTCCGCTGTTCACAGCCCAGACAGTCACTCAAATGCTCTCTCTGGGGCGTCCCCTTGTAACTCCGGTCTGTAATGGCAATCCCGGTCATCCCATTCTGATCCGTTCCACACTGATTGATTCCATCCTAAGTGATGACGGAAAATCAGGACTTAAAGGTGCTGTGGATAACTGCGGGGAACCCATGTATTATCTTAATGTAAAGGATCCCGGTATTATTCATGATGCTGATACACCAGAGGATTATGCTGAACTTCTCCGCATACACAACCAGAGTCTGATCCGTTCTGAAATCCATATTCAGCTAGCCCGGGAAAAAGTTTTTTTTGATGAAAAACTCTATTCGCTGCTTACACTGATCCATGAAACAGGATCTGTCCGCGATGCCTGTGAGCGCATGCACATTTCCTATTCTACCAGCTGAACCTGATCCATACCCTGGAATCACAGCTTCATGAACCTCTGATCATCAGAAGCCAAGGCGGTACAAGGGGAAGCCATAGCGAACTGACACCATACGGCGAAGAATTTCTGAAACGATATGCCCGTTTTTCAGAAGAAACACGTTCCTGTTCAAAAAAAATATTTGAAGAATGTTTCGGAGGGTTTTTAAATGCGTAACCTTTATCTGGTCCGGCATGGAAAACCACAGTATCCGGATGAACATTCTTACTGTGTAGGACAGACAGATTTCTCTCTATCCATGCTTGGACATCTGCAGGCAGTCCTTCTTAACGAAGAATTGTCCGATAAAATATCAGGGGTATACTGCAGTCCTTTGTTAAGAGCAGTTGAGACAGCAGGCCATATGGCACCTGAGCTTCCACATATCATTGTTTCTGATCTGTCAGAACGAAATCTGGGAGAATGGGATGGCCTTTCTTTTGATGAAATACGCCAGAGATGGCCGGACATTTATAAAGCGCGTGGGAATAACCCTGATCATCCGATCCCGGGAGCAGAAACTCCTGCTGCATCTGGTTTTCGCTTTTCGCAGGCAGTTCATAAGATTCTTTGCGCTTCTGAAGGTGATATTGCAGTGGTAACTCATACAGATGTAATCTCTTCTTATTTACATGCATTACATTCTGATATGTACAGCAGGCAGCGGTTTCGTCTGCCCTGCGGCTCTTACTATCATCTGGAAGTGAATGAAAAAAATAATATTTCTTTCTCTGATCCCAGTTATATACTGCCTCATCCTGAATTAAATGACGGACTATGTCTCAGGCTTCGCAATGCTGTTTCTCTGCCCCGTCATGTACAAGCTCACAGTGATGCTGTTACTGAACTTGCCTGTTGTTTATGCAATATGCTGGAATCCAATGGTTATATCTTTGACCAGAAGCTTGTTCGCTCCGGTGCACTTCTGCATGATATTGCCAGACTTCAGAGGCATCACGCGAAAACAGGCGGTGAACTTTTCTTACAGTTAGGTTATCCTGAGATCAGCCAGATCATTTCACAGCACCATGGTCTGTTGGAAGCCACGCTGGATGAAGCAGCTATTGTATTTCTGGCTGATAAACTGATTCAGGAAACACAGCGTGTAACCATAGAAAAAAGATTTGCCGACAGCATGAGTAAATGCAAAAGTCCGGAAGCTCGCAAAGCTCATGAGCAGCAGTTAGAACAAGCCCGCAAACTGCAGGACATGATACAATCACTCTGCCATATCACGCTTTAGTTCAGGCGGGCAGACGTACACAACTGGAGCAGAAAAATCACTTAATTTAGTTAGGAGGTATTTTATTATATGAGAACATTATTTCAGACAATAAAACAACAATTCCTGGAGGGAAACGATCTTGTACTTGTTTCCGTTACAGCATCCTCAGGGTCTACACCAAGAGGTGCCGGTTCCCGCATGCTGGTCGGAAAAACGGCAGAATTTCCGGAACCATCGGAGGTGGAGCTGTAGAATATCGTGCTGAATGTATGGCATTGGATATTCTTGAAAAAAGGAATCCTGCGAGCATGAATTCCGGCTGAATCATAAAGATGTTGAAAATATTGGTATGATCTGTGGTGGTGATGTTACGGCCTTTTTCCAGTATCTTGATCATAACGATCCTATTATTATGGAAATCGCGGAAACTGCGGAAAAATTCTACGAAGAGCGAAAAGATTTCTGGCTGATCTGCGATCTTCTCACCACCTCCGGTGTGAGCCTCTATAGTCCTGCATGCGATCTCATCGGAACTGCCAATGTTCCTTCTTCTGTATTATCTTCTTTATCTGCAAAGCCACACCGATATCACAGTGAAGATTATGATCTGTTTTCTGAACAGATTGAAACCTCAGGAACTGTCTATGTATCGGCGGCGGACATGTCTCACAAAAGCTTATTCCAATCCTTGCAAGCGTTGATTTTCGCTGTGTTGTCCTGGATGACCGGCCAGAATTTACAGATCCTGCTCTTTTCCCAGGAGCAGTTGAAACAATACTTTGTGATTTCAACCATCTGGAACAGTATGTTTCTATCACAGCTGCTGATTATTGCTGCGTCATGACACGCGGACATTCCTATGATACCATTGTACAGGCACAGCTTCTCGCTACACCTGCATGCTATATAGGCGTCATTGGAAGCCGTGCAAAAAAAGCTGCTGTATTTCGCCGTCTGATTGAAGAATACAACATTAATGAACAAGATTTAAACCGTATCATCTCACCTATAGGACTGGAGATCAAAGCAGAAACACCGGCTGAAATTGCCATCTCCATTACAGGACAGATGATCCAGGTTCGTGCTGACAGAAAGGCTACATCAAAATGATGGCAAAATCAGTATATAAAACTGTAATATTTGGTGCCGGTCAAATTGGACAAATGACAGCAAGACTTCTCAACAGTCCCTGCCAGCTCCTGTGCTTTGCTGATAATGACCCCCATAAACACGGATCATATATTGGGAATATTCCAGTCTGTTCTCCGGATGCTGCAGCAGCACTTCTCCCGGATCTGGTCATCCTGGGAGTTCTGGATGAAGAACGGCGTAATTCTATGATAAAACAGATGGAAAACCTGGGTTATCACGGGCCTTTTCGTGATCCCTCCGTCCTTCGCATGTTTGACGCACGGGTTGCTGTTATGCGTCTTTTATCTGAGCAGATCTATCAATTGGATATTCCGGGAAATGTTGCAGAACTGGGTGTTTTCCGGGGTGAATTTTCTTCCCTGATCAGTGCAGCCTTTCCAGACCGAAAAATCCATCTTTTTGATACTTTTGAGGGCTTTTCAGAAAAGGATATCACAATAGAAGCCTCCGGTAATCTGTCCCGTGCAAAAACAGGCGATTTTTCTTCTACTGATATTGACTCTGTTCTTCATGTTATGCCAGATCCTACACGTACTGTGATCCACAAAGGATGGTTTCCAGATACCTTTTCCGATGTTAGAGATGAAACTTTTTGTTTTGTATCTCTGGACGCGGATCTCTATGCTCCAACTGCTGCTGCACTTCCTCTGTTCTATGAACGCCTGGCCACCGGAGGAGTTCTCTTGGTTCACGATGTGTACAGTACACAGTTTTCCGGATGCCGAAAAGCGGTTGGGGAATTCTGTCTGAAAAACCATCTGTTTGCAGATCCTGTATGCGATCTGCATGGAAGCGCAATAATCCGAAAATTATAAAAAGAAACGCCGGAACCGGTATTTACCGGAACCAGCGTTTCTTTTTCGTTTATTTATTGTATAGCCCTTTTTCACGTCCATGCCTAACCTTTATAAAGTTCCTTTCAGAACATTTTCCAACTGTTCATCGGACAGATCAACATGATAAAAAAGATCGAAAAATTTATGTATTTCTTCATTGATATCACATTTAATATATTCCGGATAAATCAATGCTGAGAACCATCGCATACCGATCAGACGATTTGGTCCTGCCGGACGATCCACCCAGCTAAACGGTGCATTCGGAGTTCCATAAACCTTTTGGTCCTGTACTGCTTTTAATGAAGCATAATCAGGATTGCTCAGGATATCTTCTGCTGCAGAACTTCCGCTTTTATCTGCCTTTGGTTCACCATTTACAACAATCACATCCGGATCCCATGCAAGAAGCTGTTCTGCTGAAATCTGAACACGAGATCCATCTCCCAATTCCAGATCTGCAACATTAACTGCATTGATGGCATCAAGAATCTGTGCATGCTGGGATCCTCTGGGTGCAGTTTCCAGTGAGTCCTCTCCATTACCAAAGTATACACTGACTTTCTTTTCTTCTGGAATATCTGAAGTGCATTAATATCAGTAAATATCTGCTCCGCATACTGGGCAAGCTCTTCTGCATGATCTTCTACACCAAGAAGTTCGCCCATAAAACGAAAAGCTTCCGCAGAATTATTAAGTTCGTTGTCTACTGCAACAACCGGAATTCCAAGGCTTTCTGATAACGCATCGCAATCAGAAACCATTGCATCATTAATCTTTCCACTATTAATAGCAATTGTAGGATTGGCAGCAATTACTGCTTCATAATTGACAGCATCACCCATTCCAAAATTAGGAAGATCCTGATATTTGTCCAGAATAATAGATTTCTCAACATCATTCAGTTCATAATTCCACCCAAGAAGCTTATCCGGTGCAACCATGTACAGAAAAATTGCAGCTACCGGACCTGCTGAAAAAACAGATTCAATATTTTCTACTGCTGGGACAGTTACTTTTCTTCCTGCCATGTCTGTGATCTCACGGGTTTCAACAGTTTCCTGCTCCGCACTCTGCGTCGGCTCTTCAGTAGCAGCTTTCGTTTCAGAATATCCTGTTAAAAGACTGACTGACATCACCAGACATATAAGCAGAGCCAAAAGTTGTCTGTGCTTTTTCATAAACTCTCTCCTTTCTTTTCTCCGCATTACTCATAATTGACGCTTATTGAAATTGACTATACAATTTTTAAGTATTATAATGTATATGCGAATAGTTTTTAAAAACAATTCGATTTTTCTGAGTATAACACCGTAAATTTGATTAGTCAAGTTACAAGGATGAATGATTATGAATCTGACAGCTAATGAAAAAATGCCGCCGCTGCCCGGCAAAGACGATATGTTCTGCTGTTGGCGGTTATGCTGGTACTTTTGTTTATCATTATAGTACTCTCATTCTGGGTGGGATATTATCCGCTTACACCAGTGCAGGTACTAAATGCATTTTTATCAAAATTTGGTTTTAAAGGAGATATCTTACCCCAGGCAGTTACCATATTCTGGAATATCCGTCTGCCCCGTATTCTATCTGCTTTATTTATTGGTGCTTCCCTCTCGGTAGCAGGTGCAACCTATCAGGGAATGTTTCGCAATCCACTGGTATCTCCGGATATCCTTGGAGTTTCTTCCGGTGCAAGTCTCGGAGCTGCTTTTGCAATTTTAAACGGCGCTTCCAACTGGATGATTCAGCTTTCTGCTTTTGCAGGTGGTGTGGCCGCAGTAGCCGCATCCTATCTTATCAGCCGAAAATCCGCACATTCCCAGACTCTCAGTCTTGTTCTGACCGGAACTATGATCATGTCACTCTGCAATGCCGGTGTCACAATGATCAAATATGTCGCAGACCCCAATGATGTTCTCCAGCAAATTACTTTCTGGCTTATGGGCAGCTTAACCAAAACCACAACCAAATCCTTTTCCTGGAGTGTTCTTCCAATGATCATTGGATTAAGTCTGATTTTTATTTTTCGATGGCAGATCAATCTGCTGACTTTGGATGAAGAAGAAGCCAAAAGTTTAGGAATCAATGTGCGTAAATATCGTCTGATTTTTATAGTCGCTTCCACATTACTCAGCGCCGCTGCAGTCTGTCTTGGAGGATTGATCGGATGGGTCGGGCTGATGATCCCCCATCTGGCACGTGCACTGGTTGGTGTTGATTACAGAAGGCTGATACCTGCAAGTGCGATCCTTGGCGGCGGATACCTGATACTTGTTGATGATATTTCCCGTTCCCTTTTGTCCATGGAACTTCCACTTGGCGTTGTCACAAGTATCATGGGCGCCCCCTTCTTTATCTATCTTATCATCAAACGAAAGGAGCGCGCGTAATTATATGCTTTTGGAAATTGAAAATGTTTTTGGCGGTTACGGCAATGGTGATATTTTAAAGGGTATCAGCTGCAGCGCAGACTATGGTGATGTGCTTTGTCTGCTTGGCCTAATGGTTGCGGAAAGACCACTCTGTTCCGTATGATATTAGGTTCCCTTCCTGTTTCTAATGGAAAAATAAAGATAGCCGGAAAAAATATTAGTGACTTTACAACCAAAACACTGGCAAATATGATTGCATATATTCCCCAATATCATTCCCCTGTATTTGCCTATACAGTTCTTGATATGGTAATTATGGGGCGTGCTTCTCATTTCTCCGCATTTGAAACCCCAAAAGAGCCTGATCAGGAAGCAGCTTTTGCTGCCTTGGAGAAAGTAAATGCCCTGCCTCTTGCCAACAGGAAATATACTTCCTTAAGCGGAGGACAAAGGCAATTGGTTTTAATTGCCCGTGCAATCTGTCAGTCTGCAAAAATCTTCATCATGGACGAGCCAGCCGCCAATCTGGATTATGCCAATCATCAGCTTCTCATGGAAGTAATTTCAGGGCTGGCCAATCAGGGCTATTGCATTATTATGTCAACACATAGTCCTGAGCATCCCTTTTCCGTGGGAAACAAGGTTCTTCTCATGAAATCCGGAAAGGTTATGGGATTCGGCTCTCCCAAAGAAATCATTACATCTGAAACCTTACAATCTGTTTACGATATTGAAATGGATGTGATAACTACATACGACCGCTATGGCCGTGAACGAACTATCTGTTTACCAGTAAACAGCTCAGCCAAAACAGTTCATGAGAAATGATACGTGGGTTACAATTATGGAACTATTATAAAATAAAATGAAATGAAATGGGACTTACTATGACTCAACATATATTTTTAACTGGTAAAAAACACATTGGAAAATCTACATTGATCCAAAAGATATTGGATGATTATAAGAAAACCGCTGATGGATTCCTGACTGTCCGCACAAAAGACTATCTAAAGAATCAGTATTCAGTTCATATGTACCATCTAAAAGAGAAGGAATTCCCAAACGAATCTAATCTTTTGTTTTTATGCGGAAAAACAGATGAACACACTGCCGATACCTTTGATCGTCTTGGATGCAATATTCTTTCCATGTGTTCTGACTGCTCTTTAATTGTTATGGATGAACTTGGTCCACATGAAGCAGACGCTGCTTTATTTCGTAAAAAATCTTAAACCTTTTGGATGGGCAGACTCCCATTTTAGGGGTATTACAGGAACCTGCAGAATCTTTCTGGCCTGAAATTGTAAATCACCCAAAGGTTGAAATCATTACAATTTCTGAAGACAATCGGAATGACAGAGCTTTACTCAATTACATTCAATGTAAAATTTCTTCTCATTAATGATTACTCCAGGGGCTATGCCATCGGAACTAACCAAAGGGTCAAGTAGCCTTGTCAAGTAAAAAATAACCGCTAGAAGCCTTGATTTCTAGCGGTTCTACGTGCGTTAGAGGTTGCTGCGTGCCAGTGGCACGCGTTTAGCAACGACCGGAGCGAAGCGTAGATCGAACCCGTTCGAGTCCGACCCGGACGCTAATAAAAAATAAGACAGTGCATATACACTGTCTTATTTTATTAGCGTGCGTTAGAGGATTCCGAACCCCCGGCCTTTTGGTCCGTAGCCACGCTCTATCCAGCTGAGCTAAACGCACATCCTTGTGAAGTTCTTATCTCGTGTCCCTCACAACAATGAGTATTCTACTCTATACTGGAGCATTTGTCAACACTTTTTTTGAATTTTTTATTTTTTTCTTTTGATTCGCAAATTATAACAATTTACAACTATTCTGTAATGATATCAGAACACAGGTACACCAAAATACCATCGCAGTTCTGTTTTCATTAATTCCGCCGCAAAGCCTCGATCGGGCTCAGTTTTGCTGCTTTCTTCGCAGGATAAATTCCAAAGAATACTCCTACTGCACAGGAAAACAAAGTCGCCGCCATAATTGTACTCAGGCTGATTCCCGGAGTGATGGACATTCCCATACTGCTGCTTATGATTGAACAGATCACATATCCGCCAATCACACCCAGAACAATTCCTATCACCCTCCAATCACCGTCAGAATTGCCGCCTCTGCCAGAAACTGCATCATAATAGAAGAGGTTTTCGCTCCCAGTGACTTACGGATACCAATCTCTCTGGTACGTTCTGTTACGGAAACCAGCATAATATTCATAACGCCAATACCGCCAACCAGAAGGGAAATTCCCGCCACAAAGGAGATAAAAGCAGTCACCATATCCAGCATCTGATTCATAGAGCTCATAATATCCTGAAAGCTCTGCACCTGGAAATAATCTTTTCCTGCGCACTGATGTCTTTTTTCCATCAGTTTTACCACTTTGTCAGCAACATCCTG
>ENA-OQAS01001475-OQAS01001475.1-human-gut-metagenome-genome-assembly--contig:-NODE-1475-length-10923-cov-2.041867_pt1 | contig 10923 bp, 17 predicted proteins | sample MGYA00242733_ERZ504523 | MGnify/ENA primary metagenome ERZ504523 (study PRJEB26092, sample SAMD00036239) | human gut metagenome | host: Homo sapiens | study: EMG produced TPA metagenomics assembly of... | reverse complement strand
TTTTTGTTTTTTTGAATCTTTTTCAAATGGCATAGATTTTCTCCATCAGCAAAGTTGAAATGTTTGAGCAGATGGAGAAGTGGAGGCCCACGGCAGTGGAAATCTCCACAAAAGAAAAAGCATACAGAATTGCCGCAAATAGAAATTGCGGCAATTCTGTATGCTGAATGGAAGTTCATTTCTAATCGAACGGACTTCCGGACAAAGGCTTTAACTGAAAACTATAGTAAATACTGTCTGGCAGTGGAAGTCGACATAAGTTGGCAGGCTAAAAATGACAGCGCCTCCTATTCTGTAACTGCGGTTATAATAAATTTAGAAACACGGTTCGTTCACCTTTCTTTTTCACAAAGCTACAATATCTTTAAAGGAAGCGTAGCGCAAAGGATGTGACTTTGAAATGGCTGAGACGAGACCGAATCCGGAATTGCTCTTGAATTTGGAAAAATATATTCAAAACGCGCGTGATGCTCAAGGCCTTACGCAAGAAAAAGTGGGTGAAGTCATTGGTCGTGCCGGGAAATCGGTTTCCAATATTGAGTGTGGCAGGACGAATCCGAAATATGATACGCTGTATGCGATATTCCGCGCACTGAATGTGGATGTCAACGGCCTTTCTATGGCGGGCATGACGAAAACAGCGGCACCTTAGAGGAATTCCTTAATCTGCTGGACAGTTGTACAGAGAAAGAATTAAAGATGCTTTTAGACATTTCACGAATTATTTTGGCGGCCACGCGGAGCAATAGCGAGATTGGCGAGCTGGAAACAGGTTGAATCGCTAAAACATCGTAATACATGAACAGCCCCGGCTTTCCCAAACGGAAAGTCGGGGCTGCTTTCGGTCTATTATTGTGCAGGGTAAATTTTACAGCAGATAATGTTTACGGGGTATTCCCGCTTACAGTGCGGACAATACAAGGGAAAACACAGTAAAAGAGACTCTTTATAATCTTCGTCAGAATCACATCCCAAAAGCCGTTAACACAGCAGCCGCTTTTTCCGCAGTAGCCCTTGGTTGTGTTACAAATGGCTCAAGTATTCATTAGCCAACCTTGGCAACTCCGCCTGAAGGGAAATGAATGGCAGAATATATCCCATGTGATATACCTGTATTCCATTGTAAGTTCTTGATAATGCGACGACGAAATGTGTTGACCTATTTTTGGCTTCTGGATTCTTCACATTTTATAACTGCGGCTGAAGTCAACCTGCAACTGTGGGGGACAGGTTTTTCCCGTCCAGTACCGCCCGAGCGTCAGAAAAATTGAACAGTGCGGTTTCCACGTTGCCATTTGCACGGTGGGTCGCCTGCAGAATAGAAGGGATGTCCTCCGCCCAAAAGTCAACTGGTCTTGCCGTGTACGCGTCTGGCTCGCGCAGCAATTTCTTCACAAGCCCACTCCGCTTGGCGGAAAGGGTGGTCAGATTGTCTCCTAGCAGGAGCATTCCACCTGTCAGCCGGAGGAGCTCATACCAGAGTATTACCTCGTTTTCGGTGAGTTTTGTGTGATCGTCCCGGACAATCAGAGTATCTGGGTCGTTGTTCCACAGCCGCCTATTCATATACAAATGACGAATCACATTGCGGGACGAATTGGGCATTGTGGGCGCTTCGTCAGACCAGGGATGGTCCGGCGTCCAATAGGGTGCAATGTCCCCGGAAATACGTTCTCCGTCTACCACGCCAACGGAAGCCCCAAAGGGAACGGTACAGCCCAAGATAAACCCGTCCTTGCCGAATCCCTCCCGAATAGCTCCAACCCCCTGCGAAGAGCCTGCGCTCTAGTCGCCTTGGAATCATGCAGAACTCCATTCCGGACGGTGCAGGCCGCAATCAAAAAGTCCAGCTTGACGTAGTCAAATCCCATTTCTCGAATCCGGGCGAAGAGCCGTTTGAGATGTGTCAGTACTTCTGGGTTTGTACCGTCTAGGATAGCCGCTTTGCCGGTGCGCCATGGATACTGAAGAATCACTTTCCCGTCTTCATCATGAATCATCCAATCCGGATGATTTCTTAGAAGCGCAGAATTCTCCTCCGCTAGAAACGGCGCCACCCAGAGCGCAGGAAGAAACCCCTGCGTTCGGATCATCCCGGCAACCCCCTCCAGACCGTCAGGAAATTTATCGTTGCAGCACAGCCAGTCGCCACCAAGCACCGCTTGATAGCCATCGTCCAGCTGGATATAGCGAAGGGGATACTGTTCCCGGTGCTCCGCTAGATAAGCAACATTCAAGGCAATGTCCGCTTGGGTCACTTCAGAAAAATAATAATACCAGGAGCACCAGCCAATGGGTGGCATCTGGTGGGTTCTGGCTTTCATGTTCTGGCCAAGAAGATCCGCATAACGGCATTGCAATTCGAAGCCATCCGTACCCTGCATCAGTGCCAGTGTTTCTGAGCATACCGTGTCTCCTGGCTCCACCAGCATTCCATCGCAGCTGGAACGAATGTCCAGCGAGTCCACCCCGGTTTCTGACAATACCGTTTTGAAGTGGCCAAACTGATTTCCGGTTGTCACAAATCCCATTAGCAGCGTTTCCTGATTTGCGGGAGCATGGAACATCATCATATGCTCTGCCCGAAATGATTGGGCAGTTCCGAATAATCCTCCGGCTCCGCTACTGCATACGGCATATACCAGGCATCGAATCGATAGTCTCGGTCTGTAAATTTTCTGATGCCGCAGGGGGTTGCCATCTGCCAGCCTTCCAAATAGAGGAAAAGCCCCGGCGTATTAAGAAAATCCCCTGTATTGCCCTCCCTGTGCCAGTTGAATTTATCCAGATGCATGCTTTTTCCGGAATGATTCCGAAGCGTCAAGGTAAGCAAGGTTGTTCCGTCTGTTTCTGTGATAGTCTGGGAAGTTCCAAACCCAGCCGGGCGGCTTCGTCCGTACAGTAGACCTTATCACCCATGACAATCTGCGGAATTAAACTTTTATTGATTGTGTTCATGGCTTTTCCTCACAATGGTACTCTCTGCTTGGTCACTCTCCAAAGTACGGCATATCCATCAGTAGGTCGTCGATGGCCTTGATCTGGGTTTTCATCAGGTTCGGAGAATAAAGGGCACGCTTTTCGGCAATGCCGTTGTGTTTCATGGCTTTCGCAACGCAGTCGTTCGCTTTGTAAAGGTCATCCAAACTCTCCCGGACATTAAACCGACCGGGGCTGGTGGGCTTGGGTGGCCAGCGGCTGTCGGAAACCCAAGCGCTGGCCAAAGCCATCATAGCACCGTTCAGGTCATCATCCAGTGTGTCCATGGTTTGTCCCAGCTTCCCAGCCACGGCATTAATGCCGTTTAGGACGGACAAGCACACGGATCCATGATTCGAGAATACTCGGTATTGGCCCAGGCTTTCGCTGTGCCACCGTGCCACGCGACACCGTTTTCAATGTTGTCCACGTACTCGTTTTCCAGGAGGCTTCCGTTCTCCAGCACCTCGCTGGGGGTAGTAATTCGTAGCCGGCCTCCTTGGCAGCGTCCAGAATCTCTTTGAAGCGGGTGACACTGTCCGGCTCAGCCTCAAAAAACCTTGCCTGGTTGAACTGTTTGACATAGAAATAGGCGCTGGAGCCGATATATTCGGCATCCTCTGCGTAGGGCATGATGAAACTTCCGGTCTGAGCGATGCGATCCTTCCACTTGGAGAACATTGCCTGAATCTCGCCCATGTTGATAGGTTCGGCCCGCATACCTTCGGTAGCGCCCATGAGATACCACAAAAGCAGATTCGCCATGCAGTCACTACGAAAGATCATTTTGAGGCCATTGGAGGCAACGGAAGGGTTGGTGATGTACTTCAGAAAATCCGGCTTATCCTTGATATATTCCTCAATCTTGAACAGGTGATTCTTGTTGGAATGCCCTTGTACATCGAAAGACAGGCCTGTGGCTCTCCGGATCTCTCAAAGGACAACATCAGAGAATCCGCGTCCATGACCAGCGCTTCCAGCCCGGCTTCCTTGTAAACGTCGGGAATGTAGCTGGCCCAGCTGCACTCCGGATTCCAGCCGATTTTGGGACGCTCGCCCACATACTGCTCCCAGACATCCAGAGAATGCTTCAGAGAGTGGACGCAGACTTCCTTAGGGATGTTGGACAGCATGAAATGGATATAGGGGCTGGATACCGGTTCAATCTTACCCTCTGCTACCAAAGCTTTCAGTTTTGCCAGTACTTCCGGTGCCTGCTTCGCCATCTCCTCAATGGTGATTCCGCTGGCCTCAAAAGCAATCTTATAATCGTCGCTCGCAACCAAATCGAATAGCTTCTCGTAGCAGTTTTTCATAACCCAGTGCCGCCGCTGAGGGGAAAGCTGAGAATACTGGATATTTGCATGGGGCATAAAGATGATTTTTGAATTCATAGTTTTCCTTCCTTCCGAATAACCGGTTCCTTCTTCGCTGTTGCATAATGCTTCTTTCTTCAGGATGTCATTGGGGTTAATTTAGACAGGCATCGCAGTTTTTTATACTCCTAACAATCAGAACTTTTTAGTACCTAATATGTAGTCTCCGAAGGAACCGGAAAGCAGGACTCTATATAGAAATCCTGTATATTGGGCCCTCTTGTCAGAGTGCTATTTTCACCTTGACTACAATGCTTAGAGATCCTGTCAGGAATATAATATCGCCATCCTTTTTCTTTGTAAACTCCTGCTTTTTGTAGACAAATGTCGTAGAAATGCCCATGAATTTGGATCCATCATGGGCATTTCTTTAATGGAGATATTCAAATACATGCAGCTCCTGTAACGCGGGAAGCAATGCTTTCATGGAGGGAGACTTGAATTTTTTCAGAATACGGGATATATGGTTGCGCAGTGTCGAATCTGTAATAAATCGGCTGGAAGCGATTTGTTTGTAAGACTCGCCGTTATATAGGGCTTTCAGAATATCGTACTCAGAAGGGGATAGCTTTGTCATGATCTCAAACATATACAGCAGGGACTGCATACCGGTTTCCACACGCTTTGTCTTGTTAGCCAACCGCTTGGCAATACCTGTTGGAACATGGGCGGTTCCCTGATAGACATCCATAATCGTTGAGGCAATCTGCTCCGCTAAAGAGATATCTTTGAGCAGATAGTTATCGGCGCCATTGGCAAATGCCTGATAAATATAGTCTTCATTATCATAGCCTGTGAGCATGATGATTTTTAGATCAGGTTTGATGGTTTTTATGATTGGTATGATGTCAATGCCGGAGGTTGTGGACTCCATCTGAATATCCAATAAAAGCACATCCGGTTCTTTCGTTCTTATTAGGTCGGGAAGATCGGCTGATTTCAAGCAGTGTCCAACGGATTCCAAGCTTCTATACTTTCCAACTTGGAGACGTAGATATAGCAGGAATAGAAAGCATCATCACATACTGCCCATTTGATTTTCTCCATGCTGCTTTGACCTCTTTCTGGCTTGGATTACTGGGAAAATGAGGCGAAACCGCGTTCCAATTTTTTTTCTGCTGGTAACTTCGATACTCCCACGGTGCGCCTCAACCACTTTTTTGACGTAGGTCAAGCCCAGTCCGCTGTTCTTTGTAATAGCTTTTGTGGTGAAAAAAGGGGTAAATACTTCTTCTAATATTTCCTGCGGAATGCCGTTTCCATTGTCAACGCAGTCCACAATCAGGTACTCACCCTCGGTAGAGAGAATCGTGTGTATCTGCCCGGATTTCGCCGTATCCTGCATTGCTTGTAATGAGTTTCTGAAAAGATTGACAAAGACTTCTTCGAGCATATAGAAATCTCCAAGCAAAAGCGTTGAAGATGCGTCATTTTTTAGGATAAATTGCGGCTGATTTTCGGTACAAACCTTGACAGAAGCGGCAATGATACAATCCTTGATATCCAGTATTCGAATTTTTGGGTTGACCTTACGCAACGAAGCGAGCGCATTTCTCACAGTTTCGAGATTATGCTCGGAGGTGTCGATCAGGCATAGCAGTGTCTCGCGACATTTTTTAGGATTGGATTCCAAACATTCCAGTGAAATTTTTCCTAAATTTTTGATTCCCCAAAAGGCATTTTTATAGGTGTGAAGTAGGGAGTCTAGGTTTTGATTCAGAATCTGTGCCCGCCGGATAAGGACAGACCGCTTTACCAATGCGTAGCTCGAGAAGGGATTATAAAAAGTGATGAGTACAAAAATGACCATGATGGCTACTACAAACGAAATCACGATCACGGGAAAATCTGCAAGGGGGATGATTTCGCTCGGTAAACTGAACAAAGTTGTGTTATTTGGGTTGATAGAGCCCCAGTATTTACTTAGTAAAATTCCGCACACTAAAAAGTCCATCAATGCAATACAAATGATAAAGATAACAGCATTTTGCCGATTTGCCCTGAGTTTTGCTGCGGATAAAAAACCGGATCAAAAGAAATATAGCAGCACCATAAAGAAACAGATCACACCATTATTGAAGAAGTGACGGATTCGAATCAACATACTTACGGTGGCATGCAGTCTTCCTGTAGTTGTGTGCAGATAGTAATGCAGTGAAAGAGATGCCCTAGGGTCGTTGCAGATCATAAATAGTATGATTAAACCCACTAAGGAAACGAACAACCATGCAGATTCCGCCCTGGACAGCAGATAATAGAAAAGTACTGGCGCAAACATAAAAATACATAGGGAAAACAGGTAATACCTGTATAAATTCCAGTAAGAGATGCGGAGTTCAAGAAGGTACAGATACAGCTTATAGTCGATAGAGAATGTATAAGGATAATTTGCAACCTTAATTAGATAGAGAGACGCGAAGAAGATAAGCGCAAGCACACTGACAAAATACAAACTAAACGCATATGCAAACGGGGTGGAGGCAATGCAGCTTCCGGTCAAAGTGAAGCCGCTGGAGTCGAAAAGAAATATCGGAATGGATATCTCTGATAATGTGATGAGCTTCGGCTTTAAAAAGCCGAATGGTTCCTATGGCTTTGCGTATTGGTACGAAAATAACGTTATGGTGAGCACATTTTCTGCAACCATCAGCTTTGAAACGGGTATCCCCGGGGAACCGAATTTGGTTGATTTGTTGAACGGATCGGTTTATAAGCTGCCTGATAACATGGTGATCTACAAAGATGGCGTTACGGTTCTAAAAAATATCCCGATCAATGATTACCCACTGCTGCTGACGTTTGGTGAATTTGCAGATTGATTCCTTCGGAGAACAGCAGAACGGAAACTTTGGCATAATAGGGAGAGAAATATGCAAAACAATTTGCATGCATTTGACCATGGAGGGCTGGCAGCAGACGTCTATTCATTGGAAACGGAGAATTCCGGGATCTATGTTTACGAAATATGCTTTCGGGCGGCACAATCCCCGGCATTACTCGAATGGGAAATGCCGATGCTGGATATCGCAGGGCTTTGGCATCCCTGCTGCGGAATGGATCGAGGTATCAAAGCCGACTGGTACTCGCCGGTGAAGAACATGACTTCCCGCTCTGCACCAGTGATGACATTTTATAATTCCTGCGGATTCAATCGCTGCACGTTCAGTCTCTCCGAGATTCGGAAAGAGCATCGCATCTACGCCGGTGTCCACGAAGAGGATGGAACGCTGCACATTCGTATTCAAATTCCACTGGACGGTCAGCAGGATTATCGTCTGCTTTGCGAATCGACCACCGGGAATTGCGGTACTGTGAAGTACTGCACGATGTTGTAAACTGGTGGCAGAAATGTGGGGTCACAGCACTTCCGACACCAGAGAGCGCCTGGGAGCCAGTCTATTCCACCTGGTATGCCTGGCACCAGGAGATGCATGGCGATGCGCTGGTAGAAGAGTGCCGCCGTGCTGCTACACTGGGTATGAGGACAATCATTATCGACGATGGCTGGCAGACGGCAGACAACAACCGGGGCTATTCCTATTGCGGAGATTGGCGGGTCGAGCCAGGAAAATTTCCTGACCTTCGCAAAACGGTCAGCCAAATTCACAAGCTGGGTATGAAGTGCATGATGTGGTTCAGCGTGCCCTATGTAGGAATTCATGCAGGCGTTTGGACGCAGTTCTCCGATAAGTTGCTGACCTATAACCCGAATAATGGCGCTGGTGTTCTGGATCCCCGGTATCCTCAGGTGCGGGAATACCTGATCGGTACTTATGAACGCTTTCTGCGGGAGTATGAACTGGACGGGATGAAGCTGGATTTCATAGATGAATTCCATATGTGGCCGGAGTCACCGGCCTTTGCCGAGGGTATGGACTGCCGGGATGTACAAACAGCGGTAAACCGGCTCATGAGTGATGTGATTTCCAGATTGCAGGCGATCCGACCGGAAGTAATGATCGAATTCCGCCAGCCCTACATTGGCCCCGGTATTTGGGAGTATGGCAATATGTTCCGGGCGGAGGATTGCCCGAACTCTGAGCTGTACAATCGGGTGAAAACCTTGGATCTGCGGCTGCTTATGGGGTCATCTGCTGTTCATTCCGACATGCTAATGTGGCACCCGGATGAAAGTGCCGAGGCGGTCAGCCGCCAAATCATTGCTTGTATTTTTTCGGTGATCCAATTCTCGGTTCGCCTAGACCGGATCGACCAGCGAAAGCAAAAAATGCTCAATGGTGGATTGGATTCATGGAGAAAAACCGGAAATTGCTGTTGCATTCGCCGCTGGAGCCCATGGAGCCCCAGAATCTGTACCCTCTGGTCGTTGCCGAGACAGGACATGTAGGATCGTAGCGCTGTATTTGGCGAACCAGGTGGTGACATGGAAGACGCTTGGAATTATGGATTCATATTAAACGGAGTGGGCGTGGGCGAAGTCTTTTTCTCGCCGGAAGCAGTAGGCTGTTACCGAATCACCCTACGGGACTGCTGCGGAGAAGCTGTACAGGACTTAAAATTAGAATGCAGTGCTGGACAGATATGTCGACTGCCGCTGCCTGCCGGCGGCTGCGCGGAGATAGAAAGTGATATAATTAAAGTATCTTAAATCAGATAGAGATGACAAGCAATGAATCATTTACAAAAGGCATCGACGAGATTGGCATCGTGTCGGTGATCAAGTTGCCAATGTGGCATTCAAGTAATATTGTTTCTCGAAGAAGTACGATCTGTACATCATCGGCCGGATGGGTGGCGGACTCCTTTGGAAGCAGACTGATCTACAGTCTGCTTCCCGGCAAGTCTGCCCAAGCTGCAATGGAATTTGCCATGGTGGCATCTGCTCTGAAGCACTCTATTGAAGGGGACTACAACATGGTCACCATTTCCGAGGTGGATAAGTTGTTCGGCGGCGCTGGCTCCGGTCGAATCCAGAGGTAATGCAGCGTTTCGGTCAAAAGAAGAGTGTGAGACCCATTACATCGTGTAGGACAACACGTGCTTAAAATAATTCGTGGGGTGAATCGAATGCGTATAATAGATATCAAGACCTTTCCAGTAGACTGCTTTCGTACAAACTGGGTTTTTGTAAAAGTCTATACCGATGAAGGTATCACCGGCGTTGGCGAAGCAACACTGGAATACAAGGAAAAGGCTTTGATCGGCGCGGTGGAACACATCAAGGAATCACTGGTCGGTCAAAATCCGCTGAACATTGAGAAAATTTGGCACGATACATACCGAGATGCCTATTGGCGCGGCGGAGCTGTACTGATGAGTGCCCTCTCCGCTGTGGAGATGGCTCTGTGGGATATCTTGGGCAAGGCTCTGAATGTTCCTATCTATCAGTTTCTGGGCGGAAAAGTAAACGACAAGGTGAGAATTTATGTCAACGGCTGGTTCGCCGGAGCAAAGGAACCGAAGGAATTCGGTGAAAAAGCAAAAATTGCCGTTGAAAGAGGCGTTACCGCCATGAAGTGGGACCCTTTTGGAAAGAATTATATGGAAATCTCCAACGCCGAGCTTGATAAAGCCTGCAGTGCGTGGCTGCAGTCAGAGAAGCCGTAGGAGACCAAATTGATCTGCTGATCGAAGGACACGGCAGATTCAATGTTCCCACGGGAATCAAAATTGCCAAGGAACTGGAGCAGTTCAAGCCCATGTTTTTGAAGAGCCGGTTCCGCCGGATAACCTCGATGCCCTAAAAGAGGTAAAAACAAAGTCTCCTGTTGCGATTGCAGCAGGGGAACGGCTTTATACCAGATGGGACTACCGGGAAATGTTTGACAAAATGGCAGCAGATTATATCCAGCCGGATATTTCCCATGCAGGCGGTATCATGGAGCTGAAGAAAATTTCCGCCGAAGCTGAGTGCCGCTACATTCCCTTCGCACCCCATAACCCGTCGGGACCGGTTGCGAATGCGGCAACGTTACAGCTTGCTGCAAGCTGCCCAAATTTCTGCATTTTGGAGATTATGTACTCCGATGTTGAATGGAGAAAGGACGTGACCACGGAGAACCTTCATTATCAGGATGGGTGCATCACAATATCGGACAAGCCGGGACTTGGACTTGAGATCAACGAGGGAGAATGCCTAAGGCACCCCTATCAGCCCCATACCCTACGTCATTACACCGGTGCGCTGACAGATATCCGCCCGGCAAAAACGGAATTTTATTTTTAGGAGACGTTAAAATGGTCAAGTCAGTATTTGTAACTGGCGGAACGGTTGGCAGCGGTCTTGCCATTGCGGAACGTTTTGCCCAGGAAGGCTATGGCGTTATGATTACCAGCAGAAGCGGCGAGCGTGCGGAGGCTGCCGCACGCAAGGTGGCGGAAAAGTACGGAGTGCATGCAAAGGGATATGCCTTGACATCCGTGACGAGCAGAGGGTGAAAGATATTTTTGCGGACATTGATAAAAATGGCTGCTTTGTTGAAACCGTGTGCTTAAACTCTGCCGATTTGGCTTTGGAACCGCCCCAGCGGTTGGTATGCCTTTTTTCGAGGTGCCAGTGGAGGAATTCGAGCGTGTATTTGAAACAAACCTTGTCTGGAACTTTACC
>ENA-OQAS01001474-OQAS01001474.1-human-gut-metagenome-genome-assembly--contig:-NODE-1474-length-10927-cov-2.070093_pt1 | contig 10927 bp, 8 predicted proteins | sample MGYA00242733_ERZ504523 | MGnify/ENA primary metagenome ERZ504523 (study PRJEB26092, sample SAMD00036239) | human gut metagenome | host: Homo sapiens | study: EMG produced TPA metagenomics assembly of... | reverse complement strand
CATTGACCTGCTGAGCGAAGCATAGCAAAGGTTCACAGTCATTCATATATGCAGTTGATAAAGCAGGATGTCCATCCAATGCAATTGCTGGAAGTGCGCCCTGTAAATTCTGCGAAAGAACCTGTCCCAGTTCTGCATCCACTTCTACAAGTCTTTCTGCAAAATCATCAGACGTCTTACGCGGAAGTTTAAACCCTTTCATCAATTCTCCTACAATGTGTTCCGCATCCGCAGCAGACCCTCCATTGCCAGCTACCAGAAGCTTCCCACCTTTTTCATAAGAAGCCTCCATAATATTATATGCTGCAATCACTGCATCCTTCACAACATCCAACTGCGGATAACGCTCTACCAAAATATTTACCTGTTTGTTCTGCTCAAAACTGCTCATTTTACTTCTTTTTTGTCTTCTGCGGCTATAAATTTTACTAATAATCCCATTTAAATGTCTCCATTTAATCTTTTAAAGTCAAACGCCTATAAACATACACTTTTTTCCATTCTTCTCAAGCCCATCCATAATAGCCTTTGGGATGTCAGGTTCTTTTGGATGCTCTCGATAATAAATATGTTTGAGTATCTGACGATATGGATCCAATGTTTTATCCTGACAATATATCCATTCCTTTATCATTTCCAAAAAATCATTCTCATCTGCACTATTCCAAAGTGCTACCAGCACTTGTTGCAGACTACAAAACAATGAAGTAATCGTTTTGTTTTCTTGCCCTTACCATAGTGTCACACTCTATCTTTCTCAAATAATCTCATGATATACTGGCTAATATCTATGTAATCAAGTGCCTGCTCCGTAAACTCAAAGCTCATGCCATCCTTATCATTTTCAAACTTCTTAAAAATTTTAATTGTACCTTCCTCTGTATATATTTTTAATTTTGTAAATTTCGACACACCTTCTCTCTTCTGTCTACGTTTACATACTGTCTACCACACGCCAAAATATGACTTTTGGGAATTCTTAACGGGAAAAAATTCTGATATAAGCAAACCGCTTCGTGAAACAACTTTAATTCAGTTAGAGGCAATGAATAATATCCTCTTAAAAATACATTCGGCATTATGCATTGTTTATCAAACAATACTGATAAAGGATAGTCTTTGTAGGCAAACTTCTCCATTGGATCATCCAAAAAATCCTTTACCAGATGCACAATATTTCTTATTTTAGTTGTCGAATAATGATATAAAACTCCTAACTTAGCATACGACAGATTTTTTCACTCATATATTTATAAAAAATTTCCCAATAAACATGTGACTCTGATTCAAAGTATAAATCAAATAAATCCTGCAAACAATTATGCAACTCAATATATTCTTCCATTAGTTATATTGTTTCTCCCTCATCTTGATAAAACTATTATACTAGCTTTTCCAGACCACTCCAAGTCCATTACAGTGCACAAATTATTCACATTTTTATTGATGTAGTCATAATTATGCTCCTGATCATAGTGAATAGCAAAAGTTGAGACTTAACTTTTTATACTGCTGTAGTATTTATGACTATTATTACAGAAATTCGTGGTACAGTAAAGGTACTCGGGTTGCACCGTTTACACTTCAAAAACATTATTACATTTCTTTTTTCATATGGTTAATATATGCTTCTACACCAACAGTGGTTTTTAAATCATACATCTGATTCATTTTGCAAAATAATTTGAAATAATTTCTTCATCCATCTGATTTCTACTTGCATCATCCTCTGCCAGACCTTTTCTGGCAACAATCCATGGCTCCTCAAGATGTGTTAAATCTTTTAAAAACCATGCATTATATATTCCAAATGTATTCATTACAAAATCAGTAACTGTTTTTTCCTCTTCTGAAAGCAGTTCACTTATATAATTCTCCGACAAATTGAGTTTTATTTCTTGTTTACCAAACTCTCTATATTTTTCATAAACAGATGGAAAAACCGGTCCAAATTTCCACGCTTCACATGGTTCCAATATAAAAGATTCACCTTCAAATATTTTACTTATCGCCTTTACATAATAAAGAATTTTTTGTAATAAAAGATTCGTAATCTCTCTTCCGGAACTTATAATATATAAAGCAATCTTCTCAGCAGAATTATTATATTTCTTTTCTGTCTCGCATTTTTCAATTGCCCTTTTTACCTTATTTACAGCTACCACAGAAACTTCTTTACTATTTGACTCAACATATTGTTTCATTTTCTGCTCATCTCGTAATACTTGAAATAAAATATTTGAATATTTAACTGAAGGTAATTGTCCATCAAGATATCTTGTTATTGTAAGTTCCCCAAACCCCAACAGTTTTGATAAAGGTCTTTTTTCAATATCTTTAATTACAGTTTTTGCAGGACGTCTGAAAATATGGTATAAAACTCTTTTACGGCATTTGCTGCATAAAAAGTTCTTTCCCACACTCATTGTTTTTCTCCTTCATCTTACTCTGAGCAATTATCTTGCTCATGGGGCTCACGTACCTCATCTCCTTTCCCCAGAATAAAAAAAAGGGCAGTGTCTGAACAACATCGCCCTTTGTTTTTTATAATTATACTTCCGAAAGGAATCTGTCAACTGGTTTATGCAGCAGCGTCCACTTCGTCATCCATATATCCGTCATCGGCATTTTCCGAATCATCATCCGAATCATCATCCAAATCATCGTTCCAGTCATCCTCTGTGCTGTCTGTGATAACAACCTTGCATTTCCACACCATACCATGTACTTTTGCTTTGACTGTAACCGTACCGCTGCTATACGGTATCAGTATGCCATCCTCTACCTCGCATATATCGTCATCAGAAGATGTCCATTCCACATCATGACTGCATCCCTTCAGATCCAGAGAAACCGTATCTTCCACGTCCATCTCCACTGCTGTCTTATTCAGTTCCGGCGTTTCTACTGTCACCTGACAGGATTTCTTCTGCGTTCCCTTCTTTACTGTAATGGTTGCCTTGCCTTTTCCTTTTGCGACCACTTTTCCGGCGGAGACACCAGCCACCGCTGTATTACTGCTGCCCCAGGAAACGGTTCCTGCACCACCCTTTACCGTAAGTTTCCTGCTCTGTCCTTTTACAAGCACAATCTTTGTACTGCTGATCGACAGCGGACTTATCTTCGGTCTGGTGTTCTTTTTCTTCGTTGTCTTCTTCGCGGTTGTCGTAAAAGATTTCCGCGTCTGCGAATATCCGCCCGATGAGCCAAAACACTTCTTGCACGGTGTCAGACCGCGTGCCAATGCATTGGAAAGTGTCGTCTGATAAAAATTTCCCCGCCCGCATTTGTGGGTAATCGGTATTACTGCCGGTTGGCGTCACATAGACCATTGTCTGTGCCTGTGCCGTTACCATGCCGGCACTGTCACCGACTGGCAAAATCATCATAAAAAATACAAGTGTAAAACTTAGAATTGTTTTTTTGATTGTTTTCATCAATTGCCTCCTTATCTTTTCCTCCGCTTTAAACATGTCTTATATTTTATCATACGCCTTCTTATTTTCGAGTACAATACCATTTTCCCAAATTGACAATTCGCATTTTGTCAAATAATCTATAGTGTTTTTCATTATAATGGCGCAGGTTCCAGGAAAACAAACCACCGTGCGGGATTTTGTCAGCTATTTGTCATGTCTTGATATTATTCACAGCGTTTGGCAAGGACACGGCACTCCTTGTCACAGAATGCAATTCCATACAGCCAGATGTTCTGGACTTTATAACGTTTCAATGGTGCTACATACTTTTTGTCAATAATCTGCTGCACAGCTTCCTCTGACTTTTCGTCCAGCTTCCTCTCATCTGCCGTGTGTTTTACCTCCACAATAAAGCCTGACTTTCGGTCTTTTCGCTCCACCAGAATATCGCTTCTCCCTTTTCCAGATTCTAGGTTTGAGGTAGCATACCATGTCTCACAGGAAGACAATAATGCCATTAAGAACCCGTGATAGAAGGATTCATGATCATCGTGATAACTTATCGCATCAAGCAGCTTCTGGTTTAAAATCTGCTCAATTTTCGCGGCATCTCCTGCTTCAAAAGCCGTATAAAGCTCAGTCAAAGCTGCATCCAATGAGAGGTTTTCATGAAACCATTTCATGACCTGCTGTATAAATATCTGACGCACTTCTTTATTGGGAATTGTCAATTCATAGCAATTTCCATTCGGAATACCTACCATTGTGAGATACCCCGTCATATAAAGCAGACTCCACAAATTTTGAATGTCCTGATCAATTTCTGCATGTGTGAGTTGATCGTTAATCTCCTTGTGAATCGTCTGACCGTCAATGAGGTTCTCAATTTCCATCTGCGCTGCCACAGTGTTCGATTTTTCAATCAGTCTGCGAATTTTGTCGTTGCCACTGGTATTAAGCCAATATGCTTTCGGCTGTGCTTTCGTAGAATTTATCAGGTCGTAAGCATAGTTGAGTACATCCCAAGGGCAGTATACATCCTGCTCACCAAAACGATATCCATCGTACCATTCTTTAAACTCTGCCTGATGTGATTCAATCCCATATTCTTTTAGAAGTGTCTCTACTTCTCCATGGGTAAATCCAAAGTATTCATCGAACTGTTCATCGGATATGGAATGCACCTTCAAATTGTTTAAGCCTGTGAAAATGCTCTCCTTTGACACACGAAGGCATCCGGTCATCACAGCGAAATAAAGACTGTCATTGGTTTTCAGTGCTGCATGAAACATTGAGCGAACCAAATCCAGCATCTCCCTGTAGTATCCATTCTGAAAGGCTTTGTCCAGTGGAACGTCATATTCATCGATTAAAAGGATGACCTTCCTTCCATAATAGCTGCATAGAAGATTGGTTAATGTAAGCAAAGCCTGTTGCAAACCATACTTTTCAAAGCTACCATTAATCAGGTCTTTGCAATCTTCCTTCTCGTCTTCCGATAAAATGGTACTATCCTTCAAAAAACGAAATCGCTTGGCTTCTTTAATAATAATATTAGCTAAACCGCGCTCTGCATCTTGATATGTCAGTCCCTCTACTCCCTTTAGGCTTATAAACAAAACTGGGAACTTCCCCATATACGCTTCACAAAGCTTCGTCTCTTTTGAAATGGCAAGTCCATCAAAAAGCTGCGGATTAGTTCCAATCTCAAAAAAGGACTTTAACATACTCATATTCAGGGTTTTTCCAAATCTGCGTGGACGTGTGAACAGATTGACTTTCCCCATCCGTTAAGCAGATCTGCAATAAGCATGGGATTTGTCAATGTAATAGAAATCTTCTGTCCTGATTTCTTCAAAATTTTCTATACCAAGAGGTAATTTTTTCATTGCCATCACTATCGCCTACTTTCCGAGGTAAACTTCCCCAATAATCTACAGTATTGTTGAGACTGCGAAAACCAACTAAAGGTTCACATTTGCTAATACACTCCCGAATGTCCATAATCAATGTATCAATTTCAGCCTTCTTTGTCAATTATATCAATTTGTCTACTATAGCATATAAAAGGCAAGATTACTTTTCCTCATTGTGTCGATAAAACAATCCTGTCCTCTTATTACACTCACAAACATAATCTGGAAATACCATCTTAAAAGGTTGATTGTTATAACGAAACACACAACAAATCCCTTCTGGTTTACTTTCGCCATATAATTTTTCCACTAAATCATTGGTGGTTTTATCCGAACAAAAATCAGAAGAAATCTCATTATGAATCACGATGTTTACCGAATACGCTTGCTGAATTTTTTCAACACAATCCTTAAATCCAAACATAACATGAACTTCTATCTCTAAATCCGGAAATTCCTGCAACATTTGACTCACAGGAATTTCAAGATTCAAATAGTCTCTTCGATCATTATTCATTCCCCTGATATGGCACTTTAACAAACTTTCCAAGCTAGAACCATGCATCAGATTATCGACCATGAAAACAATTTTTTTTAATGGACTGCCTCGCCACAAAATTTGATTTCCGGCTTTTTTCAGTTCCTTATTCACTTTACCTGAATCAAAAGCCAGGCTTAGAACACATCGACCACTATTCTCATTATGTTTATATTCCTCAAACAAATATTGCAATGTAGAATCATTACCACTACTTTCTTTTGCAATCACAAGAGTTCCCGCCTCTACTGCAAGCTGCTGCATTTTTTCAAAATATGTATTAATTGCATCTGTATCTTCTACCATTCCTAAATAATGTTCCTCTAACATTAGTTTCCAGAAAGAATCTATTACCTCTTCCGTAATTCCAAAAACCTGAAAATGCCAACAAAGTTTGTATAAGCAAACCATTTCCTTTGTTTCATCTCTACATTGAAAGCAATCAAATACTTCCTTTTTAAGCCTATTAGCCACCAAAATCCGAAGCATTCTCTTCATATTTTTCCCAAAATATCGTTGACGCTCATCATATCGCATAACCTGCTCATCGACTAGCTCCTCTAAGAATCTAACCTTGCCTTTGCTTTTCCGTAAATCTTCATAATAAACAATTGATTGATCTTCTGAATTTACAAAACATCAATATCTCTCTGTGGAACGTTTCCTCCGTGCTCGGTTATCTTCTGTAAATCCAGATCCAGGAAATCTGACTTGCGAACCTGACGTCCATCGACTTCCCACTTTTTAGATTTCGATTGAAAGATTGCTTTTGTATATTTCCACTGAGTTGCACTTTCTCCCCAAAGCTGCAATCTTATATGTTTCTCAGAATAAAACTTTCCTATCTGTTCTGCCACTGTACCAATCCACGGAAAAGCCAATAAATCCCCGTTCATTAGCGTATGCTCATCAACCTGCTCAAAATTGAAATACTGATTTATAAAAGCATATAACTTCTCCACAACCATTCCTGCGTCTTCCATAGAAGCCTCCTGAAGGGTCTCTGTCAAATAGCGGTCCATCAGGCATTCCTGATAAAATTGATTTTTATGGTTGTCCAAATCCACGCAAAACTTCCATTGATTCTTTACTACTTCTAAATAAAAAGCTGCATAGAAATCAACTGTCAATACATCGCAGTCATCTTTAAACAGCCAACAGCCTCTAAGGTTTTGTATTCCCATACGTAACATTTTAAGGAAACCATCCTTTTCATTTTCTTCCTTTGTGTCATTACATACGATTGCCTTATCATGCGAAGCTGCCGGATTAAGTAATCTAAGCACTCTATGATCCTTACTGTTTCTGACAATATAAGGAGCAGAAAATAAATTATAGGAAGCCTCTTCTTCCATTAATTTGAGTAATGTGAGCTTTTCATTTTGTGTTCCCTTCAAAAACACTTCTTCCAACGTTATTGTTTCTTCATCAGGTGCAAGCTTTACAACGATATACCAAGCTAATCGCTCCTCAGATAAAATATCTTCCTCCGCAACCAGACCTTCAAAATACTCTCTATGAATATTTCTGATAATAATATCCCGCTCACACTGCACTACCAGTGTCCCATTATATCGATAATCTTGCGAACAAGAGATAATTTCTCCATTATTAACAAGTTTTTCCAGAAATGCAATTCCATGTTCTTGCGCAATTTCTAAAATTGCCTTACGCACTGCCTTTTGTTCATTAATCTCTACATAGCTGCTTATTTTTTCAAAAAGCTGTAATGCAATCGCCAATTCCACAAGATGTTCATTGTCCTTTTTAAAATCCTGTGCCAATCCAATTACCAATTCATAAACCGGGTACACTTTAGTTCCATCTGTATTTTCCAACAAAAATATACCTTTTATCGTTGGCAATATATCCTGAAATTTCCAATAACTTTGAACAATATCAGATGTCTTTTCCGCGCCGCCTTTTTCCCTCAATCCACGAAGGAAATATAAACACTCTTTGTACGCATTTTTAGCAGAATATTCTGTTACCGCCATCATCTCAATACATTCTGAAATTTTTTTGCTAAAATCTGTATCCCTTTTTACTTTTTCCCAATCATGAAACCACTGTAATTCCATAATAAGTATTTCAGATAACTTTTCGATTTCACTTTGTCGCAAAGACGCTTCTATTTGATTAATTTCATCGATTAAAGAAAGAACCTCTTGCTGACTAACCCGATGAAAAGCCAATCCTCTCATTTCCTTGTAACGTTTATCAATTCCAATGCTTGAGTTCATACTTGCCTCCCATCAGTCCAATAATTGCACCTACGGTTCCTTTCTCCTCCATACACTTCCGACGATAATATTTAGCCATTCTACAAAGTTATCTTTTATATGAGCATTCAATATTTTAATTCTAGACACACTAAAATAACACACACTCATAAAATTCTTAAAATTAACCGTATTCTGTGGAATCTGACGATATAGTTCCATAGCAAAAAAATTTTTCAAGCCACTCGTCTCTTTTAAACAATTCTTCGTATAACCGCTTGTAAATACTTCCTCTTCCAACCTTCTGCTTTACAAGCGTTATCGCATACTTGTTTAAATATTCATCCACAAATATCGGATCCAGATATCTGTTCAAAATAAAATTTGCATCTTTAATACTCCAGCTTCCTTTTCGATGAAGATACTTCTCAAACAGACGTATATTTTCTTGCTGTAATTCCTCATCCTCCAATTCCATTCCCTGAATACTTTTCATCTCATAATTTGCAGCACCATTCTCAAAAAGGCTTTCTTTTTCCCTCTCCGACATATCACCAATGCATTCATAGATTAAGGTCTTACTCCTATTTATTTCCAATCCTCTGGCAAAAATATATTCTGAAAATCGATTTAATAATTGATTTCCGTCTATCCCACGATAAACAATGAACATATCATCCACATATCGCATGATTCTACACGTTTCCGTAGTATAATGATATTTTCTGCAAAACGAATCCAACACCGCCGTCAAAAAAAGTTCTGCAAACACTCTGGCATATGCCGGTCCCTGTGGCACACCTCGAATATTTCCTTTCATCTGTAACATTAACTTTTCTGTGTAATTCCCAAGATAACGTAATATTGCATCTATTCGTTTTTTCTTTTCTTCATTTTCTGTTTGATTTCCCTGTTCCTGTATCTGCCGAAACAACGCATGAATATAAATTGAGTCGTAAAACTTTGTCAGATCCAGCTTAATAATTCCATTTTCACTAAAAAAATCTAAGAACAAATAATTTTCAACGTCTTGTTGGAACCTTTTCCAGGAGTCGTACCAAGGCATAAAAACAGAACCTGCATCATAAAAATAATTCAGGTTATAGCTATACGAATGAAATCTCTGTCCCATGTTTTCAATAAGTTCATAGATTAATGCTGTCGTAAGTACTCGATCATACGGACATAAAGATACCAGTATTCGCGGTTCATTCTTCCCTTCCTCCATTCTCTCATACATAGTATATTTGACAGGTAAATCGTGCTCCGTAATATTCCCTTCTATAACCGCTTCAAATTGTCTTTTAATACTCAACAAATCAAATTGACACAATCCAGATAATTCCAGATAATCATCTACCGATAAAACCTCATCATCATATTTCATATATTGAAGTTCTTTTTTTGTATCATTTGAAAATATTTTATATCCTTCTCTACCTTTTTCTGAGACAAAACCTCTTTCTGCTGGATTTTTTCAATCGAAATATCTAATCTATCCGCAATGTATTCTGCCAAAGTAATCTGCGGATCAATATTTTCTTCCAGTTTTTGTCCATACAGATCATACAAATATCTCATTGTAATCGGATAATACCGGTCTTAATTTATCTAAATATTGTCGTGTAATATCTTCTTTAAAATTATGCTGTTGTTTCAAAATATCCCACAATAATGCACCATTAGAAAAATTGCGAAAGCATCCAACTAATACGAGGCGATCCAAATATTTCAAATTACCTTCTTCTGCACGTTTTCATAATAACATATAAAACAGAACTTCTTACAACAACTTCGGATCTCTTCTAAAGAAAACATCCTGTTTGCAACCAAATACTCTTTCTTGTATAAAAGCCCCTTGTCTGATTCTTCTTTCTCTGGCGATATATTCAGGCATTTCCAAAGATATTCCAAATCATTTGGTATATAGGTTTCCAAAATATCATCCTGTATTTTCCAAAAATCCAACTGTTCAGGCAAATGTATCCAATCATCTACTTTCACATTAATAACATCTGGAATAAAAAAAGAGCGTCCACCTTTACGATGCACTGACAAAGGAAGTTTTACCTGTTTCCCTAATTTCATTCCCCCTCCAGCAACTGCCGGGAAAATATCCAAACCATACTTTGTATCTGCAGATAATTTCAGTCGATATGCCCCTGTCAATTCTTCGATCATGCTATACCCTTGGGATTTTGTAATCATTCCCTTGGTGTGAATCCAAAGATGCACACCTCTTCGTCCTGAAAACTCTGCCAAATAATGGATTCCAAGCTGTTCCAATCGTTTCGCAGCTGGAATAACATACTTTTCTACTAACCCTTCCAGCTGACCACCCTCTTTGCAATCAAAATCCAGGCATATCCACTTGATCCATGATCTTCTATACTGTTGCTGATACATGCCAAAAGAAGCCCCTTTATTCAGCATGTCATAAATGAGTAATGGTGTACACGTAATTCTTTTTGGAATATAACGTCCATCCGGCATCTGAACAGCTAGATACTTGTCATTCATCACATAAAATTCGTATAGTTTTTGCGCGATTGTATACTTTTCATTATCCATAATATCATCCAACAAAATGACCAGACCTCCATTACATGAGCAATAAAATGTGCAATCTCCTCTTTTATAAAGGGAATTGATTTCTCCCTAATAAAACTAAGAAAGCACATTTTATTATAAACTATTATCCATCGAATGTAAAAGAAAAATTGAATTCTATCATCTTATCCATGGCTGAACATCACTGGCTCTTTTCCAAAAATCCTGGCCACGATTTTACACGCCAGCATCTTGGGAAACTATCTTTTTATGATACCATGC
>ENA-OQAS01001473-OQAS01001473.1-human-gut-metagenome-genome-assembly--contig:-NODE-1473-length-10940-cov-1.671507_pt1 | contig 10940 bp, 18 predicted proteins | sample MGYA00242733_ERZ504523 | MGnify/ENA primary metagenome ERZ504523 (study PRJEB26092, sample SAMD00036239) | human gut metagenome | host: Homo sapiens | study: EMG produced TPA metagenomics assembly of... | reverse complement strand
GCTCTAAAGAGCAAACAGTAGTGGTGCCATGGATGCACCCTGAAAAAGGCGGTATCCCGCCTTAATTCAGATGCTCTGGTAACTCAGTTACCGAGTAATTCACTGACATAATAAAACGCTGCGGAATGAACCGCAGCCAGTAATAAGTTTCATCTGTTTACCTTTCGTCAAAAGCAACAAAATCTGTATGATGTCCTACATATTTGTAAGCAGGACGAATGATCTTATTTGCATTAATCAGTTCTTCCAGACGGTGAGCACTCCAGCCCGGCATACGTGCAATAGCAAAGATCGGAGTAAATAATTCTTCCGGAATACCAAGCATGCTGTATACAAATCCACTGTAGAAGTCCACATTTGCGCAGACATTCTTAAACAGTTTTCTATGTTCCATAATCAGTTGCCGGCAATATTTTCTACTCTGTTATAAAGCTCGAATTCCTCTGTCATTCCCTTTTCCTCAGCAAGTGCCTGGCAAAGCGTTTCAGGATCACTTCTCGAGGATCGGAAAGTGTATAGACTGCATGCCCCATACCATAGATCAGCCCTGCATGATCAAATGCTTCTTTATTCAGAACCTTCTGGAGGTAAGCTATGATTTCATCTTCGTTATCCCAGTGATCTTGATCTACATGAGACTTCAGATCAGCAAACATATTCTGAACTTTAAGGTTTGCTCCACCATACGAGGTCCCTTCAGAGATCCGATGGATGCAGCAGTAGAAGAGTAGGTATCTGTCCCTGAAGAAGTTACCACATGAGTGGTGAAAGTGGAGTTATTACCGCCACCATGCTCAGCATGCAGGATCAGTGCAATATCCAGAACTTTTGCTTCCAGTTCTGTGTATTTTCCATCCGGGCGAAGCATAAGAAGAATGTTCTCGGCAAGAGAAAGCCCCTTCTGCGGATTACGGATAAATAAGGTATCATCCTTTCTGAAATGGCGATATGCATGGTAAGAATATACGGCAATTTCAGGAAGCTTTGCAATCAGTTCCAGAGACTGAGAAGTACATTTTCAGGAGAAATATCTTCCGGATTGTCATCATATGTATAGAGAGCCAGAACACAACGCTGCATGGCATTCATAATATTGGCATTGGTTCCCTTCATAACAACATCGCGGACAAAACGACCGCCAAGCTCCTCCATATCAGACATCATATCCAGAAATCTGGAAAGTTCTTCCTTATCAGGGAGCTTACCGAAGATCAGAAGATAAATTGTTTCTTCAAATCCAAAACGTCTTCCGTTCAGACCACTGATGATATCCTGTACATTGATTCCCTGATAGTATAAACGTCCATCAGCCGGAATCTGTCTGCCGTTGATCAGATTATAACCATTAACATCAGAAATCTCTGTAAGACCTGTCAGGACACCTTTACCCGCGGAGTCACGAAGACCTCTTTTTACATTATATTCTACATACAGATTTGGATCGATATGATGATTCTTGAGCAGTTCCTGTTCAAAGAATCTCATTTTGTCACGAAGCTGTCCGGAATCTTCCAGACTCATCATTTCATGTTTTTCCATAATATCATTCCTCATTTCCCCGTTATTTATCTACAGCAATACTCGCAAATTCACTTATAGCAATACTCGTAAATAATGCATATTATAGTGAATTTTATTAAAAAACACTGATACAGTGAATTGCAGATGCATCCTTGCGATCAGTGTTTTACTATGGCGAACATTTGTATTTGTACCTATTTAAACATTGTACAGTAAAGTGATGGGAAAGGCAAGATAAAGATTGTATTTTTTTCATACAATCATATTAAAGTGATAACGCTTTAAAATTATACAGAAGGAAAATTATGAAAAATATAACACAAAATCATGGAACGTGCTATAATAGCCAACAGAAAGCATGATAAAGGGGAAGTGAGAAAAGAAATGTCAGAAAGAAAAATGAAACGAGTTGAGGACTCCTTAACAGAGCAGTCTCATTTATTAATGCCAAAGTGTCTGAATGCCGCAGGTATCTGTTTGGCGGACAGCTGCTTGCATGGATTGATGAAACAGCAGGTATTGTTGCCAAACGTCATGCGGAAATGAATGTGGTAACTGTTGCAGTAGACAATATGTATTTCAAGGCCGGAGCCAGAGTGAACGATACCATCGTTCTCATCGGACGGCTTACGCATGTGGGACGTTCTTCCATGGAAGTACGTATTGATACTTACTGTGAAGCCCTTGATGGAACCAGAACCATGATCAACCGCGCATATTTATTATGGTTGGAACAGATGAACATCAGCATCCTGTGGAAGTACCGGGACTTATCATTGAGGGAGTTACTCAGCAGATAGAGAATGAAGCTGCACAGAAACGTGCAAAACTCTGGAAAATCCGCAGACAGGAAGGATTTTAACAAAACAGCCGCAAATGCGGCTGTTTTGTTTATCAGTAACATTTACTGCAAGGTCCGTATCCCATAGCTTCGGCTTCTGATTTGGATACCTGTCTGGCTGTATCCGGGTTCATTCTTCCACAGTTGGGAATGCTGTGATATTTTTCGCCGGTTGCAGGGATCCATACCATTGTTCCTACATCTGCATTGTTGGATTCTTCCTGTTCAGGTACCGGATCAGAAGTGGTAGTTTCTTCTTGCCGGGAGTTTCCACCAGTGCCACCTGCAGAAGCATTTACAGAGGAGTCTCCGGAAGAATAATCATTGCATGGCTCCTGTGACCAGGAAATATTTGTTCCATCGGAGACTGCAATGATCGTACCCTGTTTATCTGTTCGGAATACAGGGATTCCCATATCTGATAACGTCCCATTGTATCTGCTGACGGATGATTATACTGATTATTGATTCCGCAGCTTATGACTGCGTAAGATGGAGAAGTCGCCTCAAGGAAATCCCAGGTAGTTGAACTTGCAGACCCATGATGACCAACAGAAAGAACATCGCAATCAAGGTTCATACCAGTACTGATCATATCCTGTTCACTGGTTTCCTCTGCATCTCCGGTAAAAATAAAGCTATTTGAACCATTTTCAAGTTTGATTACAAGAGAGTTATCATTACTGTTCTGGCTGATACCATTCGGTGCAAGAACAGTGAAACTTCCGGTGCCAAAATCAAATGTTTCACCTACAGAAGGATACTGTACGATAATTGCATTTGCAGTGGCAGTATTCATAAAATTATTGAATAAATTTGAAGTATGTACATAGTCTGGTCCGAATATATTACTTACAGAGAAATTGTCTATACATGGAACAAGACCGCCGATATGATCTTCATCATAGTGAGAAGCGATCATATAGTCAATGTTTTCCACATTCTGTTCCTGTAAGTAGGAGATGATCAGATCAGCATGGCTCTGATCCCCGCCATCGTACAAAAGATTTTGTCCTCCGGACTGTACTAAGATGGCATTTCCCTGTCCAACGTCAATAAAATGAACTGCCATCTCACTGTTGCCTTCAGCTTTTACCGTCAGTGCTGATTGCGGAACTAAGGTAAACAGCAGAAGGAACAGAGATAGAATTAGTGATAGTAACCTGTTTTGTTTCTTCATAAAAAGCCTCCTGAATGTTAATAACAGTTTGATTATACCATTTATTGAGAAACAAAAACATAATTATAATACAAACAATCCAGTCCATCCTGGATCGTGTTTGAAAATGCTTTAGCGTGAAGTCCTGCGTCCAATCGATTAATAATCTATCTACTGAACTTCTTCTCCGTTATCTTCCATGTGTCAGAGCTATCCAGAGAACCATCTGTCTCGTTACCGGAATTGTCGTCACTGGGATAATCAATCTGATCGGAAGAATCATCCCCTGTATCGTCAGACGATGTCTGATCGCTGCTTCCATCATCAGAAGATCCATCTCCTGTATCTGCATTATCATTCTCCTGCCCTGTATCATCCAGAGAACCGTCCTGCGTCGTATCAGTATTGTAAGAAGAGTCATCGTAAGAAGTATCATTATAACTGTTGTCATAATCAGAATCATAGTTACTTTCCTGAGTATAATGGTAATCCATCCTCTTCAGCCTGAGCTTCGGCCTGTGCTGAGCCTCAGCAGCAGTTTCCGGAGCTTCCGTAAGTTTGTAACAGCTTTTGACACTGTATTACCGGTAGGTGCCACAGCAGAAACCGCAAACATCGCGCCACAAAGCAGGATTGCAGTTCCGGCAATCTGAATTTCATCTATATGTCTCATAGTTTATATTCTCCTTGCTTATCTATGTTTGTTTCTTTCTATTTCTATGCATATCCAGATTATTTACAGCAATATTATATACCTTAAGTGGATTTTTTTGTAGAGTAAATTTTAAGTTACTGTTCATCCATCACTATCCTGCGAGGTGTTTTGTCATGAATATGTCAAATCCCGAGATATACAAGTCAAAATTGAAAAAAAACTGGATTCTGTCTGAAAAATCTGTTATTATAAGAATTGTATGAATATAATTTCAACTTTAATACAGTTTATCTAATTATTTTCTTTCCTGTATGATATCAGGGTAAAAAAATTCCCATAAAATTGAAATTATAAATTTAAAAACAGAGGTGTCATTTATGAGCTGGTATAATGAGGCAATTTTCTATCACATCTATCCACTGGGTTTAACCGGTGCGCCGAAGCACAATGACTACAGTGCTCCTGTTTCCCGTCTGAACACATTACTTCCATGGATCGACCACATCAGAGAAATCGGATGTACAGCATTATACATCGGACCTTTATTCGAGAGTGTAGGACATGGCTATGAAACCACAGATTACAAGAAGCTGGATTCCCGTCTCGGAACGAACGAAGACCTTAAAAACTTCGTGGCAGCCTGTCATGAAAAAGAAATCAAAGTTATTTTCGATGGTGTGTTCAATCACACAGGGCGTGATTTCTTTGCATTTAAAGATATTCAGCAAAATCGCGAACATTCCAGATATCTCAACTGGTACTGCAATGTGAACTTCGGAGGGAATACGGAATACAATGACGGCTTCTCCTACGAAAACTGGGGTGGATACAACCTTCTGGTAAAATTAAACCAAAGAAACCCGGAAGTACAGAATTACATCTGTGATGTGATCCGTTTCTGGGTATCAGAATTTGATGTAGATGGAATCCGTCTGGATGCGGCAGATGTCCTTGATTTTGATTTCATGCGTGCCCTGCGCCGTACAGCAGCAGAAGTAAAGGAAGATTTCTGGCTTATGGGCGAAGTGATCCATGGCGATTACAGCAGATGGGTAAATGGAGAAACGCTCCACAGTGTAACAAACTATGCCCTGCATAAAGCACTCTACAGCGGACATAACGATCATAACTATTTCGAGATCGCACATACTGTAAAATATCTCCAGAATATGGGAAATCTTGATCTCTACAACTTTGTGGACAACCATGATGTAGAACGTATTTATACCAAGCTTTCAAATAAAGCACATTTTGCACCTGTTCATGTCTTACTCTATACACTTCCGGGTGTACCAAGTATCTATTACGGTTCTGAGTTCGGTATTGAAGGAAAGAAAGAGAAATTCTCCGATGACAGCCTCAGACCGGCTCTGGATATCAAAGACTATGCAGATGCAGTACAGAAGAATCCATGTACAGCCCTGATCGCAGCGCTTGGAAAGGTAAGACAGCATACACCTGCATTAAGCTACGGAAGCTACGCAGAACTTCAGCTTACCAACCGTCAGTTTGCATTTGCCCGTGACCTTGACGGAATACGTGTGATCGTTACCGTAAATAACGATGATAATGCAGCAGATATGAGCCTTCCGGCAGGAAACTGCGCAGAATATATTGGAACCCTCACAGGCCGTAAGTACCTGTTCAGGATGGACGTATCAATGTAACAGTAGCCGCAAACAGCGGTGAAATCTGGGTTCGGCGGGTGAAATGCCAGAATATATACCAGTAAAAACAGAAACTGCAGATATCGAAAAAGTACAGGAAGAAACAGAAGAAACAACTTCCACACAGACTGAGTCTCCTGCACAGAAAACAATAACCGCAGCAGAAGAAACCGCAGCAGCAAAAGCAGAAGATATTCAGCCTGAAAAAACTGCCGATACTTCAGCCATATCAGCAGAAAACAGTTTTCGGAATACGGAAGTCGCTGCTGAAAAGGAAAAGACAGTGATTGTAGACCTGAATAAATCCCCGGAAGACATGACTGTAGATGAATTACAGCAGGCAATCCTTGCCAAAATGGCAGGTAACGGCCCTGTCACAGACCAGATGAAGAAAACAGTATATGACAATATCTGGCATGATTCTCTGGTAAACTGGCTCAAGAGCTTCCATTGATCAGATTATCGTCAGTATTTTACCTTGTGACAATTTTTTTGCTGTTGACTAAATATTTTTTGGTGGTAAGATATGGATACAGGTTATTGAACAAGGATAGCTGTTTGGAATCTTGCAATGTAAAGATTGGTTAAACAGCTGCAGACAATCAATCACACTAAATCGTACGGGAGGAATTCATTCATGAAAACACTTGAAACAAAAAAAGCACCAGCAGCAATCGGACCATATTCTCAGGCAAAAATGACAGGAAACTTCTTATTTGCATCCGGTCAGATTCCGGTAGACCCGGCTACAGGTGAAGTTGCAGGCGATAAAATCGAAACACAGGCAGAGCAGTCCTGCAAGAACGTAGGAGCAATTCTTGAAGAAGCCGGACTTACATTTGACAATGTTATCAAGACTACATGCTTCCTTGCTGATATGGCAGATTTCGCAGCATTCAACGCTGTATATGAGAAATACTTCACAAGCAAACCGGCCCGCTCCTGCGTTGCTGTAAAACAGCTTCCGAAGAACGTACTCTGCGAAGTGGAAGCTATCGCTGTAGCTGAGTAATTCAGCCAAACCACAATATAATAGATATTTCAAAACAATTTCTGAATCTGATTCAGATGGGGAAAACAGCCAGGGAAAAATCCACCTGGCTGTTTTTGGTTTTCAGGCTACCTGCAATTGCTGATATTTGCTATAATAGTATAAAAGAATTCCGGCAAAATGAAAGGTAAAAGTTATGAGATCAATATCCATATATGCACTTACGAGAAATCAGAATACAGATTCTCTGTCAAAACTGGAACGTCAGTTATCCGGTCGGGAATATTTCCTCAAAATACGGGAATGGGAACTTCAGAGTATGAAAGCACTGGTACGCCAGTTAGAATCGCATATGACTAAAGTCTGTTCCCTGCGCTTTTTCTATTCCTACCAGATTCCAAAACTCGGGAAAGAATTTGATCTTCTCCAGATCAAAGACGACCAGATCATAAATATTGAACTGAAAAGCGGAGCTGTATCTGAGGAGGCAATTCGTAAACAGCTTATGCAGAACCGTTATTATCTTTCCGTTCTCGGACGCTCCATACAGTCTTATACGTATATCAGCAGTCAGAATCGCCTTGTCAGGCTTACCAATCATGATCATATTGCAGAAGCCGACTGGACAGAGCTGTGCAGATCACTGCAAAAGGAGAGCAGTGATTATCAGGGAATATTGACGATCTGTTTCAGGCTGAACTATATCTGATTTCCCCAATCACAGAACCGGCCCGTTTTCTGAAAAAAGAATACTTCCTGACTTCCCAGCAACGGGATATCCAGCGCCAGATCTTAAAGAAACTCCGTATCAGCCGGTTCGGATATTTCTGTTTTACCGGACTTCCCGGAACAGGAAAAACATTACTTCTCTATATATCGCCATGAAACTGTCCAGGCGTCAGCAGATATGCATGATTCACTGTGGCAATGCCGGAAAAGAATGGAAAATACTGCATAAACGTTTACAGCGTATTGCTTTTCTTTCGGACAATCAGCTGACCGAAGATGCAGAGCTGAAACATTACAGTGCAGTTCTGGTAGACGAAGCACATTTACTTTCGTCAGAAACTGCAGATTCTGTTAACGCAATCGGAGGGAGAGTTCCTGTAATATTTTCCAGTGATTCCGAAGATGCCATATGTCCTGAAGAATTAGGGGTAAATACATTAAACTTATAGAAACCTGCCGGAAATCCAGATGTTTCACTTAACCAACCGCATCCGTACCAACGCGGAACTTCCTCATTTATCCAGAATATGCTACACCTTACAGACAGAAAAACCTCCAAACCCTATCCGCATGTTTCTGTTGTATATGCAAATAATGAAGAGGAGGCTGCTGCCTTACTGGAAGATTATATGCATCAGGGCTATGAATGTGAGATTACTGCCATGAGAGACATAAAAACGTCTTGTTATCATATTGGACGAACGATATTACTATGATCAGAACAGATATCTGCGTTCAAAACATTTCAAAGAAGGCAGATCTGATGTCCGTAATTTATTTCACCAGCTGAATCAGGCCAAAGAGGAACTTTCTATAATCGTCAGAGAAAATACATATGTATACGAAACATTACTCACGCTTTTACAGCCTGATACTGTCAGATAAAAACTGCAAACTATCCGACTCTCCCTTGAAATCCCCCACCATTCCGTATATAATAGGAATATTTGTGGGATATTTTGCCCGGATGAGGGCGCGTAGCGGGCTACGGCAACTGAATTCGGGTGAAATATCCCGCAAAGTGGGGCGTGCAGATTGCGGGAATGATTTTTCAGACACGCTCTAGTTTAATGTAAGGATATCAATTAAAATAAACTATACTATACTTTCTGACTCTTTTTCCGATACTCTAAAGGCGTTATATGATATTGTTTTTAAATAAACTCTGAAAATGAGGCTGGCTGGAGAAGCATAAATAATTGCTGATTTCAGCCAGACTTTTTTCGCTGTAAGTCAAAAGACTTTTGGCCTCTTCTAATTTACATCTTGTAATAAAAGCTCCTATGGTAAATCCCAGCTCTTCTCTAAATTTTTTCATAATATAAGAATTGCTTCTTTGAATACATCCGGCAACGTCTCCCACAGAAATTGTGTCATTGGTATGGGTGCAGATGTAATTTATGCAAGTATAAACTTCTCTGGAAATCCCTTCCGGCATTTTAGTCTCCCCAGCTTGCTGGCAAAATCCATGATCATAGAATATTGCAATGCCTGAATTTTTTCAATGGATTGCAGTTTTTCACATTCCTGAATATAAAGGTCCAAAAGCTGATAAGTCTTTTCTGTATCAACTCCACCTGGAATAGCACCAAGCATAGCTGCCTTAATTGCTGTTACAATAAAAAGATTTTTAGTATGCCGCAGTGGAGTCTGTGCAAGTTTTCCTTCCTCCAGATCTAAGGTATTATTTATCAAAAAGTTTTGTAAAGCGGTTACATTTCCGTTTTGGATGAGATGGAAAAGCTCCTGTTCAAATTTGTATGTATTATGAACTTCGGTTATTTTCCATATTATCGGTAATGGATTTTACATGTTGTTGATTTTGCTTTATTGATTGAGGCGCACGTTGCTGAATCAGTTCATAAACTGAAATTTCTTTGTTGTTGACACATTGATGCAGAAAACCAGATGCTGCAAAATTGAGCATGTGACAGTCGTGGAATAGAAGCAAGAGTTTCTGCAATGATTTCTTTATATTTTAAAGGAGTAGCAGAATCATGCATATATTTTCGAACAAGTTCGTCTGTAATTGGAACTGAAAAAACAGGTCCCAGTATGATGTATTTATCTGTTGATTCAATTTTAACAGCCCCAAATACAATATCAGGGGAAATAAAACGGAATTCGGGATTATGTTCAGCTGGGTAAATCTCTACCGGGTTAGTCGTTGGTATATCAAGCTGTTCTGCTATAGAAGAATAAATAGGTCCCTTCTCATTTATTAAATTAACTGGGATTCCGGTAATTGCAGAATAGTTTTTTACAAAAGGAATATAGTCCATAAAGTGAATCTCCTTCCTACTATTTTAGAGATATGGCGCTTCGCGATGACAATTATATTTGAAATTGTATTATAGTAGTAAAGTATAATGGAAAATAAGTAGAACTTCAATATTGAAATATATAATTATATGTGTTTTTATATAATATTTTTCTCTGGCTCTTTGATAAAGTAAGGCTAAAGAAAAACAAAGGAAGGGAAATACATATGAAACAGCATATCAGAATTGATAAATTAAATCCCAATAAAAGTGTTCTTGATTATTCCTATCTTTTAGATGCTCCGGCAGGAAAACATGGTTTTGTAACAACAAAAAGTGGGCATTTCTATTTTGAGGATGGAACAAGAGCAAAGTTTCTGGCTTTAATGTAGCTGCCAGATCTAACACACCGGATCATAAAACTGCAGAGAGACTGGCAGAACGATTTGCCAGTATGGGAGTAAATGTGATTCGTCTGCATGCGGCAGATGCACCAATGGGGAAGAACCGCGAAGCTGGTCAAGCTGTAAGGAAGCACCTTTACTTGATTACGAAAAAGGAAATGGAAGAGAATTTCACCCTGAAGGACTGGACAGGTTTGATTATTTTACAGCCAAGTTAAAAGAACGAGGAATTTATCTTCATATCGATCTAATTGTAGCGAGAGATTTCGTAGAAGGAGATGGGCTGGATTATCCAGGAAATGCAGGCACTTGTATTAAACGTTTTCCGATGTATAATAAACGGTTAATCGAACTGCAAAAAGAATATGCAAAAAAACTGCTCTGTCATGTAAATCCATATACCGGATTAGCCCTCATTGATGATCCAGCTGTGATCACGGTTCAGATCAACAATGAGGAATCTGCAATTAAAGGAACTATGGAGACAGATTACCGGGAAGATATGCAGCCATACCGTGACGAAGTTCAAAAACGGTTTAATGATTTTCTTCTGATGAAATATGCCACAAGAGAACGATTGAAAGAAGCCTGGACATTTGAAGGGGAATGCGCACTGGCAGATAACGAGGATCCGGTTAAGGGCACAGTCCGCGGTGTTGACGGTAATTTCTATCAGCCGGAATGTGATCCGATGAGTGACTGGAACGGGGAG
>ENA-OQAS01001472-OQAS01001472.1-human-gut-metagenome-genome-assembly--contig:-NODE-1472-length-10947-cov-1.809335_pt1 | contig 10947 bp, 14 predicted proteins | sample MGYA00242733_ERZ504523 | MGnify/ENA primary metagenome ERZ504523 (study PRJEB26092, sample SAMD00036239) | human gut metagenome | host: Homo sapiens | study: EMG produced TPA metagenomics assembly of... | reverse complement strand
GTTGACCGGCGCTCCCAAGGAAGTTTGCCCGTTAGGCCTTACGCGACTACCTCCACGACCGTCATAACGGTAATAGGCGATATCCTCGTGGTCGGAACCATGAAGCGTATCCATTTCACCAACAAGGATTACGCCAAGCGCCATCACGGGGCTACTTAGGCTCCAAGAGCCGTGAGCTAAGCAAGAACGAATAACAAACCAGTATATAGTCATGAGAAAAGTCTTTGGTATAGGAGAAACCATCCTCGATATCATTTTCAGGAACGACCAACCACAGAAGGCCGTTCCCGGTGGCTCCGTCTTCAACGGATTGATATCATTAGGTCGATTGAATGTCCCCGTATCCTTTATCAGCGAGCTGGCAACGACCGGGTTGGTGACATGATTCGGGATTTCATGGAAGATAACCACATCACGACCGAGTTCGTAGACCGTTTCCCCGATGGGAAAAGTCCTATATCACTCGCTTTTCTGGACGACGATAAGAACGCTAATTATATCTTCTACAAGGATTACCCGGCGCAACGGCTGGAGGTGCCCCTGCCTAAGATCGAGAAAGACGATATTTTCGTGTTTGGCTCTTATTATTCCCTGAACCCGGTCTTGCGGACTCGTATGGTAGAATTTCTGCAATACGCCCAAGAACGGAAAGCGATCATCTATTACGATCCCAATTTCCGCAAGGCACACGCTCATGAGGCGATCCGCCTCATGCCTACCGTACTGGAAAATCTGGAATTCGCCGACATCGTCCGGGGCTCGGACGAGGACTTCCAGAACCTTTATGGCAAGAGCGACGCACAGGAGGTTTACAAAGAGCATATTCAGTTTTATTGTGATCGTTTCTTAACAACTCACGGGGCAAACGGAGTCAATCTCCACACCCGTAATTTCACACGACATTTCGATTCCCCGCAAATCCAGCCGCTTAGTACCATCGGCGCGGCGACAATTTTAACGCGGGTATTATCTACGGACTTCTAAAGTATGACGTACGCCATGCCGACCTTCCCTCTCTGGATCAGGATACTTGGGGAAAAATCATCCGCTGCGGAATGGACCTCGCCTCCGAGGTTTGCCAAAGCTATGATAATTATATATCCAAGGAGTCGCGGCGAAGTATGTTAGTCAGTCTTAAATATCATTAATGAAGAAGCGGGAAAAACTTGTTTTACTATCTTTGTAAGGAAAGCTTATTATCATAGAAGACAATGTTAGGAAAGATTCTCTCTCTATTCGCCAGTGTGATCCTGTTAGTGGGTTGTTCCTCTAACGCACCCGACATACGAGCTATTTGCCTACGTGATGACATCGGAAATTACGTGATAAAATGGGAAACCGATCCGGTAATGGAGGGGATTGTCAAGATGACCGTGTCCGACAACCCGGATCTTTTCACCAACGAGTCCCCGATCATTTACGCCAACATCAAGGATGGCGTAGCTACTTACATCACGAACGATAATATATCACGTAAGTATTTCCGCCTTTCTTTTAATGATAAATACCCACGGATCATCGGGGCACGCTCGGCGGTTATGGATAGCGTACAGAATTTCCGGGATCTAGGCGGTTATACCTCTACAAACGGGAAGACGGTGAAATGGGGCAAGGTATTTCGCTCCGGCGAGTTAAGCAGCTTGAGCGAATGGGACTCCATCCGATTGGATAATCTAGGGATCAAGACCATCATCGACCTCCGTACGAACCAAGAAACCCTCACCGCCCCTATCAAATATACGAAAGCAAATATCCTGCAAATCCCCATCTCGGTCGCAAGATCGCCGATGCCCCCCAACGTGTTATCGAGGGACGAATGCGGAAAGGAGACGCCGGGGTATATATGGAAGACGAGTACCTGCAATTCGTGACAGATAATACCGATCAGTTCGCCAAGGTACTGGAACAGTTCCAGAACGAGGATAATTACCCCATTCTCATCAGTTGTTCCTACGGAAGGATCGTACCGGGTTTCTCACCGCCATGTTACTCGCCGCCTTGGATATTCCCCGGGACGCCATCATGGAAGACTACTTGACATCCAATCAATATATCGATACGAGTCATTTAGCTGATATCGTGAAACATCTCTCCACAGACGCCCAAGAAAGCATTACGGTCTTCCTTACGGCCAACGAGGGGCTCATGGACCTAGCTTTCCATAAAATCAAGAAAGAGTACGGTTCCACCGAGAAATATTTGTCGAAAGGATTACGTCTTACTGATAAGAAACGTGAAAGGCTCAAGGACATATTACTTTATTAAGAAAAAGAGCCACCCGGAAAAGATTCACTTACCCGATGGCTCTCGGTAATTCTCCACGTTTATGCCTGTTCTATTTGATAATTAATTGTTGAGTCAGCTTCTTGCCGTTCACAAAAACCAGCACAAAATACCTTCCACTTCTCAATTCCGATACAGGGATTTCAACTATAGGACGATCGAAGTAAATTGTTTCAACAAGCTTGTTTCCGACCAGATTTGTACTTCATACTCACCTCCATTTTCTGTCGTAAACATAGGTTCCATACGTGGACTAGGCGTATTTACATCATTTAGAGTTAACGTTACTAGGCTGGTGGCAGGGTTCGGTGTCAAAGAAAAGCTATAATTTGAGGAGCAATCCACAGCCTCTACCTCACCAGTAGTTACCCAATCTCCATTCTTGCATCCCAACAAACGAGCTTCCATTGTATACCAACCCGGAGAGAGCATATTAGTCAGATCATTATCACCTTTCGAGGCGGTCCTCGTCATAACCACATTCAACCCCGGATATCTCAGCAACCGAACCTCATAAGAACTCAAATTATAATCAGACTCGATGGTGAAGATATTTCCGGAATGGCTCGTACACCATGTATCGTTTCCATTCACAGTGTTCCGATAGGTGATCATACAAGAGGTATAGCCTCCACTAATTACTTTCCGCTCTTGATTGTGGCTTTCAATACGGCAGGTCCGTTACCGGTAGAAGAGACCGTACAAGAAGTATTGCTTTGCGAGGTTATTCGCAAAGGCCCCGTGCATGACCAAGTAACTGTGGAGTTTGGATAACTTACAGAGAATGTTGAAGAAGAACAGACTTGGTCTGAACCACCGGTGATGGATATGGGATAGTAAGGAAGGAGGAAGTCGAGGAAGGAGGAAGATCGAACATACGCACAATAAGCTCTCTGAGTACTAGGATTTCCATGTACAGTTCCAATTACAACATGTCTCTGTAAAGAAGAATCCCAAATTGTCAATGCTCCACCACTATCACCTTTAGAAGGACTATGCTTACCATCATATGTAATAACAAAACTATTAGCAGCTCCTATAGTAGAATTTGAAACAATAGGAAGATCTACCTTTTTTAAATCATCTGACATTTTCCATTCTTTAAAAGGATCATCAATCACAAGAAAAGTAATCCCCCAACCTGTAACTCGAAGTATATTTCCTACATTATAATAAGAAGCCTTATTAGCTGAAAGAATATCTATAGCTTTTACATTTGTAGAATAAGACAAAGGCCTAGACAATATTAATAAAGCAATATCCAAAGAAGGGTGATAAACAATATTTGAAACAGAATACCAATTCGCACCAATATTTGAATATTTAGAACTACCAACTCCCACTTTAACCTCTTTTGCAGTATATTTTCCACCACATGAGCAGCTGTTAAAATCAAGTTTGGAGCCAATATAGACCCTCCTCCGTTAAAAACACCTTTCGTTTGAATCGCAACCTGCCAAGGAACCTCTGATATATTGATATTAGATCCCTCCACTATTCGCTGTTGAGCATTTACAGGATAAAACAATATACCCAATAAAACACTAATAATTAAAAAAGTTTTTTCATAATACAATCATATTAAAAAGTTTATTCATTCAATTCTCGAACAGAAAGTACAGAAATATCAATTACTGAGGAATCCGATTTACACAATGGATATCTCTTTCTATCCCCAAAACAAAAGCCTACTTCTAAACGTTTTCCGTAGTGATTTTTATAAGGTATAACTATCTCATCATCACAATAAACTAAAGAATCCTCTAGAATAAGGAATATTCCCTCTGCCTCACAATTTACATTTGTAATAGTAACCTTTCTAATGTGTGGCCAACCAACACAATCAAACTCATCTGCATCAAAGACACTTTGTGTTTTCTCTTCCTTGCATCCCGGCAACAGGAAAAGTAAACTCAAAAAAGCAATAATCATTCTTTCTTTTTTCATAAGCTCTCTATTTTAGATTTATAAACGGTAACAAATCACAGTGCTTGATTCCTCCATCATGGCAACAAGCAGGTTCATCGGGCAAGACAGGCTCAAGACGGCCTTAATATATACAACAAAAAGTCTTTTAACTTTTCATTTATCTTAATCCATAGAAAATCTCCGTTCAGACCGTTTCTAACAAACTGTCACTTTTGACACATTGTAATCTAAAGCCTCAGAGAATCGAATATTCCGGGACTTAGTACGGCTCGCTCGCAAATAAGGAAGAAATATTTCGCAATCAGCTATTGATTAACAAGATACCGAAAAACGGTCTTTCGCCACCTATCACACTTGGAAAAGGCACTATTTTCCCCCAAAGCACCACTTATCCCCTTACCCTCCGGCTATATCATAGTATCAAGAAAAAGGACATGTCACGATATACGCCCTATTTCTATCAGAAAGATCAGACAAGAGCTGTTTCGCTAACAAATAAACGACACGGTTCGCATGCGACCGAGGTGCCCACCCTCTCCCAATAGGTAAAAACCATCCGTGGTTCGCTGATTTTTAGCGAATTTAGCATAACAATCCTATAGAATCCGAATTATTTACGTACCTTTGCGGCCACTGAATATTATCATATATACACAATCGCATTTTGAAAACATTTGAAGAATTAGGAGTTGCCGCACCGATATTAAAGGCAATCCAAGAGATGGGCTACGAATCGCCCATGCCCGTACAGGAAGAAAGTGATTCCTTTCTTACTGGGAGAAGATAACGACGTAATCGCATTGGCACAAACAGGAACCGGCAAGACAGCCGCTTACGGCCTGCCGATCCTGCAAAAGATCAATATCTCTCAATATCAGCCTCAAGCGCTTATCCTTTGTCCGACACGCGAGCTTTGCCTACAGATAGCGGACGATTTGAACGATTATTCTAAATACATCGATAACCTGAAGGTTCTCCCTGTATACGGAGGTTCCAGTATAGAGAGCCAGATCAAGACACTGAAGAGAGGCGTACACGTGGTAGTGGCTACCCCGGGACGTTTGATCGACTTGATGAACCGCAAGACGGTTGACTTAAGCAACGTAAAGAACGTCATTCTTGATGAGGCGGACGAGATGTTGAACATGGGTTTCACCGACAGTATCAACGAGATCTTGGCGGCTATACCGGAAAACCGCAATATGCTGCTCTTCTCCGCTACCATGCCGAAAGAGATTGCCTCTATCACCAAGAAATACATGAAGGACCCGAAAGAGATCGTCATTGGCAGGAAGAACGAGGGAAACAAGAATATCCGCGATATCTATTACATGGTTCGTGCGCAGGATAAATATCTCGCGTTGAAACGTCTAGCCGATTATTACCCGAACATCTACGGTATCATCTTCTGCCGTACCCGTAAGGAGACACAGGAGATCGCCGATAAATTGATTCAAGACGGCTATAACGCCGACTCCTTGCACGGCGAGCTGAGCCAAGCGCAACGTGATTACGTGATGCAGAAGTTCCGTATCAAGAATATCCAGTTATTGGTCGCTACGGACGTAGCCGCACGTGGTTTGGACGTGGATGACTTAACCCATGTAATCAATTACGGTCTGCCGGATGAGGTAGAATCTTATACCCACCGCCGCGGACGTACGGGCCGTGCGGGAAAAACGGGTATCGCTATCTCTATCTGCACGTAAGGGAAAAAGGCAAGATCCGCGAGATCGAACGAATCATTAACAAGAAATTCGATAAAGGCAAGATGCTACCGGTGAGCAAATCTGTGAGAAGCAATTGTTCAACTTGGTGGACCAGATCGAGAAAGTGAAAGTGAACGAGGAGGAAATCGCTAGTTTGATGCCTTCTATCTACCGTAAATTGGAATGGCTGGATAAGGAAGATATCATCAAGCGTGTCGTATCCTTGGAGTTCAACCGGATGATCGACTATTATAAAGATAACGATGATATCGAGGTTGTAGACGAGAGCGCCCCAAGAGAAAGAGGCAAACGTGGTGGTAGAGGCGAAGCGGAAGAAGGCTACACCCGTTTCTTTATCAACTTTGGAAAGACAGACGAGCTTACACCTCCTCAACTTATAGAGTTGGTTAATAAGTGTGTACCGGGTAAGGTTCGTATCGGTCGTATCGACTTACGTGATAATTTCTCATTCTTCGAGGTAGAAGAGGGAGAAGCCAACCGTGTCATGGACTCGATGAACGGCTTCGAGGTAGACGGACGACGTATCTCCGTAGAACCGGCGCAAGCGAAAGGCGAAGGTGGTAAAGGCAGTCGTGGTAGCCGTGGAGGTAGCCGTAGCGGAAACGGTTTCAGAGACCGACGGGATAGCGGTAGAAAAGGCAGAGATAGCCGTCGGGAAAGCGACCGTGGAGACCGTGGCGGTAGACGTTCCGGCCGTGGCGATGACAAACCGAAGCGTAAATTCTATGAGGACGCTCCTCGTGGAAAGAAAAAACGCAGTAAATAAAATAGATATTCATAACCCTTCCTAATGAGCTCGGCATCGAACCGGCTCATTTTTTAATTAAGGTTATAAAGGTCTTAAATTATGCGTACCTACAAGTTTGTGGTACTTAATTCCTTATTTTTGCCAAAACTGGAAAAAGTCCTGAAGACATGCAAACAGAACTAGTACGTCAGCTAACCATAGAAGATTTATCGCAAAACGCTGTGCTTGACTATATTGATGGAGATATAGCATTTGCCAATCGCCTCCGCCTTCCTCATGTGCCCCATGCCAAGCCTGTCAAGATTGACGCATTAAAATTGTTGATATGCACAAAAGGCACATTGCAAGTAGACGTGAATACCAAGACACGGATAATCCGAGCCAACGAAGTTCTGTGTTGCCTTCCTCTGACCGTACTTCGCAATGCTATCGGTAGTGATGATTTGGAATGCAAGGGGATCGCTATCTCCATGAATATAGTCAGGAGATTAGTCAGCTTGGGTGGTGGCACACGAGACAAGTTTTTTATCTCGAACAAAACCCAGTCCTGCCAATAGGACAAAAGGGAGCACAAATCTTCGAATTATATCATAAATTAATTGGTTCCAGGATAAAAGCAACAGACAATCCTTATCAGAAAGGGATCATGTCTGCCCTTATCAGCGCTATATTCTATGAGTTGCTAGGTAATTTGGATACATATTGTATATCCAGAAACAACACGATGTTCAAGCAAGGCGATCTTTTATTCAATCGATTTATAGAATTACTATCTAAATCAAAAGTAAAGTACGCTCCGTCTCTTTCTATGCGGATAAGCTCTTTATCACTACCAAATATCTCTCGGTGATATGTAAACAGGTATGTGGAAAGACAGCTTTCGATATCATTAATGAATTTATCATAGAGGATATCACCGAGCTACTTAAATACTCTGAAAAATCCATTAAGGAAATAGCCAATTATTTGGAGTTTCCCAATCTCTCATATTTCGGGAAATACGTGAAGGCACACACGGTATGTCGCCTACCCAATACAGAAAGCATCTTATAAATAAGCTATAAAAGCATCTCATACTTTCTTTTTGAGAAACCATACTACAAGATATTACAATCAGAACACTTCACCAGCACATTTGGTATATAAAAATGAGCTATCTCCTTTTAACTTTGCGCGGAATTTTAAAAGGATATACAAATGGTTATGAGTTCAAAATGGATGAGACTAATAGGATTAGTCGGTTTTACGGCAGTATTGGTGTCTTGCAAACAAACACCTCAAGCTCCAATGAATGCCAATTATGCAACAATGAAAATAACAGTAAGTGACAAGAAATTCTCTACCTCTTATTCAGCCACGATCCGTGGACGGCAGGATATCGATATTTATCCACAGGTATCCGGAACTATCGAGCGCCTTTGCGTAACAGAAGGTGAGAAGTCCGGAAAGGACAAATTCTTTTCGTCATAGACCAAGTACCCTACAAGGCAGCCTTGAATACGGCTATAGCAACGTTAAATCAGCAAAGGCAGGCTTAGCCACGGCGGAATTAACCTACAACAGCAATAAAGAGCTATATGCCCAGAAGTAGTATCAGAGTTCAGCCTAAGACCTCCGAGAACAGTTATCTCACCGCACAAGCAGCTTTGGCACAAGCTGAGGCTCAAGAGACAAACGCCCGCAACAACCTCTCTTATACCGAAGTAAAAAGTCCGAGTGACGGAGTGGTAGGAGCGTTACCCTATCGGTCGGAGCCTTAGTCAGCGCCAATATTCCACAGCCATTGACTACAGTATCCGACAACTCGAACATGTATGTGTATTTCTCTATGAATGAGAACCAGCTTTTATCCTTGACCCGTCAATATGGTTCCATGGATGACGCACTGAAGAACATGCCGGAAGTAGAACTTAGACTAAATGACAACTCCATCTACGAACATAAAGGAAAGATCGAGTCGATCAGCGGCGTGATCGATCGCCAGACCGGTACGGTAACCGTCCGTTCTGTCTTCCCAAACGAGGCACGCCTACTACATAGCGGAGCCTCTGGAGCGGTAATCATCCCCAGTACATATGAGAATTGTATCGTAATCCCACAGGAAGCGACAATACGTCTACAGGATAAACAATGGTATATAAAGTAGTGGATGGCAAAGCAGTCTCATCCTTGATCACGGTAGCTGAATTGAACGATGGACGCGAGTATGTCGTATTAGACGGACTGAAAGCCGGTGAAGAAATCGTATCACAAGGAGCCGGATTGGTACGTGAGGGAACACAAGTTAAATAAAAAGAAATCAGTGCATTATGAAAGGGAATATATTTATCAAACGGCCTGTTATGGCTATATCCATTTCCATCCTGATCTTGGTAGTCGGGCTGATTTCGCTTTTCTCGTTACCTGTTGAGCAATATCCGAATATCGCTCCGCCAACAGTAAATGTATCAGCTACCTATACCGGCGCAGATGCCAACGCTGTGATGAACAGTGTCATCATGCCTTTGGAAGAAGCATCAATGGTGTGGAAATATGATGTACATCACTTCTACCGCTACAAACGCAGGGACTGCAACTATCGAGGTATTCTTCAAACAGGGAACTGATCCCGACATGGCAGCGGTTAATGTGCAGACCGAGTCTCTAAGGCACAAGGCTTACTACCGGCCGAGGTAACCAAGATTGGTGTCTCCACTCAAAAACGCCAGACGAGTTTCTTACAGATCGACGCATTAGTCTGTGATGATGGTCGCTACGACCAAACATTCCTTGCCAACTACTTGGACATTAACATTATTCCACAAATCAAACGTATCGAAGGTGTGGGAGATGTGATGATGTTAGGTGATGCTTACAGTATGCGTATTTGGCTCAAGCCGGATCGTATGGCTCAATATGGATTGGTACCATCAGACGTAACTGCCGTACTAGGCGAACAGAACCTGGAAGCTCCAACAGGCCAATTAGGCGAGAACTCACAAAACGTATTCCAATACACGATGAAATACCGCGGACGCCTAAAAGATGTCAACGAATTTAAGGAGATCGTCATCCGATCACAAATGATGGATCAGTCCTACGGCTAAAGGATATCGCAGATGTAGAGCTCGGAACTTTGACTTATGGATTCGATAATAAAATGGATGGTAAAGCAGCCGTAACCTTCTTGATTTTCCAGACCGCAGGCTCTAACGCTACCGCCGTGAACGAACAGATCACCAACTTGCTGAACGAACTTGAGCAGGATCTGCCGAAAGGAACTTCTTTCATGACTATGATGAGTTCCAATGACTTCCTCTTCGCCTCTATCTATAATGTGGTGGAGACCCTAATCGTCGCAATCATTCTCGTGATCTTAGTGGTTTACTTCTTCTTGCAGGATTTCAAGAGTACGTTAATTCCCTCTATCTCGATCATTGTCTCATTGGTCGGAACCTTCGCTTGCTTGGTTGCGGCAGGATTTAGTATCAACATCTTGACTCTTTTTGCGTTGGTATTGGCTATTGGTACGGTGGTGGATGATGCGATCGTCGTAGTAGAAGCGGTACAGGCGAAATTCGGACGTCGGCTATAAGTCGCCCTATCAAGCGACTAAAGATGCCATGGGCGATGTTACCATGGCGATCATTTCTTGTACCTGCGTATTTATGGCAGTGTTCATCCCTGTAACTTTCATGGGAGGTACATCCGGAATTTTCTATACTCAGTTTGGTGTGACCATGGCAACTTCCGTTGGTATCTCCATGATCTCGGCTTTGACACTTTGCCCGGCGCTTTGCGCTATTATGATGCGTCCATCCGATGGCAACAAGAGTACCAAGAGTATCAACGGCCGTGTACGTGCCGCTTATAACGCCTCGTTCAACGCTGTGCTAGAAAAATATAAGAAAGGCGTGATGTTTTTCATCCACCATCGTTGGATGGTATGGGTATCATTAATCGCTACGCTTGTGCTGTTGGTCTGGATGATGATGACCACAAAAACCAGTTTGGTCCCTCAAGAAGACCAAGGTGCGATCATGGTAAACATGTCCATCGCTCCGGGTAGCACGCTAGAAGAAAACAAGCTAATAATGGCCAAAATAGAAAAAATCCTGGAAAGTACGCCAGAGATCGAGCATTATGCCCGCATTGCCGGTTATGGGCTTATCTCCGGACAAGGAGCCTCTTACGGTTCGGTTATCATCCGACTGAAAGACTGGGATGAGCGTAAGGGAAAAGAGCACACCGCCGATGCGGTGATTGCCCGGCTCAACG
>ENA-OQAS01001471-OQAS01001471.1-human-gut-metagenome-genome-assembly--contig:-NODE-1471-length-10950-cov-3.553728_pt1 | contig 10950 bp, 12 predicted proteins | sample MGYA00242733_ERZ504523 | MGnify/ENA primary metagenome ERZ504523 (study PRJEB26092, sample SAMD00036239) | human gut metagenome | host: Homo sapiens | study: EMG produced TPA metagenomics assembly of... | reverse complement strand
AAAGAAAAAAAGCCTGACAGAAGAAATGATTTGTTGGAGGAAAAGAGATGCAGACCGTATCCAGCTATGGCGTAGAATTACGAAAACAGAATATCCCAGTCCGCCAGACACTGGAAATCTACCGGTCTGCGGTCTGTTACCTGACAGAAATATATGAGCAGGTGTGGGAAGAACTGGCAGAGATACCGGATGCCAAAAGGCGGTTTAATGCTGCAGAGCATCTGGTGCATACTACAAAAAAGAATCCTGCACGCTTTGATTTTGATCTTCGCTTTCCGAAGATGCCGTCCTACCTGAGGCGAGCCGCAATCCAGCATGCATTGGGAAGTGTATCTTCTTACGAAACACGGATGGATCTGTGGGAAAAGTCAGGAGAAAAAGCAGGGAAACCCAGACTGGCGTATGAGAATCATGCCATGCCTGTTTTTTATCGTGATGTCATGTACAGAGAGGAAAAAGAAGGAAAAGACGAAGCATACCTGAAACTGTATGATGGTCATGACTGGAAATGGTTTTGTGTGCGTTTAAATCACACAGATATGGAATATCTGCGCAGGAACTGGTCGGGGAAAAAGGCATCAGCCCCGACACTGGAGAAAAGGCACCATAAATATTTCCTGCGTTTTTCTTATACGGAAGAAGTGACACTTACGAAGACACCGGTAAAAGAACAGATCATCTGTAGTGTGGACTTGGGAATCAATACCGATGCGGTCTGTACCATTATGCGGGCAGACGGAACTGTCCTGGGGAGAAAATTTATCAATCATCCAGTGAAAAAGACCGGATGTACCGCACACTGGGCCGGATCCGAAGATTCCAGAGGGAACACGGCTCTGCGCAGTCACGGGGAAGATGGGCATATACGAAACGCCTGAACATAGAGCTGGGAAGAAAAATTGCAGGTGCGATCGTAAAAAATGCAGAAGAGAACCATGCAGATGTGATCGTATTCGAGTATCTGGAAATGCAGGGAAAGATATCCGGAAAGAAAAAACAGAAACTGCATCTGTGGAGAAAACGGGATATCCAGAAACGCTGTGAGCATCAGGCACACAGAAAAGGAATGCGGGTATCCAGAGTCTGCGCATGGAATACGAGCAGGCTTGCATACGATGGCTCCGGAAGTGTGTCCCGTGACCTGAAAAATCACAGTCTTTGTGTATTCCAGACAGGAAAAAGATATAACTGTGACCTGTCGGCATCGTATAATATCGGAGCAAGATATTTTATCAGAGAACTTTTAAAACCCCTTCCGGTAACGGAAAGGTCTTTGCTGGAGGCAAAAGTCCCTCCGGTAAAGCGTAGAACCTCATGTGTTTATGCAGATCTGAAAGAACTTCATTTACAAATGGAAATCTTAAAGGCAGCATAAATGCAGGCAGATATACAGCGGACTACCTGCAATGTGGGAACCTGCCATATCTGGCATGGAAAAATGCGCATAACTGCGCTGGCCTAAGTTACAGGCGTATCCGCCGATATTTAGTCTGACGCCTAAAGCGTCTGGAAGCACGCGACTTCAGTCGTGTGAGGATAAGTTTTTAATTCACAAAAATTTACTGATGCTTCTGCCGTTTTATATTATGCGATATGAAAAGGATATTCATGAAATGAGTGAGAATCCGGAAATGTTCCAGAGTTTGCTAAATGCCTATGAGGAAATCCGGATAAATCTGGAAAGAGAACTTTCAGGAGCAGATAAGACGGCTTTATACATGAATTTAAATAAACTGATCATAAAAATAGCGGACTATATATGCAGGAATGAAAAAACAGTCCGGAAAGGAATAGGTAAGATTATGGGTGGAAAAGTTCTTGAACTGGAATCTGAAAGGCTCGAACGGCTTCAAAAAGAGGCGGAAGCAGAGGCAAAAGCAATTGGAGAAGCAAGGGGCAGGGCAATTGGAGAAGCAATCGGCGAAGAACGATTAAGCACTTTGCTTAATCGTCTGATTATGGATGGAAGAAGTGCAGAAATACAGTCTGTTGTGACAAATACAGATATTCGAAAACAGTTATATAAGGAATATGGAATTTTGTCAGAATAGGTATTAAATAAAAAGACAGTATTACTTTTTATATGTGAGTTAAGGGGTGAAATTTTAGAGATAAAATGCAACTTGACGAACGATATGAATGTGGATATAATAGGTTCAGAAATAAAAAAATTGGAATTTTTAACCGGATTTGACCGGCCCTGATATCGCTAAGGAGGAACATGTTATCATGAAAATCGGAAATGATATTTATTATGTAGGTGTAAATGATCATCAGATAGATCTGTTTGAAGGTCAGTATGTAGTGCCAAACGGTATGTCCTATAACTCATATGTGATCATGGATGAAAAGATTGCAGTTATGGATACCGTAGATGCTAATTTCAAAGATGAATGGCTTGAAAATGTAGCCAAAGTCCTGGACGGTGCGAAACCGGATTATCTGGTAGTACAGCATATGGACCGGATCATGCCGCAAATATCGAGAACTTCATGAAAGCATATCCTGACACAACCGTAGTTGCAAATACCAAGACCTTCACTATGATGGGAAATTTCTTCAGAAACCTGAATCTGGACGGAAAGAAGCTGGTGGTTGCAAACGGTGACAGCCTGACACTTGGAAAACATGTGCTGACTTTCGTATTTGCACCAATGGTTCACTGGCCGGAGGTTATGGTTACATATGACAGTACTGATAAGGTTCTGTTCTCAGCAGACGGTTTCGGTAAATTCGGAGCACTTGACGTAGAAGAAGACTGGGACTGCGAAGCACGCCGTTACTATATCGGAATCGTTGGAAAATACGGTGCACAGGTTCAGAAGCTTCTGAAAGCTGCCGCAACTCTGGATATCCAGACAATCTGTCCGCTTCATGGTCCAATCCTCACAGAGAACCTGGGACATTACCTTGAGAAATATGATATCTGGTCCTCCTACAAAGTAGAGAGCGAAGGTGTTGTGATCGCCTATACATCTGTTTACGGAAACACAAAGAAAGCAGTAGAACTTCTGGCACAGAAACTGGAAGAAAAAGGATGCTCGAAAGTAACTGTATTTGACCTTGCAAGAGATGACATGGCAGAAGCAGTGAAGAGGCTTTCCGTTACGGTAACTGGTACTTGCCACAATTACATACAACGGAGATATTTTCCCATTTATGCGTACCTACATTGAGAACCTTACAGAACGTAGCTACCAGAACCGTACCATCGGTCTCATCGAAAACGGAAGCTGGGCACCTGCAGCAGCAAGAATCATGCAGGGAATGTTTGAAAAGAGTAAAAATATCACATGGCTTGAAAATAATGTAAAGATCACTTCTTCCTTAAGCGAAGCAAACGAAGCAGAGATTGAGGCCATGGCAGAGGAACTCTGCAAATAATTGATAATTGTAAACAGCAGGATCGAAAGATTCTGCTGTTTTTCAGAATAAGATAAACCCGGTTACTGAGAACGGAGTGCACAAGTAACTAAACCCGTAAGAGAAAGGCAGGAACAAAGCATGACAGTAGCAGAAGTTGTAAAGAAAATGGTAGAGTATTCCAAGGGAGATCTTCATGACATCAACCATTCATGAAAGTATACGCATATGCAAAAACAATCGCAGAGGGCGAAAATCTGTCACCGGAGCAGCAGAAGCTGGTGGAGGTTACTGCGGTTGTCCATGATATTGCCTGCCCTCTCTGCAGAGTAAAATACGGAAATGCCAACGGCAAACATCAGGAGGAAGAAGTGCGGCACTGCTAGAGGAATTTTTCGCAGATTCAGATCTGCCGAAAGAATTTGTAGATCGTGTTTCTTATATTGTAAGTCATCATCATACAATAACCGGAATCGATGGTATTGATTATCAGATTATGATAGAGGCAGATTATCTGGTAAATGCAGATGAGAGTAATTTTTCCGGAAATAATGTGAGAAACATGCTGGAAAAAGTATTCAAAACAGAGACAGGAAATTCCTGCTCCAGTCTATGTATCAGAAGAGATTGAATGCTGAAGAATAAAAGGAAAACATTAAGAAAGATTATGAGTGATAAAACCGGTGCAGAAATGTGCCGTTTTTTTTGTGGGAAAATTCAGGGCTTATAATTTGTTTGTATTACAATTATATGCGGATGAGAGGTTATAATAAATATAAAAAATCTCACACCTGAAATTTAGTTAAAAGATATGAAACTTTTCTTTATATTTCCCCATCTAATAAGTGTAAAACAAAACAACAAAGCTTCATTCGAATGAAACATATTTGTAAAAACATAAGAGCTACTGGACATGAAGTAAACAGTAACACATAAAACTTTAAGCAAGGAGGATCAGCATTTGATACAGTTGGTAAAACGCTCCATCTCAGGAGATGCGGATGCATTTCTGGAACTGATGGAAAAGAATTCTCTGGCAATGTACAAGGTGGCAAGGGGAATCCTGGATAATGATGAGGATGCCGCAGATGCCATGCAGGATACCATACTTACCTGCTTTGAAAAAATACATACACTGAAGAATCCGGAATATTTCAAAACCTGGATGATCCGTATCCTGATCAATGAATGCAATAAAATCCACAGACACTACAAAAATTTCAGCAGAGCCGAAGAACTTCCGGAAGTCCCCGGACAGGATATGTCCATTGAGGAATTTGAGTTCAAGGAAATGCTTGGAATGCTGGACGAATCCTACAGGATCATACTGGTTCTGTATTATGTAGAGGGATTTCGGATCGCAGACATTGCTTCTATATTAAATATGAATGAAAACACTGTAAAAACCAGACTGGTCAGGGCCCGGGTGCAGCTAAAGCAGGAATATACTTCAGCAGAAGATAATATTCAGAAGGAAAGACTGCAGCAGAAGAAAAAGAAAAACAGAGAATTTACAGGTATAACAGAAGAGCTTGCGGAAAACCAGAATGGAAATATGAGAACAGGATCGGTAACAGCAGGAAGTATAACGGTAAGTGCAAGAAAGGGATGAAGTGATCATGGCGAAGAAGTTGGATTTTGATAAAGAAAAGAATAACAGAAATGATAATGCGATAGAGGAAATCATGCAGGCAGATTTTCCATTGCCAAAGCAGGCAGAAGATGCAAAAAACGAAGCATTTGCCAGAATCAGGGAAATGGCAGCAGCTTCTGAAAATGTGGAAAATGCAGAGAATATTGTGCAAAGATTGCCAGAGAAATCAACAGAAAAATCAACAGAAAAATCAACAGGAAGTTCCGGAAAGAAATCCACAGGAACAGTAAAATCGCATAAGAAATTCAAAACAGTGTACAAAACAGCTTTGGGACTGACCGCAGCGGTAGCTGTGTTTTCCGCAGTGTGTATCACAAATCCTGCATTTGCAGAGAACATTCCTCTGGTCGGAAATGTGTTTAAGCAGCTCGGCAATTCCCTGGGATTTTATGGTGATTATTCGAAATACGCAAAGCAGCTGACAGCATCTGCAGAAGATACACTGTCTGCAGATGCTGATGGAAGTCAGGAGGGCAGCAGTAATTTTCAAAATGCTCAGTCTGAGGATCAGAATACAACAGAAAATAACAATGCAGATAAAACGAAAGACAATGAATCATACAGTAAAACAGTAGATGGAACAACTGTCACGCTTTCAGAAGTATACTGTAATGAAATGGCTCTGTACCTGTCCATGACAATCCATACAGAGGATAAATTCCCGGATACATTCATTACATCTGATGGAAAACCCAATATTAAGCTCAGCGAGAATTCTACAGTGAAATATGATTACATGGATGAAAAAAGTAATCTGTTCAATGCTTATCTGGATGGAAAAATGCTGGATGATAACACCTATGCAGGAGTTTTGCGTATTCCTGTAGAAGATATGACAGTGGATGATGCAGGATGGACAAAATTTTATGAGGTGCGTAACGCATTTTTCAAAGAAAAAGGGATTGATGTAGATTCTGAGGACTTTAGTTTTGACAAGTTAGCCCAGACACTGGGAATGGATGAATACAGTGATGAGAACCTTCCTCAGGTGGGAGGTCCGGCAATCAGCGATTATGTCAAAGACATCAAAGTACCTGACAGGTTTGCCATGGAGCTGGATCTGAAAGATATTGTGGGTACTCTTCCGGATGACCAGGATACTACCCCGGATATCCCTCAGGATCTGCGGGATGAATATAATCAGAAAATGGCAGAGCATGGAATCAGCACAGATGATGCAGATTATGAGAGCCTGACAGAAGAACAGAAGGATCTGGAACATCAGTTTTTCACTGAGATGTGGAATGAGTATTTTGAACGGTATCCTGAGGCAATTGAAGGTAATAACAGATATAACTCATGGACACTGAAGGGTGACTGGAAGTTCAACGTAGATGTAGAGAAAAATACTTCCGATACGGTTAAAAAGGATGTAAATGTGGTAGATGAAATGGAGATGGTGTTCTCTCCATTACGAAAACACCATTTGAGATCACTATGAAAATGCAGGATCCGGAAGCAAAGTATTTTGCAGTTATGCTGGATGCCAATGGAGATATCATGCCATATGGAGGCGTGTCAAACAGCAATAACACATATGCGATACAGGACAGAGACATTTCCACTGTATATATTTATCTTTGTGACTACTATGAGTATATGGATGAGCTGAAAGGCTACTACTGGTCCGATGACTACGAAGAAAAAGCAAAGACCAAGACCTTCAAACAGCTCCTGGATGAGCGGGCAGTTGCCGATACAGAAGTACATTTTGATACAGATAAATAATGATATAAAGCTCCTTTTTGCCCTTGATATCAGATGATAAAGTCCCGTAACTGAAACAGCATCTTCACAATTCTGCAGAAAGATGCTGTTTTAGTTATTTTGATAAAAAAGGTCAGAAAAACAGTAGAATCTGAGCCAGGTTAATGTTACAATGTAGGCGTCTCAAAAAAAGAGTGCAGAAGGGAGCCAAAACAAAATGGACTACGCAAAAGAATCTTTAAAAATGCATTATGACTTAAAAGGTAAAATTGAGGTTGTATCAAGAGCCAAAGTAGATTCCAAAGATGCTTTAAGCCTTGCTTACACACCGGGTGTTGCTCAGCCTTGTCTGGAGATTCAGAAGGATGTAAACAAGAGCTATGATCTGACAAGACGTTGGAATACAGTTGCTGTTGTAACAGACGGAACCGCGGTACTTGGACTGGGAGATATCGGACCGGAAGCAGGTATGCCTGTTATGGAAGGTAAATGTGTACTCTTTAAAGAATTTGGCGGTGTAGATGCGATTCCGCTCTGCGTCCGCAGTAAAGATGTTGATGAGATCGTTAAGACAGTAAGCCTCCTGGCAGGATCCTTTGGAGGAATCAATCTTGAGGATATTTCCGCACCAAGATGCTTTGAAATCGAAAAGAAACTGAAAGAATGCTGTGATATTCCGATCTTCCATGACGATCAGCACGGAACAGCAGTGATCACACTTGCAGGTGTTATCAATGCGCTGAAACTGGTTGGCAAGAAGCTTGATGAAGTGAAGATCGTTACTTCCGGAGCAGGTGCTGCAGGTATCGCTATCATCAAACTGTTAATGTCCATGGGACTTAAAAACGTAATCATGACAGACAGAAAGGGTGCAATCTACGAAGGCAGAGAAGGATTAAACCCGATTAAAGAAGAGATGGCTAAGATTACAAACTTCAACAAAGAGAAAGGTACTCTTGCAGAAGTGATCAAAGGCGCAGACATCTTCATCGGTGTATCCGCACCTGGAACACTGACACAGGATATGGTCCGCTCAATGGCAAAAGATCCTATCATCTTTGCATGTGCAAACCCGGTACCTGAAATCTTCCCTGACGAAGCAAAAGCAGCAGGCGCAGCAGTGGTATCCACAGGACGTCTGATTACCCGAACCAGGTAAACAACGTACTCTGCTTCCCGGGACTCTTCCGTGGTGTACTGGACGCAAGAGCATCAGATGTTAACGATGAAATGAAAGTTGCAGCAGCATATGCAATCGCAGGTCTGGTAAGCGACGAAGAATTAACAGCGGAATATATTCTTCCGGCAGCCTTTGACCCACGCGTAAAAGACGCTGTAGCTAAGGCTGTAGCAGAAGCAGCAAGAAAATCAGGCGTAGCAAGGATCTAACCGAATAGAATAATGAAGCCCTCTGTTTTCATGTGAGCAGCATGCAGACAGAGGGTTTTGTGTTATAGGAATTACTCCGTAATGTTCCTATAACACAAAAAGGCCTCCGGGCAGGATCGCACTGCGACGGAGAGGAATTATGTCGCTGAAGCGACCCGCCGCAGTCGGAGAATCCTGCAAGCAGGATTCTTTTACATAATATCCAATCTGACCTCTAAAAAATTCAAAAAATTGGTCATTGAAATAATGACACATTTCGCGTATGATAACTTCAACATATTGATGCGTCAATATATAAAAAATCTGATAGTGAGAATCAAACAGGCAATCTGGCTTATTGATATGGGCCTTCTATCAGATCATATGAGAGGGGACAGTTATTATGAATACTCAGAACAGCACAATTACAAAACTTGCAGAGACAGCTCTTATGGCTGCGTTATGCTATGTATCTTTTACATTCCTGCAGATTAAGATCCCTGTACCGGGCGGTGATGCAACATCCATCCATATCGGAAATGCATTCTGCGTACTGGCAGCACTTCTGATCGGCGGTGTATACGGCGGATTATCCGGTGCCATCGGAATGGGAATCGCAGACCTGATGGATCCTGTATATATCACAGGCGCACCAAAGACATTTGTACTGAAATTCTGTATTGGCCTGATCACAGGTCTGGTAGCACATAAGATTGCAAAGATTAATGAAAGTACAGATAAGAAATACGTTTTCAAATGGAGTGTGATTGCCTCTGTAGCAGGTCTTGCGTTTAATGTTGTGGCAGATCCGATCGTAGGATATTTCTACAAACAGTATATTCTCGGACAGCCTCAGGAACTGGCACAGGCACTTGCAAAAATGAGTGCTGTAGCGACATTATTCAATGCAGTTGTTTCGGTGATTCTTGTAGCAGTGATCTACAATGCAGTACGTCCGGTACTGATCAAGAGCCATCTGCTTACAATCACCGGCAAGAAAAAAGAACAGGCAGCATAAATGGATACAAAATGAATAAGACATAATAAAACAGCATTTCGGGTGCAGAACCTGAAATGCTGTTTTATTATGTTACAGGAAATTATTCCGTAATGTTCTGCGCAGAAGTTTTTACTTGTCTGACGAAGGAAAAACAGGCACAAGCCATAGGATACAATTCAAAGAGTATGCACTTTTTTGACCTCAAAGTAGCACTTTTTTGGACATAGTGTAATAAGATAGAAAAAATAAATTGTGCATATTTAACAAATGACGAAAAAGAAAGATAAAAAAATTAAAACTTATGCGAAAAAGGTCTTGCTATTTCAGAAACAAAGTGGTATTATACAACTATCAAAAAACCTTATGCGCAAAAGGTAAAAAGAAACAGTTAAAAAAATGACGAGGTGACGAAAATGAAGAAAAAAGTATTTGCAACACTTTTAGCAGTATCTATGATCGCATCAATGGTTCCGGCAGCAGTATCCGTACAGGCAGCAGACGGTGACAGTATTCGTCTTGTAAATGGTAAGATCGAAGTTGACGCTCAGCTGAAGAAATTAGCTGAAATGTATGAGAAAGAAACAGGAACTAAAGTAGAAATCGAATCCATGGGCGGTGGAATCGATATTCAGGGTACTCTGAAAGGATACTATCAGTCAGATAACATGCCTGATATCTTCGTAAATGGTAGTGGAGCAGACTTTGCTAACTGGACAGATATGTTAGTAGATATGAGTGATCAGAAATGGGCTTCTGATACAGATGCAGCTTATGTTGATGAGAGCAGTACAATCGGTTTCCCATATACAACAGAAGCAATTGGTCTTGCTTATAATAAAGATATCCTTGATAAAGCAGGAGTTGATCCTTCCACATTAACAAGTCCGGATGCAATTCAGAAAGCATTCGAGACAATCGACTCCAAGAAAGATGAACTTGGACTGACAGCAGTTGTAGGTTATGCAGCAGAACCAGTTAACCTTTACTGGTCAACCGGTAACCATTTATTTGGTACATATCTGGATGAAGGTCTTGACAGAGATGACACTACTTACATTGACATGCTCAATGATGGCGGTAAACTTGACGAAGCCCGTTTTACAGATTTTGCTAAATTTGTAGGTCTTCTGAATCAGTATTCTGATCCGGCACTCCTTGTATCCGGTACATATGATCAGCAGATTCTGAACTTCTCATCAGGTAAATATGCATTTGTTACACAGGGTTCCTGGATTGGTGCCACAATGGTTGGTGACGATGCTGATGCTTACAAAGAAGCTGGTAACTTCGAAGTTGGTATGATCCCGTACGCATTCGAAGATGGACAGGATACAATCCTTACAAGCTCCCCATCCTGGTGGTCCGTATACAAAGATGGTAATGTAGAAGCAGCAGAAGCATTCCTTCAGTGGCTGACAACAGATGAAGCTCAGGAAGTCCTCGTAAAAGAAGCTGGATTCGTAAGCCCATTTAAATCCTGCACAATCGTAGGCGATGATCCGTTTGCTCAGACAATTACTGATTATCAGAAAGCAGGAAAGACATCCGCATGGCACTGGTCAATTCCTGGATTTAAAGAAGGTATTGCACAGAACTACACAGGTCAGGTATTTGCTGACTATGCAGCTGGAAGCCTTGATGAAGAAGGCTTTATAAAGACAATGCAGCAGGTTCTTGAAAGTGCATATGCAAACTAATAACTAGTATTTGTGGGTGGCACTTATGGTACCACCCATTTTTGACTGTTTAACCTTAACTGAAGCAGGTAAGTTTTCTGTTTCAATAGCGGATATTTACCGGACTGTTTTTAGTGATAGTGTAAGAAGATTAAAAAATAAATTGTGAATATTGCACAATG
>ENA-OQAS01001470-OQAS01001470.1-human-gut-metagenome-genome-assembly--contig:-NODE-1470-length-10954-cov-1.993996_pt1 | contig 10954 bp, 11 predicted proteins | sample MGYA00242733_ERZ504523 | MGnify/ENA primary metagenome ERZ504523 (study PRJEB26092, sample SAMD00036239) | human gut metagenome | host: Homo sapiens | study: EMG produced TPA metagenomics assembly of... | reverse complement strand
TCTTGGTAAGAACGGATTGCTAAATGGACAAAAGCGAAGATTTCTAAGAAATTTTTGGATACAATTTAACTTTAAAGGAAAAAATGGTGCTGGGATGATCCCAGCACCTAGTTTGTCTACAGTCTGAGATGAGAAGAATCACCTCATCTGTCTTTTTTCTCACATCATCACTTTCTTTGGAATTTTGACTTTTTTCGTTTTTGAATATTTTCCAAAGTATTTCTTGGATTGATATGTTTTATATGCACGTACTTTCACATAATACATCTTTTTTCTTTTTAACTTTCGACTCTTATACGTACGGGTCCGATTGCCTTTATATGTTTTAACAACTTTATACCGGCCTTTCTTTCCCTTCCTTAAATATACTTTATATCCACTGGCTCCGCTTACTTTTTTAATCTTTACTTTTATTCTTCTTCCCGATTTCTTTGCCTTTATCACTGGTTTCCCCGGTTTTGTGATACATTTTGCGATATTGGAAGATGAACCATTCACAACCTTGCATAAATTTCCAGCATTTGTATATGTAATGGAACGATATGGCACAATTTTATAATAATATGTCTTCCCAGATTTTAACTTAGAATCTGTATAGGAAGTCTCCTGTGTTGAAACTGTTTTTATCTTTTCATATCGCTGTTTCCCAGAATCATAACGATAGATTGCATAACCACTGACACGATCAAGTTTCTTCCACTGAAGAAAAATCTTTGATGTAGATTTTATATTTGCCTTTAATGTCATCTTATCTAACGGCTTGATCGTTGCCTGATGTCCTAGTCTCACAAAATCTGTGACTTCTCCGATGATACATCCGTCTTCATATTCAATCATCAGATCATCGAACACACACTGCTTTGTATCTAAACTGTATTGATACAGGTCATTGACCAGTTCTTCTTTTAACTGCTTGATATAAGTTGGTTTCAGACGGATATTCACTGTATTATAAGCCTTGATACCTTGATTCTGAGCCTTGATATCGTATGATCCATCCGAAAATGTATAATTCCCACTTTGGTATAAATGAAATGCTTTCACTCCCTGATTTCCTTGTGACTGATAGGTAAAAGAAATCTGTGCATTATCCTGATACACATCAACAATCCCAGAGGAGCGATATTGCTCTCCATCTAAAACGCCCCATGTACCAGACCATGAACTTAACGTTTGAAATCCTGTATCATGCACATCTCTTATGTATGGTGTCATGTAAGCGATTGCAATCTCCCTGATCACATCATTGCCTTTTTTTACAAGAATCTTCCCATCCCAGTTTAAATCAGTCGAAACATACCGATTCGAAAAATTCACACAAATCTTTGCGGTATTCTTAGACGCAGATATAATCTCAACCTCAAGATCTTTTTTGGCCTGTTCATTTGAATCATCGATCAAAAACTTCGATGTCATTTAGATCAACCGTCTCCGAAGTAAGACATAAAATACGGTCTTTCGGCATCATGATCGCACCTTCTCGGTCCCTTGTAGTTGCAGACAATGTATATACTGTCTCTCCTTTACTATTCGTAAACGGCACATCTTTATCATTCTCAGATTCCTGTGTTACCTTGACCGGATTTTCTGTCTTCTCTCCATTCTCCTGTGCATATACTGTTACATTCAAACTTTATGATCAGTATGAAGACAAACAAAAGTATATTCTTCGCTGTTCTCATCAGTTTCCTCCATTATTCAAAAAGAATCCTGCAAAGCAGGATTCTCCACATTTAAAACGGCTTATCTTGTTGCCTCATTTAACATTCTCTTAAGATTATCCACACTGTAATGATAATGTGTATTACAGAAATGGCAGTTTACTTCAATTGGCTCTCCATCATCGATCATGTTCTGAATCTCTTTTTTCCCAACAGAAATCACTGCTTTTTCTACTCTCTCTTTGGAACAGTTACAATGAAATTGTGTTGGAACTTTCTCATAGATCTTCATATCCATATCACCTAAAAGATCCTCCATCATCTTCTCTGGTGTATGTTCATGCTCTAATGCATAAGTTACGGATTTAAATTCTGCGATCTTCTTCTCTAACTTACTGATCGTCTCTTCCTCTGCATATGGCATCATCTGAATGATAAATCCACCTGCCTGACGAACCGTGTTATCTTTGTTCATTAAAACTCCAAGTGCTACAGATGTTGGAATCTGCTCACTTGCCGCAAAATAATATGTTAAATCTTCTGCAATCTCTCCAGATACTAAATGTGTCTGTCCTGAATAAGGCTCTTTTAATCCAATATCCTTGATCACTGTCAAAACACCTAAATCTAATGCTTTCCCAACATCTAATTTTCCTTCTTTACTTGGAGGAAGCATCACATCTGGATTATTTACATACCTTTCACATTTGCCTTAGAATCAGCTGTTACTGTCAACCCACCGATCGGTCCACTGCACTGAATCTGTAATGTGATCACATCACTGTCATTCTTACACATACTTCCCATCATAGCTCCGGCTGTTAATAATCTTCCAAGTGCTGCCGTTGCTACCGGACTTGTATTATGTTTCTGTCTTGCTGTCTCCACGACATCTTTTGTATATGCAGCAAAAAAACGAACCTGGTCATTTGCTGCTGTTCCTCTGATAATATAATCGTTCATCTTTTTTCCTTTCAATTTGCAATATAATATAATCTTTGTGTATCTTCTTTAACTTCATCCATTGTCTCTGCATCCAGAACACACACGGATGAAAATCCCGCTTCATAAAGAAAGCTTACAACCTCTTCTTGTTCGTAAGCTTTCTGTAAATGTAATTCTTCGTACTTGTTATATGTACCTTGCTCATTCTGAATAAACAGGCTCAACTGATATTCATTGATACGTTCTTCTTCATCATAAAAATTATCCCAGATAAAGCTCGCATCCTCACGGTCTTCTGCAAATGTATTGCACGCAAGGATCTCTTTATACTTATAATGACTGTTCATATCAAATACAAACACACCATCTTCTTTTTAAAAATTCTCTGACTCTTCTGAATGCTTCTTTTAAATCTTCTTCCTCTAGATATAATTCATACAATCGCAGATACTAACCGCTGCATCTACCTGCTGCGGAAGCTCTAATGACACCATGTCCTGCAATACATATAAAATATGATCATCCTCTTCACTAGCCGCGATCTCCAGCATATCCATAGAATTATCAACAGCCGTAACCTGATAACCTTCTCTTGCAAGCTTTCGTGCCATCTTTCCTGTCCCACATCCAAGATCTAATACCTGTGCATCTTTATCAATCTTATATTCTTTGAATATATTTAAAATATTTAAAAGCCATTCATCATATGGGGTCTGATCCATAAATTCATCATACACCCTTGCAAAATCTCTGTAACTTTCCATCTCATCCTCTTATAGTAATGGTGCCAGTAATCGTAAGACACTCTGCGTCAATGTTTTCTTAAATTTCCTTGACACATCTCTTTTGTGATCCTCTGGCTGATCTCAAATGTTTTCTCCATATCATGTTTTAACTGCATAACTGCATCATTCTTATACATAAAAACACCATTTTCAAAATGCAGATAAAGGCTTCGATAATCCATGTTGATCGTTCCAACTGTTGCCACCTTATCATCACTTGCAAAACACTTTGCATGAATAAACCCAGGAGTATATTCATAAATATGAATTCCAGCTTCCACTAACTGCTTATAATAAGATTGTGTCAATAAGAATACTAACTTCTTATCTGGAATTCCAGGAGTTACGATCTTTATATCAACTCCTCTTTTGGCAGCAAGGCAAAGAGCTGTTGTCATCTCGTTGTCAATGATCAGATATGGGGTGTAAATATAAACATAATGATTTGCAGTATTAATGATATTTAAATATACGTTCTCTCCAACGATCTCATGATCTAATGGATTATCCGCATAAGGTTGTATAAATCCCTTTCCTTTAAAGGCATCTTCATAATGCTTATGTGGCAGAAAGGCTCCATATCCTTCATCTGTCTTACGGATCGCATTCCATACCTGCAAAAACATAACAGTGAAATTCCACACTGCATCTCCCGTCACCTTAAGTCCGGCATCTTTCCAATATCCAAAACGTTCAACCTTATTAATATATTCATCAGATAAATTCAATCCACCAGTATATGCTGTATGCCCATCGATCACAACTACTTTTCTATGATCTCTGTTATTCCATGCCGTTGAAACAAATGGTTTGATCGGATTAAATGGCATCGCCATGATCCCAAACCGCTCAAGCTCTTTGTAATATTTATAAGGGAGCAGATCCACACATCCTACATCATCGTACATAAAACGTACTTCAACACCATCATTGACTCTGTCTTTCAGAACTTCCAAGATCGTATCCCACATATATCCTCTTGAAACAATAAAAAATTCCATAAAGATATAATGCTTTGCCTTCTTAAGGTCCTCGATCAGTTCTTCAAACATTGCCTCTCCCGATGGATAATACTTCGCATCGGAATTCTCGTAAATCGGATATCCACCATACTGATCTATATACTTGCCTGTCCTGCGACCTGATATCTTCCTGTTCCAGTCGTTCCATCACTCCATAATCCTGTCCAAGCAGAAATTCTGTATCTTCGATCGACTGTTCAAGTTCCATACGGAGCTTCTTCGCTGGCTGCTTATCTCCCAGGACCAGATATAAGAATCCGCCAAAAATCGGAAACAAAAGAATTGGTATCGTCCATGCAAGTTTATACGCCGGATTATCATCTTTATTCGCAATATAGATTACAACAGTAATGCTGAATATGCGAAATACCCATTCGATCGCTTTGGAATATTCTCCGATCACCACAACCATATAGGTCATCCAGATCATCTGTAAAATGATCGCAACGGTCACGAATACCAGTCTTCGAAGTAAAAATTTAAGAATTTTTGAAATTGGTTTTGTTAAATGTTCTGCTATCTTCATCTTACGTCCTTACCTTCTTCAAAAGCTACTTCTTTTCATCTTAACATAGATACCATTCAATTTCAATTTTTATTTCATGAATCCTGACATCATGCAGCCTCCCGCTGCCCCGCATTCCATGATCTTTGCAATATTTTCTTCATTAATTCCACCAATTCCATACACCGGAATCTTGACCGCATTTACTACATCCGTCAAAAATTCAAGTCCCCTTGGCGGCAGACCTTTTTTACAATCTGTCACAAAGACATGTCCTGCAAACACAAAATCCACCCCCAGTTTCTGTGCTTTTATCGCCTCTTCTGGCTTATGGATCGATGTGCTGACAGATTCAAAATCAGACAGATTCCCCGCTTCTTTTAAAAATACCGGATATGGAAGATGAATCTTCTTGATTCCAAGTCTTCTTGCCACATCGATAAAATTATGAATGGTTAAGGAAGCACCGTTTCTGTCACAGATTTCCTTACATTTCTCTGCGATCTCATAGTACTCTTCTTCTGACAGATCCTTTTCTCTTAATACGATCGTTTTCACATCTTTCTTTGACAGATCCTCGATCACATCAAAAATGGTCGTTTACATAGATTTCTATTTGTCACTGCGATAAAACATGGTTTGTTCATTTTAACTTCCTTTCGTATTTTCCTGACTTTCCTTCTGCTTTCTTATCTTACGGTTCATGATCCCGCCTAATCTTCCTGTTTCACTGCTGATAAGGACTTCCATCCACTCTTCTTTAGTTGATCAAGCAGACCAAGTTCTGCAGCAGTTTCATATTTTAACCGTTCCATCTCATTCATTTCTTCGAATGTCTTTTCTATAAAATCCTTTTCCTTTGGCATGATCTTCTTCCTTTCTGATTTGTCATTTTCTATTCTTAGAATATGACAAATCAGAATTTTCATACATGCACGGGAATTGTTTTTTGCAGGGTTACAGAATAAATGTAAATTTCTTTTACACACTTTCCTGTGATCTTTTCCAATGCTTGTTGGTAAGATTCCATCTGTGCGCGATAACGTCTGATCAAAATATCCTCTTCCCCTTCTCTGACCCGGTCTGTTTTATAATCTACCAAAATAATTTTATCTTCTTCCTCAAATATACATCAATAATTCCCTGAACAACAACAAAATCATCCGTTTTTGCATCTTTGTTCATGTCAGAAAATGGAATTCCCGTCACAAACTGCCGTTCTTTATAAAGCAGTTTCTTCTGTGCTGCCTCTTTCATCCTCTTCCCAAGTTCTGATCTCGTCAGAGCGAGGATTTCTTTTCGATAGATTACTTTTTCATATTCTTTTTTTAATTTTCCAAGAGAGATCCATCTTTCGATATCTTCGTTTAAACTTTTCATTGTATAGTCTTTGGAAAATCTAGTAATTCAAAAACTTTGTGAATGATCGTACCTTTGGATGCCGCTGAAATCTTTTCAGTTTTCTTGACAAATGATGGTATCCTTTTTTCTTTCTCCATAGAAACAGATGAATACATCACTTCCTCAGTATCTGCTGCCTGACTCATACGTTTGATCTCTGATACAGAATATTTTAAACGACCTTTTGTCTCTGCCTCATTACGGTAATGATATGCAAAGCTCTCTTTCAACACTTTTACATTTTCTTTTGGAATCTGATCATTTAGACGTTCATAGAAGATCTGGCGGTTCATCTCATGAAGAAGTTCATTTCCTTCCTGCTGCCACAAAAGATCTTCCAGAGTATAGAGCTTCAATCGATAATCCTGTTTTGGAATCATCGGAAGTGCCTTTTTGATCCAGTCAAAATAACTCCTTCCGCTCAAACGATCGATTGCTGTGACCTCTCCTTTTGCATTCCAGTCAATATCATCTTTCTTGATCCCAGTCAAGATCAGTTTTTCTTTTGCTCTTGTCATTGCAACATAAAGAACTCTTAATTCTTCTCCTAAAGACTCTCTTGTCATCTGATTTTTGATCAGATTCTTTAAGATCGTCTTCTTTCTTGTACGATAAACGGGATCAACATGATCTGCTCCGATAAAATAATCTCCGTGGAAGATCATACTTCCATTCCCATCCCTTAAATTAAATTTCTGATGGATCTTTGATACAAAAACAATCGGATATTCCAATCCCTTACTTTTATGGATACTGGAAATACGGACCAGATCCTGATCTTCGCTCATCGTATTTGCCTCTCCATAATCCATATCGTATTCCCTGCACTGTTCGATAAACCGCACAAAATGAAACAATCCCTTGATCTGGCTGCTTTCAAAAGCTTTTGCATGTTCAACGAGCATCAGGATATTTCCTTGTCGTTTTTTTCCTTGCGGCATGGCTCCTGCATAATGATAATACCCACTTTTTTCTAGAGCCAGCCAGATCAACTGTGTTAATGGCAGATATGTCTTGGCATCCCGTAACAGATCAAGCAATTCCAGTGCTTTCTTTGATTTTTCCATCTTATCTTTCGTCTCACAAAGACATTCATAGAGAGAATCTTTTTCTCCATCTACCTTTAATCGTCCTAGTTCTTCCTCCGATATCCCGATCATTGGAGACCTTAAGACAGCTGCAAGATCAATATCCATATATATATTATCAACTACAGACAATAAACTTAATAACGTGCGGATCTCCACCGTATCAAAATACCCTTTCTGATTATTTGCAAATGCTGGGATTCCCGCATTCATCAATTCTTTCTGGATCACTTCCGCATTTGTCTTCATAGAACGAAGCAAAATAACGATATCACTGTATTTGGCTTTTCTTAAAATCATATTGCCTTCTTCATCTTTTCCAGTGACCATCATTGGATCTTCTCCATCGATCATCTCATGAATCCTTGTTGCGATCATTCTGGCTTCCAAAACAACTGCGTCTTCTTCCGAGTCTTTGACTTCATTAGATTCTAACAGTAACAGTTCTGTCTGTGCATCACATCCCTGTTCAAATTCCATCGTTGGAACAAGAGCAACATTTTGAGTATATTCGATATTTCCAAGATCTTCATGCATGATCTGGTAAAACACGTCATTGACAAATGTAAGGACCTCACTGCGGCTTCGGAAATTATTACGGAGCTCAATGAGCTGATATTCTTCCCCCTTTTGCTGATATCCATGATATTTTTCAAGAAACAGCTCTGGCCTTGCCAGTCGGAAACTATAAATACTCTGCTTAACATCCCCTACCATAAACATATTATGACCGCCTTCGGATTCTTTGGATACACTCCTTAAAATCGCATCCTGAATATAGTTACTGTCTTGATATTCATCGATATAGATTTCTTCGTATCCATCGGACTTTTCTCTTGCGATCTTACTTGGCACTGGATTGCCTTCCTCATCATAATGATCGATCAAAAGTTCCAGCGCAAAATGTTCCATATCATCGAAATCCATGATATTTTCATTCTTCTTTTTCTCATCATAACGGATCATAAATTCTCTCGTCAGATTGATCAATCCTTTTAATGGACTTTTAATCCTTCTTAATTCATGAAAAATTTCTGACTCATTTTCATAAAAATATGCTGCTTTCAGATCATCAAGCAGATTGTACGCCTGATTTCTTTCATACTTACACTGATCCTGAAGCATTTCATCAATCTCATCTGTTTTTTTCTTACGTCCAGAAAGTCGTGGTTTCTCCATCTTACAAAGCTTTCACATAATTTAGAAAATGTCTGTGCTTCTTTGATCTTTATGATGATCTCTAAATCTTTTCGCAGTGTTTTTCATAAAAATATGGTCCACCAGGAGAAAGTGCCAGTTCTAATGCTTCCTGAATCGTATCATATGCACCATCTATCGAAAATCTTGCATCTCTTAAGATGATCTTCATAATGGTGCCTGATCAAACTGTTCTTTTGTCTCTACTGAAATATTTTCTTCTGCCTGATCAAGCCATTTTTCTGGTTCCCTGTGGCTTCTTGCATTTTCATATAACTTTAAAATATATTCACTGATGATATTATCATTTTTTCCTGGAGAATAAGATTCGATCAGATTGATAAAATCTTCTTCTTTTTTTCTCATAAGCTTCTTCCAACAGATCATCCAATATTTCTTTTCTTATTGCAGATAATCTTCCTTCATCCCCCGGTACTGTATTTGGATCAATACCAAGCACATAAAAATAATCACGAATCAGATTCATACAAAAACTATGGATCGTTGTGATCTGTGCCTTGTGGATCAATGACAGCTGCTTAACAAAATGCTGATTTCCTGGAAATTCCCGCACCTTTTCATCAAGTGCCGCCATAATCCTTTCTTTCATCTCCCCTGCTGCTGCTTTCGTAAATGTCACGACAAGCAGATGATCCACATCGATCGGATGTTTTTCGTCCGTGATCTTTTGTATAATACGTTCTACCAGTACCGCCGTCTTTCCAGAACCTGCCGCAGCAGATACTAAGATGTCAGCATCTCTTTGATCAATGACTTTCTGCTGTTGTTTGGTCCAAGGCATGTTTTCCCTCCTCTAGTGATACTTCTTAATCTTCTCTACCTGATCAACACCATCTTCATAGGCGCAGATATTCTTAAACTCACAATACTCACAAGGTTTTCTTCCTTCATATTCATATGGCTTTATAGAAATATCTCCATGCATCAATGAATTTCCAAGCTCTGTCATTTTCTTTTCCACAATTCTTCCCAGATTGAACAACTGTGTTGTATTTAAAACAGAAGATCTCTTGTCATATCCATTCTTCGTTGCACGGACCGGCAGTGTCAGATATCCTTCTGATCCCGTATGTTCCATATGATCGATCAACTGAAATCTTCATTGACGACGCCACTCATCTTAAGATCTTTTAAAATCTTATCTTCCGCCTCATTCTCGTGTTCTACATTGACGATCGGATCATCCATATGAAAATAAAACATTCCTGCCGGATATACCCGCTTTCCTGTTTTCTTTTCGTATAATTCCATCATTGCGTTCATATAAATGATCAGCTGCATCTGCAATCCATGAAAAATCTTGGCAAAATCAAACTTCTGTTTACCTGATTTGTAATCGATGATCTTTAAATATTTATTTTCATCATCTTCTATACTGTCCATACGGTCAACCACTCCAGAAAAGAACATTTTCTCTCCATCTTCTAAAGCAAACGTCATGGAATCTAAATGATTTTCCTCTCCAAAGGCAATCTCATATTCTTCTGGTGTAAAATCACCCCTCTTGATATGTTGTTCCATCGCCCATACCGCTCGTTTAGAGATTCGTTTCATCCGCTCCAGGACATATTCATTTCTGTGGCTGCTCTCAAACAATTCTTTTTGGATATCCGTAACTGCCTGCTCGACCATCAGTCTACAAATTCATCTCTTGATGCATCATCCGCAAACTTCCAATCACTGCGCTTTCCAACTAATTCCATCGTCTTATGAAAAACTTTTCCCATATCGGTCGGCAGAATTTCATGCACCAGACGTTTTCGAAGTCTTAACCCATACTGCATAAAATGAGAAAATGCACAACCGGCAAACTTCTCCATTCTCGTTACACTTCCTGAAATCGTATCTCCATACAGATCATGAATCAGTTCCTTGCTCAATGGCAATGCCTGATTGGTGTAAAATCTTGCATCTACATAATCACCCACAGGTTCCAACTCTTTTAAAGCATGATATAACGTCTGCATCCATTTCATTTTCTCCGGATCATCGTCTCTTTCATCAAATTCCATCTCCTGCAGACAAAGAATCATCTGATCTAACGCTTCTTCCCTTGTATAGCCCGTCTGCACCTCTTCTTCCTGCATCGTAACCTTTAATTTTGGAAAAATGCGTTGAATCCTTTCAATAAAATAGGACGGACGGTTATTATTTCCTGCTGCATCCATCATGCGATAGGATAAATACAGACGATCGGTTGGTTTTGACACCGTAAGATACAAATAAAACTGTTCCATATAAGCAGACTGTTTAATGCCAGGCGCCAGATTTATTCCATAAGTTTCAAGCACTTCTCTTTGATGGTCATTTGACAACCCCTCCACCGCCA
>ENA-OQAS01001469-OQAS01001469.1-human-gut-metagenome-genome-assembly--contig:-NODE-1469-length-10957-cov-1.843490_pt1 | contig 10957 bp, 14 predicted proteins | sample MGYA00242733_ERZ504523 | MGnify/ENA primary metagenome ERZ504523 (study PRJEB26092, sample SAMD00036239) | human gut metagenome | host: Homo sapiens | study: EMG produced TPA metagenomics assembly of... | reverse complement strand
GCACACTGCTTAAAGTAAAAGCACATCTTGATTCTAAGGGGGAGGAAGATGTCAGAGGAAGCCAGACATTTGACCTTCGTACAGGAGTTCATGTAATTACAGCAATCGAGGCTCCATGTCTTGATCTCCTTGGAAAGCAGCTTGGTGTTCCGGTTTGTGAACTTCTCGGAGACGGACAGCAGAGAGATAAAGTAAGAATGCTTGGATATCTCTTCTTTGTAGGAGACCGTAACAAGACAGATCTTCCGTATGATTCAGAGCCGGATTCAGATTGTGCATGGTACCGTCTGCGTCACGAAGAAGCACTTACAGCAGATAAGATTGTAGAGATGGCACTTGCTACAAAAGAGAAATACGGTTTTAAAGATTTTAAACTGAAAGGAGGAGTTCTTGCAGGAAACGAAGAGATGGATGTGATCCGTGCAATGAAGAAAGCACTTCCGGACGCAAGAATCGACCTTGATCCAAATGGTGGATGGCTTCTTGAAGAAGCAGTTGAATATGTAAAGGGAATGGAAGGAATCCTTACATACTGTGAAGATCCATGCGGAGCAGAAGGTGTTTACTCAGGAAGAGAGATTATGAGTGAATTCCGCAGACGTACAGGTTTCCCGACAGCAACAAACATGATTGCTACAGACTGGAGACAGGTTGGACACTCTCTGGAATCTCAGGCAGTTGACATCATCCTTGCAGACCCACATTTCTGGACAATGAGTGGTTCTGTACGTGTAGCTCAGATGTGCCATGATTTTGGATATACATGGGGATCTCATTCAAATAACCATTTTGATATCTCCCTTGCAATGTTTACACAGGTTGGAGCAGCGGTTCCGGGAGAGTACAATGCACTGGACACACACTGGATCTGGCAGGAAGGTCTTGAGAGACTGACAAAAGAGCCACTTCAGATCGTAGACGGATGTGTAGAAGTTCCAAAGAAACCAGGACTTGGTATTGAAGTGGATCTTGAGCAGGTAAAGAAAGCACATCAGCTGTACCTTGATAACTGTCTTGGAGGAAGAGATGATGCAGTAGGAATGCAGTATCTGATCCCGGGATGGAAATTCGATCCAAAGAAACCTTGTCTTGTAAGATAAGGAGAACGACAGTGGAAAATGAAACAGAAGATTTACATTCCTCAGCCAATCGCTGCAGCGGGAGAGGACTATCTCATAGAAAAAGGCTATGAGATAGTCCGCGGCAGCGGAAAGACAGACAAAGAATCAATAAAAAATGATATTGCAGTATGTGATGCAATGATTCAGCGAACTGCAAAAGTAGACAAGGAGATACTTGAAGCAGGAAAGAACCTGAAAATCATAGCCAGACATGGGGCAGGATATGACAATCTTGACTGGAAGGCTGCGAATGAGTTAGGGATTTATACGGCTTATTCACCAGACACGACGACCTTATCTGTTGCAGAATTCACTATAACTGTGATTTTAAATCTTGCAAAATGTCTGAAAGAATCCGAAGAACTTGTAAGGAAAGGAGATTTTCCGAAGAAATTTTCACTGAAAGGGACCGATGTAGCAGGAAAGACACTCGGGATCATCGGTCTTGGAAAGATTGGAAAAGAGGTAGCAAGAAAGGCAGCGCTGGGGCTGGATATGAGAGTCATTTCTTATGTGCCGCGTCCGGAAGGAAAAGAAATTCCAGAGTATGTAGAAATCGTATCCTGGGAAGAACTTTTGCAAACATCGGATTATATCAGTCTGCATGTACCGGGAGGAGAAAAGAACCAGGGAATTATTTCAAAAAAAGAGTTTGCCATGATGAAGAAATCCGCTTCCCTGATTCAAGTTTCCAGAGGCGGCGTTGTTGATGAAGAGGCGTTAGCAGAAGCAATCAGGAACAGTCAGATCAGAGGTGCAGCGGTGGATGTGTTCTCAGAAGAACCACCCAAAAAAAGACAATCCATTATTGAAACTGGAACAAGTGATCCTGACACCGCATATTGGTTCCAATACGGTGGAATGTATGGATCGGATTGCACTGGATGTAGCGGAAGATGTGCATCTTGTCCTTTCCGGAGAGAATCCGAAACATCCAATTAAAAGATAGATTATGACAGAAGAGGGAAGGCAGCGGGAAAATGGAAAAAGTGACTTTAGATCCGGCAATTAAATTCGGAGCCGGGAGATACAGACAGGAAAAGAATTTACTTGAAGAGTGTGGAAAAGAAATTTCACGTTTTGGAAAGAGAGCATTTATCATTGCCGGAAACAGAGCGTGGGATGCAGTGAAAGAACGGATGATTCCGGGATTTGAGACGGTAGGACTTGAGTATGAATTGCACCTGTATAGTGGAAAATGTTCTTATGAAGCTGCCAGGGAATATGCTGAAAAATGCAAAGCGGAAAACTGTGATGAGGTAGTCGGAATCGGTGGCGGACTTGTTATGGATTTTGCAAAAGCAGTCGGCGAATATGCGGATACCGGAGTTGTCAATATTCCGACATCAATCGCAACTTGTGCCGCATTTACAACAATGAGTGTTATGTATACACCGGAAGGCGCAAAGAAGGACTGCTGGAGATTCGAACATGAAGTCGATGCGGTTCTTGTAGATCTGCAGGTGATCGCAGAAATGTCCAATCCGTTATGCGGCAGCCGGAATTTTGGATGCGATGGCAAAAAATCGAGATACAGAACGGCAAGCCGAAGATGTATCTCAGTGAAAATAAAATCGATCTGTTCAGTGCCTACAAGATGGCAGAGTATACTTACGAGGTGCTTGTAGAGTATGGCGCACAGGCAATTGAAGATATTCGTCATAAGAGACTGACAAAAGCAGTGGAAGATATTACATTTATCAATATCGCTGTAACCGGTGTGATCGCGAACATCACGAAAAGCTTCTCACAGTCAGCACTTGGTCATATGATGTATGACGGTGTACGAACCTATTTTACAAAGGAAGCAGAGCATGCGCTGCATGGAGAAATCGTGGCAGTGGCACTATTTACACAGCTTTATTACAATAAATTAAGTGAAGATAAAGAGGCACTTCGTCTGTTCATGAAAGGGATGGACATGCCATTAACTTTGCAGGAGCTTGGAATCGAGCCGACGCAGAAGAATCTTGATATTCTGGAAGCGTATCTGATTGATTCTCCTTATGTAGAGCAGTCAGAAGAGAGCTTTAAGCTGCTGCATGAAGCAATGAAACAGATGTGTTAAAAGAAAGGAAATAATAAAATGAAAGTAGGATTTATTGGACTTGGAATTATGGGAAAACCGATGAGCATGAACTGTTAAAAGCAGGAAATGAGCTCGTTGTATTTGATTTTAATGAGACAGCAGTTGCAGAGGTTGTTGCAGCAGGTGCAAAGGGAGTAAAAAGCGGAGCTGAAGTAGCAGCAGAGTGTGACACAATCATCACAATGGTTCCAAACTCACCACATGTACGTGCAGCATGTCTTGGAGAAGGTGGAATTGCAGAGGCAGCAAAACCGGGAACAGTTGTAATTGATATGAGCTCTATTGATCCGGTAGAATCTAAAAAGATTGGTGCTGAGCTTGCAGAAAAAGGAATTGACTGATGGACGCACCGGTAAGTGGCGGAGAGCCGAAGGCAATCGACGGAACACTTTCTGTTATGGTTGGTGGAAAGAAAGAGACATTTGACAAATATTATGAACTGTTGATGCAGATGGCAGGTTCTGTTGTATATGTTGGAGAACTTGGATCAGGAAATGTTGCAAAACTCGCAAATCAGGTAATCGTTGCACTGAATATCGCAGCAGTATCCGAAGCACTGACACTGGCAAAGAAAGCCGGGACAGATCCGGAGCTTGTATATCAGGCAATCCGTGGAGGTCTTGCAGGTTCTACAGTTCTTGATGCAAAGGCACCGATGATGATGGATCACAACTTCAAGCCGGGATTCCGTATTGAACTTCACATCAAAGACCTGAACAATGCGCTGAACGCTGCACATGCAGTAAATGCATCTCTTCCGCTTACAGCAGAGATCATGGAGATCATGCAGTCCTTAAAGGCTGACGGAAATGAAAAAGATGACCACAGTGCAATTGTAAAATACTACGAAAAAGTATCTAATGTGTCTGTAGAAAGAGAAAACTAAGATTAACCATTGTAAAAATATAAGTTATTGCCGGTCATGGGAAACTGTGGTCGGCATTTTCTATCTGAATAAAAGGTCAGGAGGAAGAACAGAATGAAATTACATATTATCGACGAGGCAGAACGCTGCCTGAAATGTAAAAACCACTTGTCAGCAAGGGTGTCCGATTCATACACCTATCCCACAAATCACTCAATTATTACTTGAAAACCGTTTGATGAAAGCCGGTGAAATCCTTTTTGCAAATAATCCAATGTCCGCTGTCTGCTCCACCGTATGTAACCATGAAATCAATGTGAAGGCCATTGTGTTTTAGGAAGAAAGAGCAGTCCAATCCATTTTAGCAGTATTGAGAATTTCATTTCAGATTCTTATCTTGACAGGATGGAAGTGCCGAAAATAGAGAAAAACGGAAAGAAAGTAGCGGTGATCGGTTCAGGACCGGCAGGAATTACAGTTGCTATCAAGCTTGCATTAGCAGGTTATAAAGTAACGATTTTCGAAGAACGAAGCAAAATCGGCGGTATGCTGCAGTATGGAATTCCAGAATTCCGTCTTTCAAAATCTGTGATCGACCGATACAAAAAGAAAATGGAAGAATTGGGAATCCGGATTCGCCCGAATACCGTGATCGGAAGTGCAATCGTGATCGATAATCTGTTCCGCGACGGATACAGCAGTGTCTTTGTAGGAACAGGAGTATGGAGACCGAAGGCAATCGGAATTAAAGGAGAGAGTCTTGGAAATGTATACTTTGGGATTGATTACCTCAGAAGACCGGAGGCACATCAATTGGGAGAGAAAGTAGCTGTTATCGGTATGGGAAATGTTGCGATGGATGTAGCCAGAACTGCATTGCGTCATGGTGCAAAAGAGGTTACACTGTATGCAAGAGGAAAACGCATTTCCGCAAGCTCTCATGAGGTGTCTTATACAAACTGGAGGGCGCAGACTTTGTGTTTGGAAGGCGATAGAGTCGATCAATGAAGCCGGTCCGATGTTTAAAACAAGTATATTTGATGAAAACAATAAAGTGATTGGATATGAAGAAAAATTAGATCAGGTAGAAGCAGACTCTGTAATCATTTGCGTGAGCCAGGCACCAAAGAATAAGCTGGTACTTACAACGGATCAGTAAAAACGACAGAGAAGGGACTTCTTCTGACAGATGAGAACTGCATGACAACACATGAAGGTGTTTTTGCAGCAGGAGATGTTGTACAGGGAGCGAATACGGTGGTTCATGCTGTAGAGGAAGCAAAACGGGCTGCTGAAGGGATGATTCGATATATGGAAAGGGAAGAAAATGAGTGATTTATATCTTACATTAAAAAATGGAATGAAAATGCCGCGTCTTGGTATGGGAACCTGGATGCTTGGTGAACATCTGTCAATCTACCAGCAGGAAAAGAAGGCGCTTCAAGCAGGGGTTGATGCAGGATTTACTTTAATAGATACAGCTGAAATGTATGGAAATGGACTTTCAGAGAAATTAATCGGGGATACGATCCAGGGATATTCTCGAGAAAAACTCTTTCTTGTTTCAAAGGTATATCCGCACAATGCAGGACGTCCGCAGATTTATGACAGTATTGACCAGACATTGCATAATCTTAAAACAGATTATCTGGATATGTATCTGTTACATTGGCGCGGAAGTATTCCGTTGGAAGAAACAGTGGATGCAATGGAAGAACTGGTGAAAAAAGGCAAGATCAGAAGCTGGGGCGTATCCAATCTGGATACATCAGATATGAAAGAACTGTTTTCAGTTCCAAATGGAGATCACTGTCAGGTGGATCAGGTATTGTATCATCTGGGATCCCGTGGGATAGAGTATGATCTGATGCCCTGGCTGGAAGAACATCAGACACCGATTATGGCGTATTGCCCACTTGCACAGGCTGGAAGCCTGCAAAGAAGCTTGTTAAAGAACAAAGAAGTGCAGAAAATAGCAAAAGCTCGTGGCATTACACCGATGCAGGTACTTCTCGCATTTGTTCTTCGGAAAGACCAGGTGATTGCAATTCCAAGAAGTGGCAGAACAGAGCATGTACTTCAGAACTGGGCAGTAAAAGATGTTGTCCTTACAGACGAAGAATACGCTGCTCTTGACCGTGCATTTCCTGCACCGGAGCATAAGACCTATTTGGATATTGTATAGAATAAGCTGTGAGAAGAAGTATTGTGAAAATATAACAAAAACGTGTGGAAACGATTACATTGTCTTGAAATAAACAATGTTTGTCAACGAAATCAATGACAAAACGATGAAAAACAGAAAAAAATTAAGTGAATCTGTCTCTAGAAAAAGAAATCTCTGAATGCTATTCTGTTAGTGTAATAAAAGGAAAATAAGAATAGAAATTTTAAAGAGAGTTTATAGGAGGCAGGGGAATGAGAAGAGTTTTGCAGAATCTGATCATCGCATTTACAGTTATCTTTTTGTTTACAGGCATGTTTTTATATAGAAAATCAGAATATGTGGAAGCAAGTGGACAGTATACAAGTAACATAACAATCCGTAACACTTCACCGCTTGAACTGGAAAATGTTCAGGTTAAGTTCAACGGAGCAGAAACAGTAACAATCGGGGCAATGCAGTCTGGAGAGAAAAGAGTGATTGAGATTCCAGAAGAAGCAAAACCGGCAGTTACAGTCCAGGTGAGCGGAACATCTGATCTGCCGGAAAATTCGCCGGACATTTCAGCGGAAGAATCACAGACGGAACAGAAGCTGTGATTTATCTTGAAGAAGATATGACACTTGGAGTTTCATCGAATGTGATAGATGATTGAAGAGAACAAGACTTATAAATTTCAAAGTCTTTCATAATATGAAGAGAGTGGACAGCAGAAATTAGTTTTGCTGTCCACTCTTTTTATGATATTATGTAATTGTTCAGAGCCAAGCAAAATTAAAAAAACAGGTATAAAATGCTTGCATTTTAAGACTGTTTTAAATTTATTTGCGGATACGCCACACCGACGAAATGCGTAGCATTTTGGAGGTTGGCTCTGAACAGTTATGCTATTATGAAGAAAGAAATGACATCGGTGAAAATTATATTATAATAATAGGAAAGGATAATGATAATGAATCAGAAAATCATTCTTGCATCAGCATCTCCGCGCAGACGAGAGCTGCTTGCGCAAATCGGTTTAGAATTTGAGGTAAAGGTAAGTAATAAAGAGGAAGTCTATACAAGTATAAAACCACAGAAGATTGTAGAAGAACTTGCATTGATGAAAGCAGAAAATGTTGCATCTGATCTTCAGGCAGAGGGAGTAGAATTGAAAAATACAATTGTGATCGGAGCAGATACAATCGTTGTACGTGACGAAGAAATCCTTGGCAAGCCAAAGAATGAAGATCATGCATATGAGATTCTTCTAAGCCTTCAGGGAAGAGCACATGAAGTCTATACAGGTGTTGCAATTCTTTCCTATAATAATGCAGGCGAGAAAGAAATCATTAACCATGCGGTAGAGACAAAGGTTCATGTGCATGAGATGAGCGAAGAAGAAATCCGCGCGTATATCGCAACCGGAGATCCGATGGATAAGGCGGGAGCTTATGGAATCCAGGGAAGCTTTGCGGCGTATATAGATGGAATCGAAGGGGACTACTATAATGTGGTTGGACTGCCGGTATCATATGTGTATCAGCAATTGAAAAAACGCTAAACATATATTGTTACATTTGTAATTATATAGTATAATACATATGTTGTCGCTCCTAATCTGGCAACAGAAAGGGGGTGTGAATATGTCGATATTTATCTCTTTTCTTGTTTCCGTCGCAGCAAGTGTAGTTGGCTACTATGTTTGCAAATGGCTAGACGGAGATGACAGCGACAATTAGCCTGAATGGATGCTCAACCATCAAAAAAGAGAAGACCCCTCATGAGTTGGCGGCTCATGAGGGTCATTTTTGTGTGAATATGTCATATTCATCTCTTTTCTTAGCTGCAATTACTATAGCACATAATCGTAGCCAAAACAAGTATATGTTGAAAAATAAAATTTTATTTATCACACCATATGCTATGGTTTGAAAATGGGTGCTTTTCTTTTGAGAAAACAAAATCGTAACAAAAATGTAACATCTGTTTTTGCTATTATTCTGAAAAGGATACGAAAAACAGGAGAAAAATTATCATTAATATACAAATTAAGACAAAGTGTCTATGAAATTTTTTGAATCGTACAAATGTACAAGAAATAAAAACAATTTAATTGTGGAAATGCGCATAAAAAAAGAGCGGATTCAAAAATGAGAGAGAAAAACGGTTAAAAAAGTAATAAAAAATAGACAAAACGTAGAATAAAAAAAGAGCAAATTGAAATAAAAAAGTGTTTTTTTATGAATTTAACTTGTTGAAGTGGAACGTTGACAAAGAGAAAACATGGGAGTAATATTTAGTCAACTTTTCGGAGAACATGACGTTTTAATGCGATTATAAGCAGTAACATTTGCCATGCTGTATACGAAAAGTGACAAAATACAGCAATATACATTAGGTAGAAAGGGAGGGAGCAATACGGGAAATCTGGCAGACAATCTTATGGAAGAACTGAATTGTGAGACAGTGTTCACACTTCCGGTTCTGGCGGGATCAATGAATCTGTAGTAGTTACCTGGATCATCATGCAGTGCTTGTGATAGCATCCATTATCCTGGTAAGAACTTAAAGGTTGAGATCCCGGAAAAGTGCAGTTGGCTCTCGAAGCCGGTATCGGCGCCGCTGAGGACTTCTTTGTCGGAGTACTTGGGAAAGAGAACAAGGCTATGTACGTATCTGATTACGGTTCTGTTATATCTCGCCTGTTCAAACACAATTGCACCATTGTTTGGCTTTAAGCTCCGACGAAGATCTGAACGTGACGGCAGCCTGGCAATCATGAGTATGTGTCTCATTGAATTCTCAGGTATCCGCAAGAATGGATTCGGACATTGGGCAAAGCATTTTGCACAGCCGATTCCAATTGTAGCACCGATCATGATTTTGGAAATCGTCATCCGGCCGTTGTCGCTTTGTATGCGACTCTTTGGTAACATGCTGGCAGGATTCGTAGTCATGGAACTTTTGAAAGCAATCGTTCCACTGATCATTCCGATTCCAATCAGTTTTTACTTTGATATTTTCGACGGCCTACTTCAGGCATACGTATTTGTATTCCTGACATCTCTGTTTATGAATGAAGAGATGGAGTAAGAACTTAACACATTCTATTGAAAAGAAAAGGAGATTAAAATTATGTCAACACTTATTGCTATTGGAGCAGCTATCGCAGTATTCACAGGTATCGGAGCAGGTATCGGTATCGGACATGCAACAGGTAAAGCAGTAGAAGCTATCGCAAGACAGCCAGAGGCAGAAAGCAAGATCAGTAAGAACCTTATCCTTGGATGTGCTCTTGCAGAGGCAACAGCTATCTACGGTTTCATCATTGGTATCCTGATCATCTTCTTCCTGAAATAAGAAACGAAAAGAATCTTATGAAAATGATGGAAGCAGATAACAGGAAAGGCAGGTGTAAAAGGTGCTTCAGTTAAATATGAACCTTGTCTATACCATTATCAACCTTATTGTTCTCTTCCTCCTGTTGAGACATTTTCTAATCAAACCGGTGAGTGATATCATGGAGAAGCGCAGACAGATGATCGCAGATGGTCTTCAGGGTGCACAGGATGCACAGAGTGATGCGCAGAAGATGAAACAGGAATATGAAGATGCTTTAAAGGGAGCAAAGCTTGAATCAGCAGCGATTGTTGAGAAGGCACGCTCAGAGGCTAAGACAGAGTATGACCGCATCGTAAGTGAAGCAGGAAGCAAGGCCGGAGATCTTCTGGAAGCTGCAAAAGAGAATGTACGTATTGAGCGTGAGAAGACAATGAAAGATCTTCAGACTCAGATTGCAGGACTGGCTATGGCATCCGCTGAGAAGATCGTGGGAGACAAAGAGCAGAACATTTATGACCAGTTTTTGGGAGAAGTAGGTGGGACAGATGAAGACACAGACAAGTAAGAGTCAGATTTACTGCCCGATGGCAGCAATCAGATATGCACGTGTCCTGTATGAAGTAGGTGTCCCAAAAGAAGCTGTACAGAAAACACGTGAGATTTTTGAGGAAGTACCGCAGCTTCACGAGATTTTCGCGAATCCTACCATTGAACTTCAGAAAAAAATGAATGTGGTAGACAGAGTATTTCCAAAGGAGATAAGAAATTTCCTTAAAGTAGCGTGCAGATATCAGAGAATGAATCTGATCGAAGATATCTTCACAGCATATGACAGATACTGTGATGAACAGAATCAGGTTCTGAACGCAGTTCTGACATGTATTCAGCCTCCGACGGAGGAACAGAAAAAAGGAATGGAGGCGTTCCTTTGTAAGAAATATGGCGCAAAGAGTGCTAAAATCGAAGTCCGTCAGGACAAAGCACTGCTTGGAGGATTTATTCTCCGGGTTGGCAGTGATGAGTATGACTGGAGTATGAAAGGACGCCTGAACAGATTAGAACAAAGATTGACCTGGAGGTGAACAAGGTGAGTTCAATCAATTCAGATGAAATTATTTCTATCCTGAAAGAAGAAATAGAGAATTTTGATACAATGAGTAAGGACAGTGAAGTAGGTACTGTTGTTACTGTCGGCGATGGTATCGCCACAATCTACGGGATTGATCACGCCATGTACGGGGAAATCGTTACTTTTGAAAACGGCCTTAAGGGAATGGTACAGGATATTCGTAAGAATGAGATCGGATGTATCCTTCTTGGAAGTGACACAGGAATCCGTGAAGGCACAAAGGTAGCCCGTACAGGAAAGAAAGCAGGCGTTCCGGTTGGAGACG
>ENA-OQAS01001467-OQAS01001467.1-human-gut-metagenome-genome-assembly--contig:-NODE-1467-length-10966-cov-2.219670_pt1 | contig 10966 bp, 15 predicted proteins | sample MGYA00242733_ERZ504523 | MGnify/ENA primary metagenome ERZ504523 (study PRJEB26092, sample SAMD00036239) | human gut metagenome | host: Homo sapiens | study: EMG produced TPA metagenomics assembly of... | reverse complement strand
GTAAATCCACTCATGATTTTTAACCTCTTTATTTTCTGGCACATTCGCCTTCTGTTCCCCGGAGGATTCCAAGCCCATGTCCAAGTTCAGGAAGCAGAAACTCCAGTGCTTCCTGTACTGCTTTGGGACTTCCCGGGAGATTGATGATCAGCGTTTTTTTTTCGGATACCTGATACAGCTCTGCTGAACATAGCACGCTTTGTGATCGTCATCGAATAATTCCGGATTGCCTCTGCTATTCCGTTTGCCATCCGGTCACAGACATTTACCGTCGCCTCCGGTGTCCGGTCCCGCTCGGAGAATCCTGTTCCTCCGGTTGTGAAGATCACATTAAGCTGTCTCTGATCAGCCAGTCTGATCAGCTCTTTTTCCAGTTTTTTCTGCTCATCCGGTAATAAAATCGTTTCTTTAATATCATATCCGGCATCTTTCAACATTTCGACAATCATGGGTCCGCTTTTGTCTTCTCGTTCTCCGGCAGCCCTTTATCACTTAAAGTAATAACTGCCGCTGAAAATGGACGGTCACTTTTCACCTGTTCCATGACAACTTCATCTCCTACCTTGATATGACCTCCGGTGACGACTTCTGCAAAAACACCCTCTCTTGGCATAATGCAGTCACCCATTCTCTTATAAATCTGACAATGACTGTGGCATTCTTTTCCAATCTGTGTCATCTCAAGTACCACTCTCCGATATGAAATCTTGTTCCAACCGGAAGCATGCGAAAATCAAATCCCTCCACGATCAGATTTTCACCAAATGCACCATACGCAACTTCTGCCCCTTTTGCACGAAATTCCTGAATCTTTTCATCGGAAAGCAGACTGATCTGACGATGCCATTTTCCACCGTGCGCATCTCCTTCAATCCCCCAGTCCATTTTGACCATGGCTTCACGAACCTCATGTTTTTCGGTTCCTCTCTTTTCACTGATGCAGATTCCCTTCAGTCTTCCCATTTTTATGTTTATCCTCCGATCTGTGACATATTTTTCTGTTCTGTAATAAAATTCTGCTCCTCAAAATGATGCATCTTCGGTTTTCCACGGATCGCCTGTTCGAGACATTTCCGGATTTCTTCTTCCGATCCGTGTCTTGCTGCCTCAAAAACGGAGATAGTATCTGCATAGCACAGACACGCTTTTAACTTTCCGGTTGATGTCATCCGGATCCGGTTACATCTGTCACAGAATTTTCCATGCAATGCACTGATCAGACCGATTTTCCCCTGAAAACCAGGCAGTTGATAATACACAGCAGGTCCGTTCCCAAACCGTCCCTCTAACGGATAAAACTCTCCTTCTATTCCATAAGCTTCTTTCAGTTTTCCAAGCACCAGGCACCGGAAATGCCATTCTCTGCTCTTCCCTGTCCAATCGGCATCAATTCAATAAAACGGACATCCAGCTTGTTCTTTTTCGCCAACTCTGCCAGACTTTTCCATTCCTCATCATTGACTCCTTTTTGCAGGACCGTGTTGATCTTTACCCGGATCTCGCTTTTTTCTGCCATGAAAATGGATTTTCTGACTCTTTCCAGTTCATCTGATCCGGTAATCTCCTGATATTTTTCCGGAATCAGTGTATCCAGACTGATATTCACTGCATCCAGCCCCGCTGCAACAAGATCTTCCAGATTCTCACCCAGAAGAACCCCATTTGTCGTCATTGTTACTTCTTCTGTGCCCGGAATCTGCCGGATCATCCGGATCAGATCTGCGCATCCTTTTCTGACCAGAGGCTCCCCTCCGGTAATCTTAAACCTGGTAATCCCGATCCTGACAGCCTCCCGGCAGATTCGTTCAATCTCCTCATAAGTCAGGATTTCTGACATGGGAATCCACTTTGCACTATCCGGCATGCAGTACCTGCATCGCAGATTACAGCGGTCTGTGATTGAAATTCTCATATATTCAATTGTTCGTCCATAAGAATCTCTCACAGCCTTTTCCATCCTTCTTAATTCCAGAGTGGTTCCAGTAACACCTCGATCGTACCGCCGCAGACCATGCCTTCTTCCTCCGCATCATCTCCGGTCATATCCACATATTCTGTCTTTAGTCCTGTATTATTTTCATGCATCATGACTCTCGCTTTTCTTAAACCTCTGCCTCCATACAGCCGCCTCCGATGGTTCCAACACATCTGCCGTCTTCCAGGATCAGCATCTTGGATCCCACATTTCTTGGTGCAGAACCCTTTCTTGTAATGATCGTTGCAAGCATCTTCTTTCCCGGATGAACGATATCCAGGATTGCTTCCAGCAAGTCTTCCGGATAACCGCAGACTCTCTTGTTCTGATTCTTTACTTCGATGATTTCCGCCATGATCGCCACACCGATCTCCTCCGGTGTCTCAGCACCGATGTTCAGACCAATCGGACTTTTTATCTCGCCGATTACTTCCTGGCTGCATCCTTTTTCAATCAGATTCTGCTTTACCATCGCACTTCTTCGCCGGCTTCCGATCATTCCGATATAAGCATGTTCCTTCCCAACGATCTTCTCCAGACAAACCTGATCATATCTGTGACCTCTGGTCAGTACAACAAAATACGTATCCTTGTCTCCTTCGATCTGATCCAGGGCATCTTCAAACGGCTGGCAGATCACTTCCGTTGCGCCCGCATTTCTGGCATGATCGGCAAACTGCGGACGATCTTCAAGAACCGTGACCTTCCATCCAAGCATAATCCCGATTTTGATCACCGGCACCGATACGTGACCACCGCCACAAATGACCAGATGCTCCTGCCCTCCAATTATATCACAAAACACCTGCTGCTCTCTGATTTCATAAAGTCCACATTTTTCAAGTCACCTGCTTCTGAAAAATGTGCTGAAAAGAAACCGTTTTCTTTACTTTCCCAGATTATTTTTTTCTCTGCCAAAATTGCTTTTTCTCCGGCTGCGGATCCTTTTGCCACTGTCAAAAGAACGTAATCTCCCGGCTTTGGTAAATCTTTTAATATCTCAAATACATTTTCCATCAAATCTCATCTACCCTACTACATATTTATTCAGTCTGTCAAATGCTTCTTTTAATACGGTTCCATCCTGAAACGGATCGGAATCTTCCGGCATTTGATCTCTCGCATGACGTTTTCTTTTATCCACATCACATTTTCTCTGTCATACAATACTTTTATTGTAACAAATTTTTCCGTCAAATGAAATAAGAAGGTGCAGCTCTTTTTGTCTGCACCTTCCCTTTTCCTTTATTTTGTGATCTGATTTTAAAAATACTTTGCATTCAGCTTTTTGACTGTCCATGCAAACCATACCAGTACCGCAAGTACCAGTACTAACATCACCCAGAATAATTTTCCTGTACTCTGCACGTAAGTATTATACAGATCTTCTGCGCCGTACAGGATCAGCACAACCGCAAGCACAAGAAGTTTCGGTCCTGCTGCTGCCCTGTATGCTTCCTTATCCTTACACTTCTTTATATTCGTATCTTTTGGTACAAGAATTGATGTATTGATGATTCCTTTGAATTTAAGCTGAAACCATGCATACAGGCTATACAATCCCGCTCCAATACCAATAATCCCGAAAATTCCTTCCATTCCGTTCATTCTTTTGCCTTCTCCTGTTTATTTTACGCCAAGAATATTCTTAACGGTCTGCTCCATCTGATCCACATCACATTCCGTATTGTGACGGATCTCGGCATTCATGATCTCTTTGATGGCATTCGGAATCTCTGTACCGGATACTTTCTGAAGCTCCTCGATCAGTTTGAATCATCCTGTCCTTTATACTTCGGATCGATCGCTGACATAACGCTTCCTGCAAATTTGTATGGACTTGCTGTGGATGCTATTACTGTCTTTCTGTCATCTTTACTGTCTTCTCTGTAAGCTTTATACACCGTTGCAGCTACCGCCGTATGGGTATCCATTACATAACCGGTATCTTCGTATATATCATGGATTGTCTTTGCGACCTGCTCTTCTGTCGCATATCCTGCCGCAAAATCAGCCAGGTTTGCTTTCATCTCACCTGTAATCGCGTAACTTCCCTTTGTCTTCAGCTCAGTCATAAGATCCGTATCTTTTCTTGCATCTTCTCCTGAGATCTTGTAGATCAGACGCTCTAAGTTGCTGGAGATCAGAATATCCATGGACGGAGATGTTGTAAGAACAAATTCACGGTTACGGTCATAAGTTCCTGTCTGGAAAAGTCATAGAGAACTTTGTTCTCATTGGATGCACAGATCAGCTTTGCAATCGGGATTCCCATATTCTTTGCGTAGTATGCAGCCAGAATATTTCCAAAGTTACCGGTCGGTACAACTACATTGATCTCTTCATCTTCCGCAATCTCTTCATTCTGAAGAAGCTTCGCATAAGCATATACATAATATACAACCTGCGGAACCAGACGTCCGATATTGATAGAGTTGGCAGATGAGAACTGGTAGCCTGCTTCATTTAATTCTTTTTCCAGCTCTTTGTTCTCGAACATTGCTTTCACACCGCTCTGTGCGTTGTCAAAGTTACCGTGGATCGCAACAACAGAAGTATTGTCTCCTTTCTGTGTTACCATCTGCAGCTCCTGTACTCGGCTGACTCCGTTCTTCGGATAGAATACGATGATCTTGGTTCCTTCTACATCTGCAAATCCTGCAAGTGCAGCTTTTCCTGTATCCCCGGATGTTGCAGTCAGAATGACGATCTCATTCTTCACCTGATTCTTCTTTGCAGAAGTAGTCAGAAGGTGCGGAAGAATGGAAAGTGCCATATCTTTGAATGCGATCGTTGCTCCGTGGAACAGTTCCAGATAATAAGCATCCTCCACCTTCGCAAGCGGTGCAATCTCTTCGGTATCAAACTTACTGTCGTAAGCCTTTGCGATACAGCTCTTCAGCTCTTCTTCTGTAAAGTCTGTCAGGAATTCCTTCATAACTGTATATGCGATTTCCTGATAGGTCATCTCTTTGAGCTCACCAAGCGACACCGGAAGCTTCGGAATCGAAACCGGTACAAATAATCCGCCGTCATCTGCCAGCCCTTTTAAGATTGCCTGGGAAGCTGTTACTGTCTTTTCTGCATCTCTTGTACTCTTATAAAGTAATTCATGGTTCTCCACCCTTCTTATTCTTTCTGATTCACTTCAGCAATCTGCTAAAGTATTTTCCTATTTAGCGATTATAGCATAAGAACCTTTCAAGTGCAATGCCATCCTTATCTGCGTTTCCACATTCGTCCCCACATCCGGCTCAGAAGAAAACACAGGAGCAGTGCCCCGGTCAGAATAACGCCGATCAGAAATACCAGAATCTTTACATAAGATCCATCTCCGGTTGCAACGTCTTTGCTTTCTCAGTTTCCTTTGGCTTTTCCGGACTTTCCGGTTTTTCCTCTTCTGCCGGCTTTTCCTTTTTATAGGTTACACTCTGTCCTTCGTCCTCCAGATCTGCGTGCGCTGCAACCAGCTTTTCCTCCAGATACACTTCCTCAAATACAACAACCTGTTCTCCTTTAAGCTTCGTTGCATCAAACGTAAATTCCATCTGAATTTCTCCGAAATCTGTATCCGGAATCAGCTTTTTCTCTGCGGTCACTTCTTTTCCATCCTGAAGAACCGGCTTTTTGGTCTCCTTATCCATTAATGTGCCTTTAACTACATATTCTTTTCCAATCTCCAGATTTTTCCATTTTACCTGATCTATGACCGTTACCTGTTCTGTCCGTTTCCCGTTATGCGTTCCCGTTTCCCGGTCAGATGCTCTTGTCCCGATCTCCGGTACGGGATATTCATCATTTGTCAGTGTCCCCAGATCAATTACTCGCATTTCCTTTGTTACTTCCACCTCAAACGCAGGAATCAGCATCCGGTCTTCATTATTTTTACAAGACAGTTCTTCCACCAGATACGTTCCGTAAGGAAGCGCTCCTCTTGTATTATCCGGAGTTCCTTCCCCAAACCAGATCCCATCTTCACTTGTCTTCCCCTCATTCGTGTTGACGGTATGTGGATTCCAGTACGCACCGGTCGAAGCCTCCCCGTTTTTATCCGTCAGGATCACATGGCTCTCCCCAGTTGCCTGCGATGTGATCCGAAATGGGATATCCGCCAGTCTTTTCAAAGTTTTATCTGCCGCTTTCACCAGCTTTAAGTCCCCACGGATAAGCTTTTCCTTTATTTCCACTGGATTCCATATTTTCAGGGCTTTATAGCTTCCATTTTGCTCCGTTCCAGTCCTGATACAATGTGTAACGGTGTCCACCAGATACCCTTCCGGCGCATGCATCTCCCATACCGTAATCGTTCCAAGCGGAAGCTCGTTATTTTCAAAAAACGGATCCCCGCTGATCAGGTGCGCCTCATCCATCCGGACCACACCATCCGCATCCGACTTCAGCTTCCAACTCCTGAGCGGCACCTTCACACCGATCTCATTTTGATTGTCAAAAATGCTATCAAAAAATGCCACATGAAATTCTGCTCCCGCAAGAGAAAGTCCTGCCTGCGCCTGCCCTTTCCCTGTTTCCGCATCCTGCTTCCGGATCAGGATTTCCACCTTTGTCTTTTCCGGTTCATCCTGACACTCATAGGTCACGGTCTGTCCGGCATTCACCGTGATCTGCCGCAGCTTTGTGTCCAGTACATAACCTTTCGGTGCTTTAGTCTCTTTGATGTCATAGGAACCCTCCGGCAGATTTTCTACCTTCCCGTATCCTTTCTTGTCTGTCCGGATTACGCAGACTGCCTCGGATGTCCCACTTTTACAGACGGTATACTCTGCCCCTTCCAGTGAGTAGAGCTGATTATCAGCGTAATCTCTGACCTTGCAGAGCTCTTCATGATCTCCAGGCTTCCGTTATGGGTTGTCTTAAAAAGATATATCGTTGATCTGGATTTTGCCACAAGCTGTGAAATCTGATTGCCACTCGACGGGATAGATGCCGAATGCCAGAACCGGTTATCGTTGCTATTATCTCCCCAGAAAAATCCGATATGGCAGTCTGCATCTTCTTCCTCCCAGGAAACCGGCTCAAAATAGATCACATCTCCTTTTTGCGCTTTTCCGCCCGCAAGCAGCTCCTCAATGGTGTTGTAATGATAGGATTCCACGGCATTGTCTGTCATCCAATGAAACCAGTTGCTCGCATTGACCTTGCCGCCACGGAGACTTCCTTTGTCAATTCCTGACAGATCCGCTCCACATTTTCCAGAACATAAGCGACAAACCCGGTACAGTTCATTGCCCCATTTCCACCGTAGGCTCCGTTCGGACGCATGCAGTTCTCTGCTGTCAGAGGATATCCGCTGTAAGGCGTTCCCAGATAATAACCGTCCTTTTCGTGGTTTTTTAACTCCTCAAGCACTTTTCCCGGCTCTGCTCCTAATTTTTCATCAAGTTTTACAATCGTTTCTTTCTTTGCGATTCTCTCTGCTGAGTTTGCAGATACGACAGGCATACTGCTGCCCGACAATGATACTACCGCCAGAATCACACTTAGTATTCCGGCAAAATGATTCTTTATATATTTCATAAAAGTTTCTCCTTCTGCCTTTTCAGGTCAGAAAAGAGAATATAAAAGACGAGTACCCTTACTATAAAGGAAGAGTACCCGCTTGTCAATAGTATTTTATTGTTGATCTGCCTCCAGAACGATCACACTTCTCGGTCCCACAAGAATTCTTTCCTCCGAAATCCGTACCGGATTCTGATAAATTTCCTGCTTTTTATCTCCAGTATTTGCCGCCACATGCCAACTATATCCGCCCGGAAGTTGTGGAAGTTCTACCCAGACACCTTCCCAGTATGGATTCATCAGAAGATACACACAGTCTTCTTTTGCCATTTTATTATCATATCCGGCAAACATGACTGCCACCGTCCGGATCTCCGGTCTGGAAAAATCCAGTTTCCACGGCACTTCACCGTGAAAGCTGATCTCCGGAAATCCAAGACTGCTCGCCCCTGCATCTCCTGTGATCGACGGATGCCGTTTCCGAAATGCCGTCATATAAGCACAAAATCAAATACATCCTGAAACTTTTCTTTTCTTGTCCAGTCCAGCCAGGAAATCTCGTTATCCTGACAGTAGGCATTATTATTCCCGAACTGAGTATTGCCAAACTCATCACCTGCAAGGAACATCGGTGTCCCTCTGCTGCAAAGCAGGACCGCAAAAGCATTTTTCATCATCCGGTGGCGCAGTTCAACAACCATAACCTGATCGGTGTCCCCCTCTGCCCCACAGTTCCAGCTCCGGTTATCGTCACTTCCATCAAGATTTCCCCATCCATTAGCCTCATTATGCTTCTGGTTATACGAATAAAGATCATACAGGGTAAATCCATCATGGCAGGTCAGGAAATTCACAGAAGCATGTTTTCCGCGGATTCTGGTATCATAGATGTCCGGAGAACCGGCAATTCTCTGAAGCGCTGCTCCTGCTGCCCAAAGTCCCCCTTTTAAATATTCCCGCACGTCATCCCGGTATCTTCCGTTCCATTCTGACCATCTGCGGAATGCCGGAAAACTTCCGACCTGATAAAGTCCGCCGGCATCCCACGCCTCCGCGATCAGCTTTGTGTCTGCAAGCAGCGAATCATAGGCAAGATTCTTTACGAGTGGTGGATTTTCCATCGGTGACCCATCCTCATTTCTTCCCAGGATCGAGGCAAGATCAAACCGGAAGCCGTCCACCCGGTACTCTGCCACCCAGTATCGCAGACAATCCTGGATCATTTTGATCACCACCGGATGATTACAATTCACAGTATTTCCACAGCCACTGAAATTATAATATTTTCCATCGGGTGTCAACATATAATAAATCTGATTGTCAAATCCTTTAAACGAAATAAACGGTCCGCATTCATTTCCTTCTGCCGTATGGTTAAACACCACATCCAGGATTACTTCAATCTGGTTATCATGCAGTTCTCGGATCAGTTCTTTTAATTCTACTCCTTCCCGGTTGTATTCCGTTGATGCCGCATAGCTTGTATTCGGCGCAAAAAAGCTAACCGTATTGTAGCCCCAGTAATCAATCAGTTTCTTTCCGTCAACCTCCCTGCTTCCCTGCAACTCATCAAATTCAAAGATCGGCATTAGCTCCACCGCATTAATCCCCAATGTTTTCAGATAAGGAATTTTTTCTTTGATTCCGGCAAAGGTTCCAGGATGACGGACACTTTTGTCCATCTTCGTGAATCCCCTGACATGCATCTCATAGATGATCAGTTTTTCCATCGGGATCTTATCTGGCTTTTCACTGCCCCAGAAGAAATTATTCCGGACTACTCTGGCACGATATCCCCCTGTATTTAGTGCTTTTCCCCATACACTCTGCCCGGTAACTGCCTTTGCATACGGATCCAGTAAAATATGCTTTTTATCAAACAGCAGACCTTCCTTTGGTTTCCACGGTCCGTCCAGCCTGTACGCATATTCAAATTCTTCAATATCCAGTCCGAATACCATCATGGAAAATACATCCCCGATCCGGCAGTTTTCCGGAAATGGGATCACCGCATAAGGTTCCGGTTCCTTTCTGTGAAACAGAAGAAGTGCACATGTCACTGCCCCTTTTGAATGCACTGTAAAATTAACTGCCGACTGAAATGCAGTCGCACCCTCATCACGATACAGTCCGGGACAGATTTCAAATCCATTTACATTTTCTGTCGGAACCCATCTTGGCATCATTTCTTCCAGCATTTTACCAGCTCCTTCCATGTCATGTTTTCAGTATAGCACATTTTTCCGTTTACACATCTTTCCTTTCTGTATATAATATAAAGGATTACATATTTTTTTGCAGCAGACTCAAGGAGGTTTTTTATGACTGCACAGCATCTATATTATTTATTTCAGTGCTTCTTTATATATGCCTTTTTAGGCTGGTGTACAGAAGTTGCGTTTGCCGCTTTTAAAGAACATCGTTTTGTCAACCGTGGATTCTTAAATGGCCCGATCTGTCCGGTATACGGTTTCGGCGTGGTTGCAGTCATTCATTTTCTGACACCGCTTCGTTCCAACCTGCTCCTGCTATATCTCGGAAGTGCTATTCTTGTTACTGCAATCGAATGGCTGACCGGGTTCATTCTCGAAAAGGTTTTCCATAACAAATGGTGGGATTATTCTAATATGCCGCTCAATCTGAATGGATATGTGTGCCTTTTGTTTTCTCTGATCTGGGGAGTGTTCTGTGTTTTCATCGTAGATGTATTCCATCCACTGATTGACACACTGCTCTCACACATTCCTTTCCTTGTCGGTATCATTCTTGTATGTATTCTGGTGATTGCCGGACTTGCCGATCTCTATGTAACAGCATCCGGTATCCTTAAGCTCAACAAACGTCTTGAAAAAATGCAGGCCATTGCAGACGAACTTCATCAGATTTCCGACAAGCTTGGTGAATCAATCTACAAGCGTACCATTACAGCTATGGAAAAACAGGAAGAGTTCAAAGATACTGTATCTGAGAAGCAGGAAGAATTTAAATCTGCTATTTCCGAAAAACAGGAAGCAATTTCAGACACCCTTGCCGATGTTTCTGACGAAGTAAAAGAACGGATTACTCTTCTTCGCAGAAGCTACCTGGAAAATGTCAAAGCAACTTCTCATATGCAGAAGCGTATCATGAAAGCTTCCCGAAAATGCAGAGCCGCAACTACAAAGAATCCTTTGAAGATCTTAGAAACAAACTGAAGGAAATGTCTCTCAAAAAATAACAGGCTGTAAAAAATCCATCTGGTTTTCTTTTAAAAAAAGAAATCAGATGGATTTTTATCTTTAAAATTATGATGTGAGTGTCAAAAGTAAATTTTGCCACTCACTAATGTTTCCTCTTGATCTTGTCCAGATACGGAATCTCGATTGGATCGATTGCATCAAGTGGCTGTTCTTTATTGATCTTCTTTTTGCGTGTGTGCTTTTTCAGAAGTGCACCACCCCGGTTATAAAACCAGAAAGAAAAGATCAGAAGTTT
>ENA-OQAS01001466-OQAS01001466.1-human-gut-metagenome-genome-assembly--contig:-NODE-1466-length-10966-cov-4.689732_pt1 | contig 10966 bp, 17 predicted proteins | sample MGYA00242733_ERZ504523 | MGnify/ENA primary metagenome ERZ504523 (study PRJEB26092, sample SAMD00036239) | human gut metagenome | host: Homo sapiens | study: EMG produced TPA metagenomics assembly of... | reverse complement strand
GCGATACCTCGTACCATGAATGATCTTGCCCGGCTGTTGGGAGCAGCAGACGCTTCATATCGGCTACGATACGCTGTGCCTCGGCCTCGATCAGCCCGGTGTGCAATGCCGCAAGGTGTTTCTTTGAAAGTCACCGGGCTGTGCCGGTTCTCGACTGCGCTGCTCCTGCCGGATGGCCGCTTGCAGAAGTTCCGGGTCACGGGGCTGCATTTCATACCGCACGAACTCTCCAAAATATTTGTCCGATCGGCTGTCGAAATGCTCTTTGAGGCCAATTTCCCGCATCCCACTTTCGTAGATCAGGCGATTGCACCCACAAGCAGAGCGGCATCCCGGATATGCTGGAAATGCTGCTGATAGTCCAGTTCATACAGATTGCCTTGCACAGTTCCGTTGGCCGCGCCGGTCAACTCCACCGCATAGGCAAGGATCCTGTCGCAGGTCTGCTCGCCGCAGAATTTCCATGTGTTGTAGGCTTGCGTGTCTTTGAGCAGCACGTCCCGTTCCCGGAAGCAGAATGTTCCAGAAGGCCGGGACAGCCACAACAGCAGCTTATCTTCCGGCTGGTCGCTGCGGGCGGCCTCCCGCAGCATCTTGATGTCATAGGCAAAATCGCTCTGATAGTATGCGGTGTTCTGGTGCATAATGGCTTCCAGCGCAGCGATCAAGTCCATATTTTCAAACTTCTGCACGGTTTACACCTCCAATTCCTTTGTCTTTTCCCGTGGCGGCGGTTGCTTGCTCTGCTCCTTTTTTGCGGCATCCAGCTGTACCCGGATGGACGGCTTTTTCGGCTTGGCTGTGTGTGACTTCTTGGCTTTTGGTGCCTTTTCCTCGGCCTTGACTGCGGCGGCAAGGTCCGTCAGAGAAATTTGTTCTCCGGCCTTTGCTTTGGCTTCCAACTCACCTAAAGAGGGCGCATTGTTCAGCACACCGTCAATCATGTTTTCGTTTTGTTCGGTGGAAAGTTCTGCGGTGCGCAGCGGGTTTTCCCGCAAGAACTCTGGCACCTGCTGGAAGCCCACACTATCGCAGTAGTGAGCGGTATTTTGTCCGTTCTGGTGCAGCACTACCACATCCGAAACGGACAGCGAGTGTCCCTTGAAATCTGCCGGATGGTCCACATTGAATGTACGGTAGATGTCCTCCAATGTGGTACCCGCAGCCAGCGGCGCGGCGTATACTTCCGTATAGTTGGCCTTGTCCACGGTCCGGCCAGCGGCCTGCAGGCGGTCGTAGGGCTCAAAACGGTAATCGCGGGTGGAATCTTCATTGCGCAGCTGGTAGATGGAAAAGCTGCCTGCTGCGGTGCTTCAAAGCCTGCCGCTGCGTATTCCTCTACGGTCATTCCGGCGGCCGCCGCTTCCTGCGCGATCTCGGCCTGCACCTGCACCTGTGCCTTGTAATCCTGCAAGCTCTGGTCGAAGTCGGCCAGCTTGGGCGGTTCCGGCAAGTTATACTGGCCTTGGTTGAGCAGCGGGCGCAGTCCTGCACATAGGCCACAACAGCGTTGTAATAGGCCGCCTGTTCCGGCGAAATGTTCTGTCCCTCTCGCAAAGTGGCGGTAGCCGTCTGCTCCATAGCGGAAAGATTGCAATGCTGTTTGAGGTACGGGATAAACTCGGTCAGCACCATTTCCCGCTCTGCCTTGTCCTGCTCCCATGCTTTCGGGCCTTTGTTATGCAGAACAAAATTCTTCCAGTTTTCATCTTTGGCGTAGTATTCGTGGTAGTTCTGGATGTGTTGAACCAAAGAACCCTCTCCGTCACCAAATCCTGCCGCCCCTCGTAGTTGTCTGGCTGGCCGTTCAGGGTAAAATCAATGCGGAATGCGGTCTTGTCGTACCAGCCACCTGTGTAGCCGTCCTTTTCCCGTTCCGTGTGCTGGGTGGTGTCCAGTTCTTCAAAGACGCGGTTTGCCACGGACAGTGGCATGGTTTCGCCGTCCTGCAGCTTGTCACTTTCACTCCACAGAATTGTGACCGTGGGCTCTGCGGCGGGGTCTGGAATTTTAACGGGTGCGGGAATTTCATTCGCTTTTTCTGCTGCCTCTTGGAACGCCGCCAGCTTGTCGCCCAACAAAACTTCCGACACCTTGACTGTCTGCCCCAGCAGAGCAAGAGCTTCCTCTCCGGCATCCGGCAGGGTCAGACCGGGTGCGTCCAGTTGGCCGCCGTCCAGAGCCTTATTATCCGGGCCATACAGGGTGTAGTCATAGCCGGAATCGCAGGTCTGGATGAACAGCGTATTGCCGTTGTCCAGCGCAAATGCAGCCTCCTGTGCAGTGGAAAGTTCTGTTTCCCGCTGCTGGCGCAGTTCTGCCAGATGTTCGTCCAGTGCGGAGATCAGTTCATGGGCCGTATTGCGGATAATTTCCAGAGAGGCTTTCAACTCGGCCAGTTCCCGGCCCGAACTCCACCCGGCCACATAACCAAAGGAATACTCGGATGTGTCCAGCCGTAGTGCTGGCAGACGGCATAAGCTACGCTTTCGGCCTGCACCTCGCGGGTGCGGCTGTCCGGGCGGTTGGTCTGTTCCGGGTCGGTGGGGTCGATGGCGTGAAGTTTGGCGTGGGCAATTTCATGGATAGCCGTCTTGATGGTCTGTAACTGGCTCATGCCCTCTTGGATGGCAATGCGGTTGTCAAGCAGGTGGAAATAACCGTGCGCCCCGCCCTCGATGTCCTCAAACCCGATGGGCACCGGGGAAGCTTGCTCCAACGCTTTGAAAAAATCTTGATAGTCCTGCACGCTGCCGGACAGTTCATTCACTGCGATAGATGGCAGCGGTTCGCCCTCGGTCTGGCTGACATCGAACACGGAAACCACCTTAAAGGCCGGAATCTGCACCGTTTTTTCTTCCGTCAGCGGCTTGCCGTCCTTGTCCAGAATCGGCTTGCCCTGTTCGTCCAGCTTTTCCATCTTCTGCTTGACCTTGTACGGCGCAGGAGCAAGGATTTTGATGCCTTTTTCGCCTTTCTTTACGGTGCGGTGGAACGTGTCTTTCCACTTGTTGAAGCCCGCCACCAGTTGGCCGCCCTGCATGGCGATCAGCAAGGTGTTGTTGAAGCTGTAATTGTGGAATTTCGCCATCGTGGTGAGGTAGGCTTTGTAGCGGTCGCTGTCGAACAGCTCTTGAATCCCTGTTTCCAGCCGGTCCGTAATTTCTTTCATCCGTTCCGCGCTGTCTTTGCCGTTCAGGATGATGGGGATAACTTTCTGCGGTTCCGTTTCAGGCTGAACAGGCGGCGGGATGTTGGCCGCATCCCGCAGAACTCCCGGCGCGGGAAAGGACAGCACCCGGTATTCCTCCGGCACGGGCTGGCCCTCGTGGACTTTCTGCCACTCGTCCCCGCTTTTGACAAGGTAGCCGTACTGGGTGAACGCACCCTGTTCCTGCTGAGCCACATACCGGCCAAACTGTGCCGTGTCGATGCCGCCTTTCCATTCTTCCGGCATATCCACCATGCCGGAGCGATTCAGGTAGTAATCTCCTAGCTGGGCAGGCCCGTGCACATCCGGCAGATGCACATAGTAGTCCACGTTTTCGGGAAAGTCGGTGATTCTCCCGATGCTGAAAAGCTCACTCTGCGGGGCTTGCAAGGCGGCGTTCAGTTCTGCGCGTTCCCCGGTAGAGAGTGTTTCCAGTCGTGGTGCCAGAAAGTTCAGTTCGTCCACATTGGATGCCAGCACCATGTTGTAGGGGATGGCAAAACGCTTTTCTTCCTCGCAAAATAGCCGGAAATGAAAAGGCCCTGCGGATTATCGGACGAAATGCCGATTTGCCGCAGGGCCGCTTGTACCTGTTCGGTTGTAGTGGGCAGGTCCAGCCAGATGCCATCCCTGCCTTGCTGCTGCCGATTTTGCAGCTGGATGGAAAATAATTCGCTCATTTGGTCACACTCCTTTTTTGTTATCCTACGGATAGAGAGAGCCGTTATGGCAAAATGAATGCTTCACCTTACCATAACCGGCCCTCGTATTTTTGCCTTACTCTTTGCGCTCTACCCGGTAATTGACGTACTTGCCTCCCGTATCTGCTAGAAGCACCGTTGCATCATAGGTTTTGCCTGTCTTTTCGGAATAGAGGCCCTTGACCTTTGCCTTACCGTTTTTGAGCAGAGCAGCGGCGATCTTCGGCGTGAACGCTTTTTGCGCTGCTCAAAGAAGCGGTCATTCTTCCACATCACGAACTGACAGCCACGATTTCCGCAGTAGAAGTTTTTCTTGCCCTCGTAGACGTTTTCACCACATCGGGGACACTTGCCGATGATGACCCGTTCCGACTGGAACAGGTTTTGCTTATCTGCACTGATGCAAGAATAGGTCTTGACCAGCTGGCGCACCTGCGCTTCAATTTCGGCCATGAACTCGTCCGCGTCTGCATTGCCCTTGGCAATCTCGGTCAGGCGGTTTTCCCATTCGGCGGTCAGGACGGGAGAGGTCAGGCTTTCCGGCAGAACCACCGCCAGATTGATGCCGTCCTTGGTGGGGACAAGCTGTTTGCCCTTGCGCTGCACAAAGCCCATTTGCACCAATTTTTCCAGAATTGCGGCGCGGGTGGCGGGTGTGCCCAGCCCCTTGCGTTCTGCATGGCCCAGGCCACCCTCTCTTGCTCCTGCGGAGCAATTCACCTTGTCCTCCGGCATATCTTCGGCCCCGGCCCGCTCCATTGCTGACAGGAGCGTATCTTCGGTGTAGGCTTTCGGCGGGGACGTAAGTGTTCCGAAACGTTAGCCATCACAGAAAAACTCTGTCCCTCGGCCAGTTCCGGCAGGGTGTTCAGCACTTCTTCCTCGGTATCGGCTTTCAGGGTGGAGCGGAACCGCTGGTCGATTTCTTTCCAGCCGGGGACAAGCACAGTCTTTCCTTTGGCGGCGAACTCATTCCCTGCGCAGGAGAACACAGCGGTCACGGTTTCGTACTCATGGGGTGCAGCCACGGCGCAGAGCAGCTTGGCGCAGACAAGATTCATCAGCTTGCATTCACTTCGGCAAGACCAGCGAAGCCTGTTTTACAAATTCAGCAGTGGGAATGATGGCGTGGTGGTCCGATACCTTTTTGCTGTTCAGAATCCGGCCCACTTCCGCAGTCAGCGCAAGTCCTTGGGCAAAGGGCAGCAGCCCCAGCAGATCAGACACAAGATGTTGTGCTGTCTGGCCCATGTCCTCGGTCAGATATTGGCTGTCGGTGCGGGGATAGGTCAGCAGTTTCTTTTCGTAAAGCTGCTGGGCATAATCAAGGGTCTGCTTTGCCGTGAAACCGAACAAGCGGTTTGCCTCCCGCTGCAAGGTGGTCAGGTCATAGAGCTTGGGCGGCTGTTCTGTCTTTTTCTCCCGTTTGACAGAAGTACAAACGGTAGTTGTGCCTGTGCATTTTTCTTTGAGAGAATTTGCGGTTTCTGCATCCGCAATGCGCCCACTGTCTGCTTTCAGGCTGCCGGAATGGATGCCGACCGTGTAATACTTTTCTTTCTGGAAGCGCAGGATTTTTGCGTCCCGGTCCACCAGCATTTTCAGTGTCGGGGTCTGCACCCGGCCTACCGTCAGGGTTTTGTGGTACAGCACCGAAAACAGCCGTGTTGCATTGATGCCCACCAGCCAATCTGCTTTTGCACGGCAGAGGCCGATTGGTATAGCGCATCGTAGTCCGAATCCGGGCGCAGGTTTGCGAAGCCCTCCCGGATGGCTGCATCCTCCATGCTGGAAATCCAGAGCCGCTTCACAGGTTTCGTGCAGCCGGCCATTTGGTAGACGAAACGGAAAATCAGTTCTCCCTCCCGGCCTGCGTCGGTCGCAGCGGTCACACTATCCACATCGGGGCGGTTGAGCAGGGTGCGCAGAACTTCAAACTGCTGTTTCTTCTCGTCCGGGACGATGAACTGCCACGGCTGGGGCAGAATGGGTAAATCCTCATACCGCCACTTGCAGTATTTTTCATCGTACTGGCCCGCCTCGGCAAAGGACACCAGATGCCCGATGCACCAGCTGACCAGATACCCGCCACCCTGCCAGTAGCCGTTTTGCTTTTCATCGGCCCCGATCACGGTGGCAATGCTGCGGGCAACACTGGGCTTTTCGGCGATTACCAGCTGAAAGCTCATGTTTCGTCCTCCTTTCCGTCCTCTGAATGAATTTCGATTTCAGCAGGTTCCTCGTCTGCATCTTCGTCCTCGCCAAAATCGTATTCGTCCAGATCATCGTGCCCGATGGTATCGGCCTTGGGCTTGCGGAACTTGAAATAATAGAGTGCTGCACCGCCGCCCGCCAGAGCCAGCACCAGCAGAATCATCAGACTACCCATGTTGGACTTCGGTTTTTCCTCCGGCGTTTCAGCGTCGCTTTTCACAGCTTCCGGGGCCGTGCAGTTGCGCAGGCTCTTTTCACACAAGGGGCAGTTTTCGTTGACGTTCCCGGCCTCGCATTTCACGGTGCAGGTGCAGACTTCGGCTTCCTGCGGCTCTTCGTCCAGCAGGGCCAGCAAGTCGGCATCGTCCACTTGGTTCAGGAAGTGGACAGAGGTTTCTTTGTCCTCATTGGCGCGGTCGATCAGAATGTAAAAATAATTCCCGGCTTTGGTGGTCACGGTGATAAGCTGCTTGTCACCGTAAAAATCATCACCAGTGTTGCATTGCCCTTGGGCGTGATGGGCACACCCTCCGGCTCCATGCCGCCCGTAGTCGGTTCCTCGTCCACGATTTCCGGCAGAGGTTCCGGGGCGGGGTCAGTGCCGCTTGCGAAAGCGGGCATGGAAAGGAGCAGAGGCAGAGCAGGATAGCCAGCAGCCCAGCTGCAAAACGGCGGTTCCAATCAGGTTTCATCGGCGGCATCCTCCTGTTTGTGGTACGGGGTGACGGTAGGAGCGGCGTTCAGCGCACCGCTGCGCAGGAAGGCCGCAAACTCGTCCGGCGTCATATTCATGCTGCGCACCAGCTGAATAATCTGCAAGTTTTCCTGTTCAGTCTTTGCAGCTTCCAGTTCTTTCAACTGCTGCTGGTATTCGCTGATTTTTTCTTTGAGCCGTTCAATATCGCGCTCAATGCGGGAAAGTCTTTTTGCCATACAAAATCCTTTCTGGCGTCACGGTAAACGCCCATAGCTGTAAAAATGTTCCTGCCAATATTTTGAGTTGAGGTTTGTGTAAGAGATCGGGTCGCCGCAGTGCAGCATGATGGAATTGCCCACATAGATACGCAATGCTCACGCCGGGGGTATCGTAGGTTCCCTTGAAAAACACAAGGTCGCCCGGTTTGACCTGCGCCGTCGAAACAGGAGTACAGAGGTTGTAAAGGCCCTGTGCGGTCTGGCGGCCCACGTTCCAGCCGGAGTGATTCAGCACCCACGAAATGTAGCCGCTGCAATCAAAGCTGGTGCTGGGCGAACTGCCGCCCCACACATACGGGTAGCCGATGTATTTGGTGGCTTCCTCCATCATGGCGGCAAACTTATCATCTTTGAGGGCTTCCGGGGGAATGTCGTAATAGGTGGGCTGCTTGATGGTGGACGCATTGGGGTATTGCGCTTTGCCAAACAAATCCGGCCGGTTACCCAGCGTGCGCATATAGAGCGAATAGGCACTAAGCTGTTCTTCGGTCAATACTTCCACGGGCAGATGGGATAAATCCTTGTTTTTCAGCTTGACCGTACAGATGTAGTATTCATACGGCTCTTGGTAGGTGATAACCTGCGGCACACCATACGGGCCAATAATGACCATCATTTTTGTGCGGTAACGTATCTGCATGGTCACGGTCTCGGTCAGAATGTATTGCTTTTCAAACAGCATTTCAAGTTCACCCTGCACCTCGGCCAATGTAAAAACGCATCATGGAGCGCGGACAAAATCGAGATCAGCACATAGGGTCATGCTCGATTTCGTCCAGATAAAAATGGTATTCATCGTAGTTGTGGGTGGCCTCGTAGGTGTCGAGATACCGTTGCAGCTTTTGTTCCAGCTTGGCGTAGGTTTTTTCTGCACCCAGCATATCCTTGTCTTTGGAAAAATAAGAGGATGCCGTCACGCCGGTTCCAGCGGTGCCCGCCATCACGGTGCAGGACTGCAAACCCGTTATCAAGAGCAGAGCCAGCAGACCGAACACGGCCACGATCAGAATGGTTTTCCAGTTCTGGACCGCAAATTCGGCCACTCGTTCGCCGCCCTCGGCTGCCAGCTTTGTTACCCGGAAACCGTTCTCTGCGGTGGCGGCTGCACCCTGCGCGGCGGCTTGTCCGGCCTGCCGTGCTGCTTTGGTATACTGCTGTTTGATACGCCGTTTCTGCCACATCCGGGAAATGGGGTTGCTGGCCGCCTGTGCAATTTGCGGATTGTCTCGCAAAGATTTCTGGTAAAGTATTCTGCATTGGCAGACATGAGCTGACGCTCTGCCTTTTCCACGGCCTTGTAGGGCTTCATCTTGTGGTGCCGGATGCCGCTGCGGATGGCTTTGGCGGTCTGACGCTCCACCAGTTCTTCACCCTTGTGGCCACCCTCCACACCCACATTTTCGTGTTCGACTTCATGGATTTTTCCATGAGCGAACAGCAACGCTTCCGATAGCGGGCGGCTGGCCGGGTTTGGTTTCAGGCTGGGTGGGCCTTTGCCCTGCTGCTCAAAGCGCAGGTGGATTTTGCCTTGCCGTTGGAGCATCGTAGACTTTTTCCTTGACCGGGACACGCTTTTTGGGCAGAGCAGCGCGGGCCGCATCCAGCTTGTCGGCTTTCGCTTCCGCCTTTTGGATGTACGGCTGCAACGCCGGGTCTGCCCGTTCTTCTTCGGTCAGTTCCAGACGTGCTGCCGAACCATGCAAGCCATCTTCACTTTCGGCAGTTTCCACAGCTTGCTTGGCTTTTTTCTTTGCCTTGTGCTTGTCCTTTACGTCCTCGGCGCGTTCCAGAATTTTTTCAGCTTTGCCCTCGGCATCCGTGGAATAATCCTGTTCTGCCTCCCGGCTGGAAACGTTCTCCACAGTTCCGTCAGCCTGATTTTCTACCACCAGACCGTCACGGGTCATGGTCTGGGTGACTTTGGCTTTTGCCTGCAATTCTTTCAAAGTTCTTCACCTCCCATCGGACAGCGACCCGTTTCAATGTCCGCAATGTATTTGAGAATCGGGAACACCTGCGGCGGCGAAACTGCATTGCCCAGTGTTTTCATCCGCTTGCTGCGGTTCGGCACATCTTCGGTCAGGCGCGGGATGTCGGCGGGTTCTTCGGCCCAAAGGGAATGTCCGTCCATTTGCGCGGGAAACCCATCAGCCACTCTACCCAGTCCGGGTTGAGGTAGGGCTTTTCCAGCGTGGTGGGGGTCATGCGGTAGACCACATGGGAAAGCCGCGCTGTCCACGCTTTGCCATCCTTGTTCATCTTGCGGTAGCTGCCATTTGCAGAAATTTGGATGTCCAGCCCCTTGCCCACATCCCCGGTGTCGCTGGCAAGGGGCGTGGGAAACAGCGGAGCCGATGATGAATACCCGTTTCCGTTCGTGCCATGCGCCAACGGCAGCAGCAGGTAATACGAAAACCCGAACATCGTAACCTGCCTGCTCCAAGTCAATGAGCGTTTTGTCGAGCCCCATACGGAGGAAGCCAGCAACATTTTCTCCAAGCACCCAACGGGGCTGCAATTCCCGGATGACCCGCAGCATTTCGGGCCACAGGTAGCGTTCATCGTGGAAGCCGCGCTGCCGCCCTGCGGTGGAGAACGGCTGGCACGGGAAGCCACCTGAAATGAGGGTGACGGTGCGAAGTCCTGTTTTTTCAAAGAAAGCCTCCTTTGTTACAGTGGTGATGTCCTGAAAACGGGGCACTTCCGGCCAGTGGCTTGCCAGCACAGCGGCGGGAAAGGCCGCCCACTCGCATTGACAGACCGAAGTAAAACCCGCCGCTTCTGCGGCAAGGTCGATGCCGCCGATGCCGGAAAACAAGCTGAAATGCGTTAAGCTCATAGCTCCACCACCTCGTTGAGCCGGGTGGTCATGATTTTATAGAGCTGGGTGTTTTTCGGAATGGGATTGGAAAACGGCAGCACCACATTTTCAAAAATCAGCAGTCCTTCGCCCGGTTCGGAATTGTCAATGTACTTCTGCTGGTCTGCGGAGAGGTTCAGCCGTTCCGAAAGGATTTTGCGGTCGCCGGATGCCTGATTCAGCAGCGTGATGAAGTCGCTGTTTTCCAGAATGTTCTCGATCTCCGGGGAAGAAAGAAGGTCCTTCACATTTTGGGTGGCACCCGTGGGTACGCCGCCCCATTTGCGGAAGCGTTTCCAAATCTCGGCACTATACGCGGCGGTCTGTTCCTCTTTCAAGAGCAAGTGGAACTCGTCCGCAAAATACCATGTGGCGCGGCCCTGACTGCGGTTCTGGGTAACACGGCCCCATATCTGGTCTTGGATAATGAGCATCCCTAATTTTTTTAACTGCTTGCCTAACTCTTTGATGTCAAAGGCCACGAGCCGGTTGTGGATGTCCACATTCGTTTTGTGGTTAAACACATTCAACGAGCCGGACACATACAGGTCTAATGCCTGCGCTACCCGGTCCGCCTCCGGCAAGTGCTGGTCGAGCAGGGCTTGGTGGAGGTCGGAGAGAATCGGCATATTCTCCGGGCAGGGGTTTGCCAGATAGGGGCGGTAGATGGCTTTCACGGCACGGTCTATCACGGTGCGCTCAATCGCTTCCAGACCTGTTTTACCGCCCATGACCAGCTCACAGAACGACAGCACAAAATCCGATTTCAGGGCAAGCGGACTATCATCCTCGGAGTAGTTGAGGTTGATGTCCAGAGGATTCACATAGTCCTTGCTGGTGGGCGAAAGTTTGATGACCTGCCATGCAGCCGCTTGACCAGCGGATAATACTCGGCTTCTGGGTCTGAAATAAAATATCGTCAGCAGTCGTTAAAAACACACTGACGATTTCAGACTTGCAGCTCATGGATTTGCCGCTGCCGGGCGTACCCAGCTTCAAGCCGTT
>ENA-OQAS01001465-OQAS01001465.1-human-gut-metagenome-genome-assembly--contig:-NODE-1465-length-10968-cov-1.934139_pt1 | contig 10968 bp, 18 predicted proteins | sample MGYA00242733_ERZ504523 | MGnify/ENA primary metagenome ERZ504523 (study PRJEB26092, sample SAMD00036239) | human gut metagenome | host: Homo sapiens | study: EMG produced TPA metagenomics assembly of... | reverse complement strand
GTCGCAATCAACCACCGCCACATCGTAGCCTTTGAGGTAGTAGAGGTAACTCGCCGCCAGCACGGTAAAGGTGGTTTTGCCGACCCCGCCTTTTTGAGTGGAAAAGGCGACATAAAGGGGTGTTTTCTCGTTTCCATATTGCTTCCGTTCATTATTGGTTGATAGATTTATTTATTGCTTTCAATCATTCATTCCATATTGCAATCTTGAAATATTGAAAGATTGTTTTATTTCAATCTTGTTTTCCTGCTTTCATTCTTTCTTGAAATATTGAAATCCTGCAATCACGTTTTATTGAAATCCTGCTTTCAATTCATTCTTTCCTGATTGGAATATTTCTTTCAATCTTGCTTTCAATCTTGAAATCCGATGCAAAAAAAGGGAGAAAAAAACGTCCCCTGAAAACCTTGTCCCGATTTGTCCTGCGCTGTCCCGTTTTGTCCACCAACCACCTATTTTACAGCATTATAAATCACCGTTACTTTGCAGCGGAGTAACGAACCGCAGGGGGCGCAGGTGTAAAACAGGGCTGGTGAATGGCTGGGCTTACCGTTCCACGCTAACCCCAATCCGTCCGTGACGGATTTCGATTTTCGTCAGAAAATAGCAAGGTGTGTTCTATGGCACATAGAACCGTTTTCCGTGCCTGAAAACGCCTTGCCCCTTGCGGGGGTAAAAATCACTCCGAAGTCGTAATTTTTTAATCCAAAGAAGCATGGAAACAAGAAGAACCAACAAGGGCGGTCGCCCCGCCCTCGCAGACCCGGCGAAGCATCGCCATGTCCTTTACCTGAACGACCGGGAGAACGCCCGCTTCCTCTCGCAGTGGGAGCAGTCGGGCGTTACGAGCAAGTCCCGTTTCATCGCCGCACGTATCTTCGGCGAGCGTTCCGGGTGGTGAAAGTGGACAAATCGGCAGTAGAATATTGCGCCCGGCTGACCGAATTTTATGCTCAGTTCCGGGCGGTAGCGGTCAATTACAACCAAATTGTAAAGGCGTTGCACAGCAACTTTTCGGAGAAAAAGGCACTGGCTTTTCTCTATAAACTGGAGAAAGCGACCACCGAACTGGCTGTGTTGAACCGTCAGGTTATCGACCTGACAAACGAGTGCAAGGAACTATGGTTGCCAAAATAAGCACGGGCGGCAATATGTTCGGCGCACTGGCGTACAACCAAAACAAGGTGGACAGCGGGGAAGCAAAGGTGCTTTTCTCCAACCGGATGCTGTTGAGCGAGGACGGGAATTTCTCTATCGGCGAGTGTATGCGCAGCTTTGAAATGCAGATGCCCGTCCAGCTATCCACCAAGAAGCCGATACTTCATATTTCCATAAACCCGCACCCGGAAGACGTGCTGACCGACCAGCAGCTTTCCGACATTGCCAAAGAGTATATGCGGAAGTTGGGCTATGGCGACCAGCCCTATTTGGTGTACAAGCATACCGACATCGACCGCCACCACATCCACATCGTGGGGTTGCGGGTGGACGAGAACGGCAAGCCGCTGAATGACAGGTTCGAGCATCGGCGCAGCAAGCAAATCACCCGTGAACTGGAGCAGAAATACAACCTGCACCCGGCAGAACGAAAGGAACGTGCCGAACGCCCCGAACTTAAAAAGGTGGACTATGCCGCCGGGGACGTGAAGCACCAAATCGGCAACACCGTGAAAGCGGCTTGCTATGGCTACCGCTTCCAGTCGTTCGGGGAGTACAAGGCTTTGCTTGCCGCTTACAACGTGTGCGCCGAGGAAGTCAAAGGCGAGATAAACGGCAAGCCCTATCAGGGCATTGTCTATTCCGCCATGAACGACAAGGGCGAAAAGGCGGGCAACCCGGTAAAGGCTTCCCGCATCGGCAAGTCGGTAGGTTATGAAGCGGTGCAGCGCAGAATGGAGAAATCAGGCGAAGCAATCAAGAACGGGAAACTGAAAGAGCGCACCCGGAAGATTGTAGCCACTGCCATGCAGACCGCCCGCAGCCGCAAGGAACTGGAACAGCAGCTAAGGAAGCGGGGCATTGACGTGGTATTCCGTCAGAACGACAGCGGGCGCATCTATGGCGTTACGTTCATCGACCACGACAGCCGGGTGGTGCTGAACGGTTCACGCTTGGGCAAGGAATATTCGGCGAACGTGTTCAACGAACGTTTTTCGGGCGAAACCGGAAAGATGCACCAGCCCGAATTGTCAGCACCGCAGCAAGACCAGCCCACGCATCAGGAACAGCCGGGCTTCACGCCGAAAGCCGACATCGTTTCGGGCATGGCTTCCGTGCTGGGTGCTTTCGGCGGTTTGCTGGGCGGCGGTGCATCAGGCGGTGACGAGCCGCAGGACACCGCCCGCCAAAAGAGAAAGAAGAAGAAAAAGAAGCGCACAAGGCGTATCGACTAACTAAAAAACATTACAATCATGCAACAGGAAGATGATTTGAGAGGGCTTGCAAGGGTCATGGACTTTATGCGGGCTGTCAGTATTCTATTCGTGGGAATAAACGTGTACTGGTTCTGTTACTCCACCTGAAAGAATGGGGAGTGACCTTTGAAGTGATAGACAAGATACTGTGGAACTTCCAGCGCACCACCGGGCTGTTCTCGTCCGTCCTTTGGACGAAACTTTTTGCGGTGGTGTTCCTCGCCCTGTCGTGCATCGGCACTAAGGGCGTGAAAGAGGAAAAGATAACGTGGGCGAAGATACATTGCACCTTGCGGCGGGTGTCGTGTTGTTTTTCCTGAACTGGTGGTTGCTGGAACTTCCGCTGCCACATACGGCGGATGCCGTGTTTTATATCGCCACGCTGTCGGCGGGCTATATCTGTATGCTCATGGCGGGTACATGGATGTCCCGGTTGTTGAAGAACAACCTAATGGAAGATGTCTTTAACATGGAAAATGAAGGTTTCCAGCAGGAAACAAGGCTTATCGAGAACGAGTATTCGGTAAATCTGCCTACCCGGTTCTACTATAAGAAGAAATGGAATAACGGCTGGATAAATGTCGTGAACCCGTTCCGTGCCAGCCTTGTGTTGGGTACGCCGGGTAGTGGCAAATCGTATGCAGTGGTAAACAGTTACATAAAACAGCAAATCGAGAAAGGTTTGCGCTTTACTGCTATGATTATAAGTTTTCCGATTTGTCGGAAATCGCTTATAATCATTTGCTTAACCACTTGGACGGGTATAAGGTAAAGCCCAAATTCTACATTATCAATTTTGACGACCCACGCAAGAGCCACCGATGCAACCCGATAAACGCCAGCTTCATGTCGGACATTGCGGATGCCTATGAAGCAAGCTACACGATAATGCTTAACCTCAATCGAAGTTGGATAAGCAAGCAGGGCGACTTCTTCGTGGAAAGCCCGATTATTCTTTTGGCGGCTATAATTTGGTATCTCCGTATCTATCAAGGCGGTAAGTATTGCACGTTCCCCCATGCCATTGAACTGCTAAATAAGAAATACGCTGATGTTTTCACGATTTTACGCAGTTATCCCGAACTGGAAAACTATCTTTCCCCGTTCGTGGATGCTTGGGAAAGTTCGGCAGTTGAACAGTTGCAGGGGCAGATTGCCAGTGCGAAAATCCCGCTTTCAAGGATGATAAGCCCGGCACTTACTGGGTAATGACGGGTGATGATTTTTCACTCGACATCAACAACCCGAAAGAGCCTAAAATACTGGTTGTCGGCAACAATCCCGACCGCCAAAATATCTACTCGGCAGCACTGGGCTTATATAATTCCCGTATCGTGAAGCTGATAAACAAGAAAGGTCAGCTTAAAAGTTCGGTAATAATAGACGAGCTGCCAACGATTTATTTTCGTGGGCTTGATAATTTGATTGCGACCGCCCGAACAACAAGGTTGCGGTTCTGTTGGGCTTTCAGGATTACAGCCAGCTTACCCGTGACTATGGGGACAAGGAAAGCAAAGTAATCCAAAATACGGTGGGTAATGTGTTCAGCGGTCAGGTAGTCGGTGAAACGGCGAAAATCCTTCCGAGCGTTTCGGAAAGGTGTTGCAGAAACGGCAGAGCATGACAATAAACCAACGGGAAAAATCCACCTCGATAAGCACCCAAATGGACAGCCTGATACCCGCCAGCAAAATATCCAACCTCACGCAAGGTCTGTTCGTGGGTGCTGTGGCGGACAACTTCGATGAACGGATAGAGCAGAAGATTTTCCACTGTGAAATCGTGGTGGACAATGAAAAGGTGAAGCGGGAAACCGCCCGTTACGTGAAGTTGCCGCAGATTATCGACTTCACCGACAAGGACGGCAACGACCGGATGCAGGAGGAGATACAAGCCAACTATGACCGCATCCGTCAGGAAGTCAGGCAGATAGTCGAGGACGAGATAACCCGGATTAAGAACGACCCGGAGTTATGCCACTTGATTAAGGAGGAAGAATAGCTATATATAATAATGTATGGAGTGAAGAACAGCCGATGTAGCTTTACGGTTGTTCTTCATTTTGCTTTTTGGTGCGGTAGGCTTCAAAACGCACTAATATTTCGTGCAGGTTCTTCAATGCTTCCACAGCCTTGCCTATCGGCGGCATCTTGCTTTTGTCGAAAGTCAGTTTCTTCAAATCGGCAGTGTACGCCGTAGCCACTTCGGGCAACGCCATGACCGCTTCGGCATCCTTGAATATCGGTGCATCAGCCAGCGACAAGTGCGAACGGGAGTTTTTATTTAGTCCGTCCTCTATCGTCACCCGGTACATGGCATCCAAGAAATCTTCCGAATGTAGGTAATCGTTATATTCCTGATTGTGGTAGAGTGCCGACAAGTCGTAAACGTCACGGATATGCTTTGCCAACAGTGCGGCTGCATCCTCATTGTAAGACAGCTTTACCAGCTTGAAACCTTGTCGCAGATAGTCTTTCGGGGATTGATGCACTGCGTTTCAAAACTTCCCAGCGTAGGTGCTTATCAGTTCCTCTTGCCCGATGCTTTCAAGAAAGGCGGTCACAATCGGTTTGATAACCCGCTTGTCCGCCGGGTAGAACATCAGTTTGTCCGGCAGGTCACAGGATTTTATCTCTACTTCCAAATGTTCTTTCAGTCCCACGCCTTGAAATACATTGTCATACGAGAAATACAGTTTGCGGTAATTACCGCCCGTTTCCGACAAATCTTCCTTGTATATGTCACTGTTAAGTTCGGCTATGTATTTGGAAAGTTTCTTGTTCAATGTCTTTTCCGCCTGCTTGGACGCACCTTTGTCACCCGTGAACACGAACAAGTCCAAACTTCCGAGAAACGTTCTATCAGCCCGTAGGCTTTGGAAAGTGAAGTTCCGCCTTTGAAGTAGGTCTTATCCGCATATTCGGACATGGAAATATCCCGCAGTATCTTCGATACCCAGTAATCCTTTTCCACGTGCGACTGCTCGTAGCCGAAATGTTCAGCCGCCAGTGCGATGATTTCCTTGAACGCTTCCTTGTCCGAATGTAAATTCATATTTCTGTCCTATGCTGTTTTATAATCCAAGTTGAACCGTGTCGTGGGAAGAATGGTCTTTGCCATTTCTGTTTGCAATACGGTTTGTCTGATGTCGCCCAGTATGTCCGCCACCACCTTTCTGACACGTGGCGGGTAACTTTTCGCCAAAGATACGATTTTTTCCAGTTCCGGCAGGCTGTACCCGTTGAAATATTGGCTCTTGACCCGGTTGTAGATGTCCTGCCCGGTTGTTCCGGGTATGCGCTTCATGTCCTTTATCGCATCGAGCAGCCGCAAGTACGGGACAAGGCTTTCATCCGGGTAGTCCATGCAGTAGGCTTTCACGCACTCTATATCCAAGTTCTTGAAACGGAAACGGCGAACCGGGTTAGGAGTGGCTATCGTTATGGTTGTGGCTACCTGTTCGGTCAGCCCCATTTTGTTATAGACGTAAGCACCAGTGATATAGCCGTTCAGTTTTTCAGTCAGGTAGCGGAACTGTTCATCCTGATAGACAGGCAGCTTTCCCAGTCCCAGCACTGATTTCTTGGGACGGTAGTACGCCCCCTTTTCAACCCGTACCAGTACCCCTTTGCGGCTCTGTTCGGAAAGTAGCACCGCAACATTGGCGGTCTTTTCCGTTTCAAACGACAAATCCCGGAACGTGAATATACGCCCGGTATCTATCCGTTCAATCTGCCCAAGTATCTCTTTTCTGAATGAAGCCATATTTATGTCCTTTGTTTCTATATGCAAAGATAGTATATTATGTAATCACCTGCAAAAACATAACAAAGATTTTGCCGAAGATGTTTTCTTTTTGTCGTGTCACCTGATAATAGGAGAATAACGGAAACTCAATCAAAGGCTTGCCAAACGCTTCACAAACGTTCCAAAAATAAGCTGTATTTCAGTATTAATTTTGATATGTAGCTCATTATTAGCCTATTGATAAAATAGCAAACGTTTCATAAACGCTTCACAAATGGCTCGCAAGCATAATGCAAATTTTAATAAGTCGTTGATTATAAGGCATAAGGTCTATAATTAAATGGCTCACCCAAAGAGAGTGATTAACTTCGCTCTCTTTTTTATGCCCTTTCCCAATTCTGCAACCAATGGTTGCGGAATTTCATCCCACCCGGACAATTTCAGACAGCGCAGGACAAATTCGGACAGTCCTTGCCGCCCGTCCAAATATAGCATATTTAGTCGCTACCTTTGGGCGGGACTATTCCCGTAACCACTAAAATTCCAATTATTTATGGCAAACAGAATGACCCCGCCCGCAGAGGGGCAGGAAAAAGACGTGCTGCTGGTCTTGGATAAACAGCAGGGAAAGGTGAGTGCCGTTAAGGGTATCGACAAGGACGGCAATTTGCAGATCGTGCCACCCACTACCGGACACGGCGGCGAGTTCATGCAGGTGGACAAGAACAGCGATGTGTTCAGCAACTTCATTTCCAACTTCTACCGCAAGTATCAGGACACTTCCGGGCTGGAACTGTTCAGCGTCAAGGCTTCCGAAGCGGAGCGGGACGCAAAGGCAATCGAGGACAACCACCGCAACCCTACACCGGAGGGTGACAAGCGGGCTGAAATGCTTCGAGTTCCGAAGCCCGACTTCCACGAGTTCAAGCAGGCTACCGCTTCGACCCTGCAAAAATCGACTGGGAGAACCTGAAAAAAGTCGGCATCACCATCGAAACCCTGAAAAACACGAAGGACTTCGACCGGGTGATGCGTGGCTACAAGTCCCGCAACACCTACACCGTTTCGGGGACGGTGGGCGGCTTCTACCTCAAACCTACCGATGTCAAGCTCTCTTTCTATCAGGCAAAGGACGGCACGGTAGTACCCAAGCTGCACGGCGTGCAGCAGGACGAAAAACTGTTGCAACGCCCGTTCCATGAACACGAGTTCACCAAGCAGGAACAGGGCAACTTGCAAGGCACTGGCAACTTGGGCGGCATCGCTGAAATCAAAGACCCGAAAAGCGGCGAGCAAATCCCCGTGTTCGTCAGCCGGGACAGGTACACGCACGAACTGGAATACATGCGGGCTGACAAATGGAAATGCCCCGATACAATCTGTAACGTGCAAGTCAGCCCGGAACAGAAAGCCGCCTTTGAAGCCGGGCAAGCGGTGAAAATGGAAAACCTGCAATTCAGGGACGGCACGCAGCGCAGTGCCTATTTGCAGGTCAGTGCGGTGGAGCGTGGCTTGGAGTTCCTGCCCCGTGCCGCCGTCCAGTTCTTGCAGCAGTGGCAGCCGCCCGCAGAGCGGCAGGTCGCCGGGCTAAAGGACGGCAAGGGCGTTGAGTTCAACGGTCATGTACAGCCCGGCGCACAGGGCAAATCCCCCGACAAGGTGCAGCCGAAAGACGTTACCCCCACCGCCGAGAGCCGGACGCAGGTAGCGGTCAATTCGGGGGGCAAGACCAACGAAGCCACCAAGCAGGGCAAAGAGCCGTTGAAACAGGGTCAGGACAAGCCCACCGCCAAGCAGAAAGAGAAGCAGGAGAAAGCGCAGGACAATAGCCTGAAAGCTGACAAGCCCAAGAAGTCCAGAGGAATGAAAATGTAATATCCACCATTAAAAAGTAAAGAATTATGATTGCATTGATAGCAGAAAAGCCCAGCGTGGCAAAGGACATCGCCCGCATCATCGGTGCGACCGGGCGTAATGACGGTTATCTTTCCGGCAACGGGTATATGGTGACATGGGCGTTCGGCCACTTAATCCAGCTTGCCATGCCGGAAGCCTACGGCGTGGCGAACTTCCGCAGGGAGAGCCTGCCCATACTGCCGCCCGATTTCCAATTAATCCCCCGTCAGGTGAAAGCGGAGAAAGGTACAAGGCAGACCCCGGCGTGCTGAAACAGTTGAAAGTGATAAAGGAAGTGTTCGACCAGTGCGACCGGATTATTGTCGCCACCGATGCCGGGCGTGAGGGTGAGTTAATCTTCCGCTATATCTTCCATTACCTGAACTGCCGGAAACCATTTGTGCGCCTGTGGATAAGCAGCCTTACCGACAAGGCAATCCGTGAGGGGCTGGATAACTTGCAGCCGGGAGAGCGTTACGATAACCTCTACCTCTCTGCCAAGTCCCGCAGCGAAGCGGACTGGCTGATAGGGATAAACGCCACCCAAGCGTTGAGCGTTGCCGCCGGGCAGGGGGTGTTCTCGCTGGGCAGGGTGCAGACACCCACGCTCATGATGATATGCAGCCGCTATTTGGAGAACAAGAATTTCGTACCCGCCAAGTTTTGGCAACTCAAAGCGGTGACCGCCAGCGGGGGAATAAATTTTACCGCCCAATCGACCGCCAAGTGGGAACAGCAGCCCGAAGCCATAGCCGCCCTGCAACGGGTAAAGGATGCCGGGCAACTTGTGGTTAAATCCGTTGAGAGGAAAGAACTGCCAAGAACCGCCGCTTTTGTACGACCTTACCACGCTGCAAAAGGAAGCGAACACGAAGCTGAACTTCTCGGCTGACAAGACGCTTTCCATAGCGCAAAGCCTGTATGAAAAGAAAGTGATGTCCTATCCCCGAACCGGAAGCCGCTATATCCCGGAGGACGTTTCGATGAAATGCCGGAACGTGTCGCCCTGCTGGGGCAATACTCCCGCTTTGCCGGGTATGCCGCCGGGCTGGACGGCACACCCCTGAACCGCCGCAGCGTGAATGACGGCAAAGTGACCGACCACCACGCCTTAATCATTACCGAGAACCTGCCCGGCGAACTTTCCAAAGACGAGCGGGCGGTTTACGAGCTGGTAGCCGGGCGTATGCTGGAAGCCTTTTCGGGCAAGTGCGTGAAAGACGTTACCACCGCCTTGCTGTCAGGGGGAGATACCGACTTCACGGTGAAAGGGTCTGTGATGAAAGAAGCCGGGTGGCGTGCCGTGTTCGGCGAGCAGGAAACGGGCGGGGATGAAGAAGCCGCCAGCCTGCCGCCACTCCAAGAGGGAGAATGTTTGCCACTCTCCGGCGTGGATCTGCTCGAAAAGCAGACCAAGCCGAAACCGCTGCACACGGAAAGCAGCCTGTTGTCGGCAATGGAGAACGCAGGCAGGGAACTGGAAGATGCCGAACTGAAAGCCAGCCTGAAAGATGCCGGGATAGCACGCCCGCCACCCGTGCGGCGATTATCGAAACGCTGTTCGCCCGCCAGTACATCGTGCGTGAGAAGAAGAACCTTGTGCCTACCGACAAGGGGCTTGCCGTTTATGGGATTGTCAGGGACAAGAAGATTGCCGATGTCGAAATGACGGGCATGTGGGAAACCGCCCTTGCCAAGATAGAAGCGGGCAGCATGGATGCCGACACGTTCCGGAAGGGCATCGAGGTGTACGCAACGCAAATCACCGCAGAACTGCTATCGGTGCAGCTATCTGTCGCTACTGGTGAAACCTGCCCCTGCCCGAAATGCGGCAGCGGGCGCATCCTGTTCTACCCGAAAGTGGCGAAGTGTTCCAACGTGGACTGCACGCTTACCATATTCCGCAACAAGTGCGACAAGCAGCTTTCCGACAAGCAGATTGTCGAGCTGGTGACGAAACGCAAGACCGGGCTAATCAAGGGCTTCAAGGGCAAGAACGGCAAGGCTTTCGATGCTTCGCTGGTACTGGACGAGCAGTTCAATGTCGGTTTTTCATTCCCCGAAAAGAAAGCGAAACCGAAGAAATAGCTTATCTTTGCCGCTGAAATTTCATTGTGATAGGTTTTACAGCTTATAATAATTGAAATTTTAGTGGTTGCGCCCGGAGGGAAACCGGGCGCATTTTTTATATGTTCCCGCCAAACAGGTAGGTCGAACAGACCACCCCGTTATCCAGCACCCTGCTTTCCGAGAGCTTCCACAGCGAGCCGGATGTTTCCCCGACAAAACCGATGCCTTTGCCCGCCATGACCGGGACGGTGTAGATTGTCAGGCTGTCTAGCAGTCCGGCTTTAATCAATGAAGTAAGCAGCTTGCCGCCACCCACCACCAGCATGTCGGTTTCCTGTTTCAGTTCATAAACCCTTTGCAGCGGTTCTTCGGTCAGGAACTCCACCCCGCAGTCCGGTGTAACGTTGGTGTCGTAGTGTGACACCACAAAAGACCGTTTGCTTTTGTGCGGCCACCCGCCCCAGTGTTCAAAGATGTAGTTGTAGGTGTTCGCCCCCATAAGCAGGCAGCTTGCGGCGGCGTGTTCCCTTGCCGCCAGTTCCTTGACCTCACGGGGCATCCAGTCCAGTTCATAGTCCGGCGTGGCGGTATGCCCGTCCAGCGATACGGCGATGTGCGCTTTGATTTGTTCCATATTGTCAGGTATTAAAGTGATATAAATCCCTACTGTCTTGGCACGTTAGCCGCAACCCCAAAAAAGAAAGCGTGGCATGACGCTGTTTCAAAGTAGAGGTACTGGCATACCCAAATGTGGAAACAGTGCAGCCACGCTATGACAAACGCATAGCATATCCTGCGCTGAATATCCCCACATTTTGAAAAGTGCCAGTTTTCTACTTTG
>ENA-OQAS01001464-OQAS01001464.1-human-gut-metagenome-genome-assembly--contig:-NODE-1464-length-10977-cov-2.216313_pt1 | contig 10977 bp, 17 predicted proteins | sample MGYA00242733_ERZ504523 | MGnify/ENA primary metagenome ERZ504523 (study PRJEB26092, sample SAMD00036239) | human gut metagenome | host: Homo sapiens | study: EMG produced TPA metagenomics assembly of... | reverse complement strand
CTTTCGGCATTTTCTTAACCTTAATCGGTGCAAGAGTTATATTATCAAGCACTGTAAGGTGCGGGAACAGATTAAACTGCTGAAACACCATACCCATTTTTTCACGAATTTTATTTACATTTGTTTTTGGAGCGGTAATGCTTTCGCCCTCAATGAGAATTTCACCCTCTGTCGGCACTTCAAGCAAATTAAGACATCTCAAAAATGTTGATTTACCCGAACCCGAGGACCTATAACAACAACCTTTTCGCCTTGTTTTATGTGCTGGTCAATTCCCTTTAATACTTCCAAATCTCCAAAATGCTTTTTTAAACCGGTAACCTTTATCATCTCTTATCCGCCTTTCTCATACCTTTTTCAACTTTAGAAAGCAACGTACTTATAATCTTTATAACAACATAATATATAACTGCTATTGACAAAAGAGGTATAAGGTAATCATATGTAAGGCTCTGTACCTTTCTTGCCGCTCCGACAAGGTCGATATTCGCAATCATACCGATTACGGCTGTTTCTTTTATCAATACAACAAATTCATTACCAAGCGCCGGCAGAATATTTTTCATAGCCTGCGGCATAACAATGCTTGCCATAGTCTGTTTATGCGTCATACCAAGCGAACGTCCCGCCTCAGTCTGACCGATATTTACGGACAATATACCGCCTCTGACGATTTCCGCAATATACGCACCGCTGTTTATACCGAATGCAATAAATCCGACTACCCACTTATCAATATGCACATTTGCAAAAAATAACAAAATAAATTATAAGCAGCTGCACCATTGTCGGCGTACCGCGGATAATATCAATATAAATTCCCGAAACGGCTCTTAAAATCTTACTTTTTGACAGACGCATAAGTGCCATCAGAATACCGATTACCAAACCCAACAATACCGAGAAAAGAGATATTAAAGCGTATATCCCAATCCACTAACAAACCACTGCCACGTCCGTCTACCACAAATGTAGAGTTCAAGCGGTTTAACAAATCAACAACCCAAGCAGGCATATCTTCAACTCCTAATGTATTTTTATTTCAATACTCTATATAATATCAAAAATTGCCCTAAATATCAATACTTATTTGAAATTTTCTACATTTTGATGTATAACAATTCATTTTAGGATTGCAAAAAGGTTAAAATAATGATATAATATATATAAGATTGGTTTAGGGAGGATATTATGAATAACGATATGTTCGGAAAATGCGGTATGACACAGTTTGTCGGTGTCGGCGTTTGCGATACAATCGGTCTTTATATCGCCAATATTGATGACGATTTAAGAAAACAAATGAATATCCCGGAAAAGTTCCACGCGGTCGGTCTTATCGGTTCCCGTACAGGTGCGGGAGCACAAATTCAAGCCGTTGATGACGCGGTTAAAGCTACTTCGACAGAGGTTATCTCTATCGAAATTCCGCGTGATACAAAAGTTGGGGCGGTCACGGAAACTTTATCATAATCGGCGGTGAAACACCTGCGACGTTAAGAGAGCCGTTGAATTAGCGCTTGAATACATAGACATAAATGCCGGCGAAATATACATAAGTGAAGCAGGTCACATGGAATTCCAGTACAGTGCAAGGTGCGGTGAGGCTATCAACAAGGCATTTGATGTGCCGATAGGCAGACCGTTCGGCTTTGTATGTGCGTCACCTGCTCCGATTGGTATGGTAATCGCAGATATTGCGTTAAAATCTGCCGGTGTCGAATTGATAAAAACACTTCGTCCGGACAGCGGTACAAGCCATTCAAATGAAGTGATTATAATTTTCACAGGTGAAGCGTCAGCGGTTAAAACCGCCGTCACAGACGCACGTTCCGCAGGATGCAACTTCTGCGTTCACTCGGCTCTGAACCTTTGCCTGTAACAAAACCATATATTTAAGCTAACAAAAAATCACATCATATGATGTGATTTTTGAATATTATGTTTTTTTATTTTGAAACCAATACAAGCTCATCATTTTTTTCTATTATCGTACTTCCGACAGGAATAACGACATCATCACCGCGTTTTATCATAATCACAAGATAGCCCTCAGGAAATTCAATTTCAGCCATACTTTTCCACGCCAATTTTTTCTGTCGTTCGCAGAAATCTCCCTAAAACGAACATCACCGTTTATTCCGTGTGACGGTGCACCGAGAATTATCGTATCACCCTCATATATTACCGTTTCACCGTTCGGAATAATCGTTTCGTCATTTCTGTAAATCGCCGCAAAAAGCATTTGCGGAGGAAGGGAAATATCCTTTACCGCACGGTCAATCCATCTGTTACCGCTGTCAATATTCAAGCGAATAAATTAATTTCCGTTTCGTCCGAATAGTCGTTAAACGTTTTCAGTACAGAACCGGTCTTGTCAATCATATTCGTTTTACTTGCGACAAACGAAGAAGCGACCCTTGCAGCGTAATTGAAAACAATACAACGCAAAATGCAATATGGAAAACGTCCTGCTCCATTGTCACACCGCCTACCATAGCCATTATTGCGAACACGATTGACGCCGCACCTCTGAGACCTGCCCACGACACAACAAGATATTGTGAAATTTTTGTTTTAAACGGTGCAAGCACAGTCGCAACCGCCAACGGTCTTGCAACGAATGTGATAAACAGTGCTATAAATATTGACGGCAACAAAACAGTTAATATTTTGACGGGAACGACAAAAGTCCCAAAAGGAAAAATATAAGCATTTGCATAAGTCCGGTCATTCCATCAAAAAAAATGTACAAGTGATTTTTTGTTATATATGTTCTGATTTCCCAAAACGATACCTACTATGTACGCACTGAGATAACCGTTTCCGCCGACCAATGTCGGCAATGCGTACGCAAGCACCGCCACTCCAAGCACAAACGCCGCATCAAAACCAGATGTATTAAAAGTGAAATATTTCATAAACCATACTGCACCGAGTGCAATCAGAAAACCTATCAAAACACCGAAAACAATTTGTGCGGCGATACTGTAAACCATCTGTCCGACACTGTTTTCGCCCTTCATAAACGACAGAACTATAACGGTCAGCATATATGCAAACGGGTCATTACTTCCGCTTTCCAGTTCCAGCATCGGTCGGAGGTTATGTTTCAGATTCATGCTTTGCGAGCGCAGGATGTTGAACACGGAAGCAGAGTCCGTAGAGGACATGGTAGCCGCCAGCAGCATGGCCGTCATCAGGGACATGGTAATGCTGACATTCGAGAATCCGGAAATCCAATAAATAAAGAATCCGGTGAAAATAGTAGTAAGCAACACACCGAAGGTGGAAAGCAGTATGCCTTGTGGCAATACAGGCTTGATATCCGAGTATTTGGTATCCATACCCCCTGAGAACAGAATGATGCTAAGGCCATCATGCCGATGAACTGGCTTCGCCCGCATCATGGAACTGGAGTCCCAGACCATCGCTTCCGAACAGCATGCCGACCAATAAAAAAACAAGTAACGTAGGGATTCCGAACCGGTATCCGGTCTTACTCACTACAATACTTACGAACAATAGGATGGAACCTATCAAGAGAATGTTTTCTGCATTAAATATCATACTTCTGTGATCTTGTTTAATTTTTTAATATGATGTGCCAGCATCAGGCAGGCTGTGATAAACGCTAACAGATCGGATACAGGCATACTGAGCCAGATACCGTTCAGTCCCCACCAATGAGGTAGTAACAGCAGGCAGGGTAATAAATACAACAGTTGGCGGGACAAGGAGAGGAAGATAGAAATTTTCGCTTTCCCGATAGATTGGAAGAAACTGGAAATTACAATTTGTATTCCCACGAAAGGAAACATCAGTACTCCGATTTGTAACCCGGTGCGTGCCAATGCTGTAAGTTCTTTATCGTCTGTAAACATATTAACAACCAAATTAGGGAAAAGTTCGCTGAAAGCAAATCCCAACGAAGTGATGCACCCCCCTGCAATCATGCAATATTTCAAAGTCTGCTTCACCCGGCCGAATTTGTGTGCGCCATGATTATAGCCCACAATCGGTTGCATTCCCATAGTCAGCCCCATGATAACCATTACAAACAGCATCAGCAGACGGTTTAATATGCCGTATGCGCCGATAGCCAGATCGCCCCCGTAGAGCAGCAGGCTCTTGTTGAATATAATGACAATGGCCGAAGCGCAGACATTCATCAGGAACGGCGACATACCGATACTGAAGATATTCTCTACGATCCGTTTCCTTAATTTGAATATCCCTTTCTTGAAGCGGATATAACTTTTTTCCTGCATGAAATGGCTCAGCACCCATATCATGCCGGCAAACTGTGAAGGATGGTTGCCGTGGCTGCTCCGCGGATTCCCCAACCGAGCCAGAAAATAAAGACAGGAGCCAGAATAATGTTGCATCCCACTGTCAGCATGGAGGACAGCATCGCCTTTCGGGGATAACCGGTGGCACGCATGATATTATTCAGTCCGATCATTACATAGGTGACAGGACTTCCTATTAATATAATCTGCATAAAGTCGCGGGCGTATGGCAACGTGTCATGGCTTGCCCCGAAGAAGAACAGAATCCGGTCCAGAAACAGCAGGGTGATGCCTCCGTAGAAAATAGAATTTATCACACAGAGCACCGTTACGTTTCCCAGCACCTTCTCGGCACCGTCCGTATCCTTCTGCCCCAGGCGGATAGAAGAAATGGTAGCGCCACCCACCCCGACCAGTGTACAGAATGCCACCAGCAGATTCATCAGCGGAAAAGAAATAGCCAAGCCCGATATGGCCATGGCGCCGACACCATGACCGATAAATACACTATCAATAATGTTGTACAGTGATGTCAGTGTCATCCCTATGATGGCAGGGATAGAGTACTCTAAAAGCAGCTTTCCGACCTTTTCTGTACCCAGTATGTGCGGGTTGTTTTCTTTCATTCGCGTTTTTGTTATTTTTAAGCTTTGCAAAGTTAGGAATATGGAGGATTATTCGGACCTTTGTGGCGTTAAATCAAACTAAAAGTAATATGAATTCAACAAAAAGCATAGCAGCTTTATTCGATTTTGACGGAGTGGTAATGGACACTGAGACTCAGTATAGTATCTTCTGGAATGAACAAGGACGGAAATACCATCCGGAGCTTCCCGAATTCGCCGGTTGATAAAAGGACAGACCTTGACACAGATTTATGCCAACTATTTTGCCGGAATGGAAGAGGTGCAGCATGAAATTACAGAAGATTTGAACAAATTTGAAAAAAATATGTTATATAATTATATCCCGGGCGTAGAGGCTTTCCTGAAAGAATTGAGGGAAAACGGGGTAAAGATAGCTATAGTCACAAGTTCAAATGAGATGAAGATGAGCAACGTATATAAAGCACACCCGGAATTGAAGCAAAGTGTGGACCGTATCCTCACTGCTGAAATGTTTACTCATTCCAAGCCTGACCCCGAATGCTTTCTGTTAGGTGCGACAGTTTTTGACACCGTGCCGGAGAACTGTGTGGTTTTCGAGGACTCGTTTCATGGCCTTGAGGCGGGGAATCGTGCCGGAATGACTGTGATAGGACTGGCTACCACCAATTCTGAAGAGCAAATACGCGACAAGGCAAATGCTGTTATTCAGGACTTTAATGGATTTAGTTTCGAAAAAATGAAGGATATAATGAGGTAATGTCAACTAAAACATCTACCTTTGCAGCCGTTTTTTATAAATTAAAGTAAATATGGCAGGATATATTTCAGGCGATACACGCAAAGTAACGACACACCGTTTGGTGGAAATGAAGCAGAGAGGCGAGAAAATTTCTATGCTTACCTCCTATGATTACACGACAGCGCAGATTGTAGATGGCGCAGGCATCGATGTTATATTGGTAGGCGACTCCGCTTCGAATGTCATGGCAGGAAATGTGACCACACTTCCTATCACCCTTGATCAGATGATTTATCATGGAAAGTCTGTGGTCCGTGGGGTGAAACGCGCGCTTGTTGTGGTGGATCTGCCTTTTGGCACTTACCAGACTTCCGAATACGAAGCGGTGACCAATGCGATCAAAGTAATGAAGATACGCACGCCGATGCTTTGAAACTGGAAGGGGGCGTGGAGATCATTGATGCGGTAAAGAAAATCATTGCTGCCGGCATTCCCATCATGGGACATTTGGGTTAATGCCGCAATCTATCAATAAATATGGAACCTATACTGTACGTGCCAAGGACGAGGAAGAGGCCGAGAAGTTGTTGAGCGATGCACATCTGCTGGAAGAGACAGGGTGTTTTGCGCTGGTACTTGAGAAAATCCCTGCGTCACTGGCAGAGCGTGTGGCTAGGGAACTGACTATTCCCGTTATCGGTATCGGAGCCGGTGGCGCGGTAGACGGGCAGGTGCTGGTAGTATCGGACATGCTGGGGATGACCAACGGTTTCAGTCCTCGTTTCCTCCGTCGTTATGCCGATCTGCATACAGTTATGACGGGAGCCATACAGCAGTATGTGGATGATGTGAAAAAAGGGGATTTCCCTAACGAAGACGAACAATATTAAAAGTTTTTGCTGATATGTATGATGACTTCTTCTTTCCGTATGAAAAGGCAAAACTGTGGACTGGGAATATGTTTTTGTTATCCCTTTCCAATTTTTTGCTTTATGCATCACTATACATGATGCTTCCTGTGCTGCCTTTATGGATGGTGCGGCACTGGTATTGCAGTTATGCGGAAGCAGGAGCAGCCATTGCTGTTTTCGGGCTGGCCATGTTCCTTCCGGGAACATTCAACAGCTACCTTATTGATACGTTCAAACGTAAAAGTGTGTGCTTTATAGCGATATTTCTGTTTGTGGCATCCAGTCTGCTATATCCGTACGTTGCGACCGTAGGTTCGTAGCTTTGGTCAGGGCTGTCCAGGGAGGGCTGTTCAGCGTCATTACCATGACTACGGGCAGTACACTGGTGATTGATGTCACTGCTTCCCGCCGCCGCACGGATGCCAATATCGCTTTTGCCTGGGCGGGTCGTTTTGGAATGGTGGTGGGTCTTGCCTTGGGGATCTATATTTATCCTTATTGGAATTTTCACCATATCATTTATACCAGTATGGCTCTAGGAGCGTTGGCGCTGGTGCTGATTCCGGCGGTGAAAGTTCCTTTCCGTGCTCCGCTCAGCACTTCATGGTTCTCGCTGGACCGTTTTTTGCTGCCGCGCACTTTGTGGCCGGGGGATGAATATGATGATGGTGGCCATTATCTTTGGGATATTGGTGGCACATATTTACAATGAATTGTTTTTTGTTTGTATCCTGATAGGCTTTGTCCTGTCTTTGCTGCTTTTGCGTTACGTGCTTTCTCATGCTTCCGGTCGTTCGGAGGTAGAGCTGGGGCAGGCGGCAATGATAGGAGGATTGTTATTGCTCGCTTTTTCCAATAGCTTGATGAACAGTTATATAGCTGGTATTTTGTTGGGGATGGGAACCGGAACACTGTGTCACGTTTCTTTATAAAAATGATCAGCCTGCCGAGGCATTGCGAGCGGGGAACGGGAAACAATACCTATCAGCTGATGTGGGAGGCAGGAGTACTGATTGGTTTCCTGTTTGAGAATATGTGGACTGAGGGTCATCCCGATACCATTTATTGGATATGTATCGGTATCTGTGTCGTTCTGCTGCTGATGTATGAGTCTTCACACATCCGTGGTATTACAGAAAGATGGAGGAAAAACAGTGAAATATGGCAACTTACATAAATTAATAATATAAAGAATATGGCAGACGACAAAAAGATTATCTTTTCGATGGTGGGCGTAAGCAAAGCTTCCAGGCGAACAAACAGGTATTGAAGGACATCTACCTATCCTTTTTTTACGGTGCTAAGATCGGTATCATCGGTCTGAACGGTTCGGGTAAATCAACACTGATGAAAATCATTGCCGGACTGGAGAAAAGTTATCAGGGAGAAGTGGTGTTCTCGCCGGGCTACTCTGTAGGCTATCTGGCACAGGAACCGCATCTGGATGATGAAAAGACAGTGAAAGAGGTGGTGATGGAAGGAGTGCAGAGCATCGTGGACACACTGGCGGAATACGAAGAAATAAACAATAAGTTCGGGCTTCCCGAATACTATGAGGATTCTGAAAAGATGGATGCGCTCTTTGCCCGTCAGGCAGAGTTGCAGGACATCATTGACGCTACGGACGCATGGAATCTGGACAGCAAGCTGGAACGCGCCATGGATGCGTTGCGCTGTCCGCCCGAAGACCAGCCGGTGAAGAATCTCTCGGGAGGTGAGCGCCGCCGTGTGGCATTGTGCCGCCTGCTGTTGCAGAAGCCGGATATCCTGTTGCTGGACGAGCCTACCAACCATTTGGATGCGGAAAGTATCGACTGGCTGGAACAGCATTTGCAGCAATATGAAGGTACGGTGATTGCCGTAACCCACGACCGTTACTTCCTGGACCATGTAGCCGGATGGATTCTGGAACTGGACCGTGGCGAAGGAATTCCCTGGAAAGGAAATTACTCCAGCTGGCTGGAACAGAAGACCAAACGCATGGAGATGGAAGAGAAAGTGGCAAGCAAACGCCGCAAGACCTTGGAACGCGAGCTGGATTGGGTGCGCATGGCTCCCAAAGCCCGTCAGGCAAAAGGAAAGGCCCGTCTGAACTCTTACGACAAATTGTTGAATGAGGATGTGAAAGAAAAGGAAGAGAAACTGGAAATCTTCATCCCGAACGGTCCCCGTTTGGGAAACAAGGTGATCGAGGCCAAAGGAGTGGCGAAAGCTTATGGTGACAAGCTGTTGTTCGATAACCTGAATTTCATGCTGCCCCCTAACGGCATTGTCGGTGTAATCGGTCCTAACGGTGCCGGAAAGACTACCTTGTTCCGCTTGATTATGGGACTGGAAACCGTAGACAAAGGTACTTTCGAGGTAGGGGAGACCGTGAAACTGGCATACGTGGACCAGCAACATAAAGATATCGACCCTGCCAAGTCCGTTTATCAGGTGATCAGCGGTGGAAACGAACTGATCCGTCTGGGAAACAGGGATATCAACGCGCGTGCCTACCTCAGCCGTTTCAATTTTTCGGGAGCCGATCAGGAGAAACTTGTGGAATGCTTTCGGGTGGTGAGCGCAACCGCCTGCATCTGGCTATGGCACTGAAGGAAGAAGGCAACGTGCTGCTGCTGGACGAGCCTACCAATGATATTGACGTGAACACGCTGCGCGCGTTGGAAGAAGGTCTGGACGATTTTGCGGGCTGTGCGGTGGTGATCAGCCACGACCGTTGGTTCTTGGACCGTATCTGTACCCATATCCTGGCTTTCGAAGGAAACAGTGAGGTCTTTTTCTTTGAAGGATCCTATTCGGAATACGAAGAGAACAAGATGAAGCGTTTGGGTAATGAGGAGCCGAAACGGGTGCGCTACCGCAAGCTGATGGAAGACTGATGACGCCCTGTCTATAAAATCTTACCCAAGTGTACGAACAGTAACGTATTCTTGGGTAAGTTTGCATATACACACAACGGCTCGTCAGAAATGTATGGCAACGTCCTCAGTATAAAGACGTTTTTGAGGTTAAGAGCCTTTTTATTATACACCTATCTTATTATGCGCGCACCGCATGGAATTCCCGTCGGCCGTGTCCCGGGGTCATCCGGCAGGATGAATGTGGTTCACCATAAAACTATAAATTCTCTTTCTATAGACCTGCCACTGTAAATTGTAACCGATTTGTAGTTTGTATATCGTTTCTATTAGCTATCTTTGCAACGTCTTTTAAGACATTAATTATAATATTAATTAATAAAAAGTTTATGGTAAAAAGAATGCGATCTTTTTTGCGGTGGTTATGTTGGTAATCGCTGCTACTGTTAACGCTCAGGTCACTACCTCGTCAATGAGTGGAAAGGTGGTCGATCAAAGCAATGAAGCCATTATCGGCGCGACGATTCAGGCTATTCATGAGCCGTCCGGCACCCATTATGGGGCCATTACCAATGTGGACGGCCGTTATTCCATCCAGGGCATGCGTGCCGGCGGCCCTTACAAAGTAGAAGTTTCTTATGTAGGTTATCAATCAGTGGTTTACAAGAGCATCAATCTCCAGTTGGGAGAGAATTACGTATTGGATGCGAACTTGAAGGAGTCTACCGAACTGCTGGATGAAGTAGTGATAACCGCTTCCAAGAGCAGCAATATGAAGTCTGACCGCGCCGGAGCGGTGACCAATGTCGATGCGGCCAGAATGTCGGAAGTGCCTACGGTGAGCCGCAGCATGAACGATATCATGCGCCTGACCCCTCAGGGAGCCAATATCGGTAGCGGTTTCTCAGTGGGTGGAGGTAACTACCGCCAGTCTTATGTCACTGTGGACGGAGCCGCTTTCAATAATGCCTTCGGTATCGGCTCGAACTTGCCGGCAGGCGGTTCGCCTATCTCTCTGGATGCATTGGAACAGATTTCCGTTTCCACCACTCCCTTTGATGTCCGTCAGAGCGGGTTTACAGGAGGTGCCATCAACGCCGTGACAAAGAGTGGTACGAATGAGTTCAAAGGTACAGCCTATATGTATACTTCCAATACCCACCTTACCGGTAATAAGGTAGAGGACTATGAGCTGACCCGCAACCGTGACCACAGTACCACCTACGGAGCTTCTTTGGGAGGTGCGATCATTAAAAACAAGTTATTCTTCTTCGTGAACGGCGAATATCAGGATAATGTGCAGGCAGGTCCGTCGGGCATAGCGCGTAGCGGCGCCAATGACGAATGGAGCACCAACGGCATCGTGCACCGTCCGTTCGAGAACACCACAACGGTAGGCGGCCGTACCTTTGTGGGGATGAACAACATCAGCCAATACCTGTCGGAAAAATACAACTATAATCCGGGACGTTATCAAGGATACTCTTTGGAAACCCCTTCTTACAAGATCATGGGCCGTCTGGATGGAACATCAACAACAACAATAAGATTAATTTCCGTTTCACC
>ENA-OQAS01001463-OQAS01001463.1-human-gut-metagenome-genome-assembly--contig:-NODE-1463-length-10986-cov-3.258035_pt1 | contig 10986 bp, 15 predicted proteins | sample MGYA00242733_ERZ504523 | MGnify/ENA primary metagenome ERZ504523 (study PRJEB26092, sample SAMD00036239) | human gut metagenome | host: Homo sapiens | study: EMG produced TPA metagenomics assembly of... | reverse complement strand
ATCTTTTTTCCTTCGTCTTTTCTCTTTCCGGTGCTTCTCTTCTCCTCACTCTGCCCCATTTATTTTTCTTCTCTACAAATTATTAAGAACACGCACGTTTGTGAGAAAAAAAGACCTGGTTCTGTCGCGTCTGCATCTGAAGTATTCCTCCGCTCTCTCCCTTTTTTTATCCTTCCTTTCTTCGCTTTTCCGCTCTTACTCTCAATTTTATTTCCTATCTTTGTCCGATAAATAAAAAATAGCTCATGACTTCAAACAAAATTTTACTAATATGCCTGCCTTCATTGCATTGACTGCATGCAACGCCGGCTCGAAAAGACAAACAAATCATCATATGGAAAATGAAAAGCGTACCTTGGTAAAACTGGAAACCACCATGGGAAATATCACAGTGGCCCTATATAATGAAACGCCGAAACATCGTGATAACTTTATCAACTGGTAAAAGAAGGAGTATATGACAGTACATTGTTCCACCGGGTTATCAAACAATTCATGATCCAAGCTGGCGATCCGGACAGCAAAAACGCATCGGATACTGCCATGCTGGGCAGCGGTGATGTGGGTTACACCATTCCCGCTGAGTTCAATCCGAAATTCTTCCACAAGAAAGGAGTATTGGCGGCAGCACGCCAGGGTGATGATGTGAACCCCGAAAAGGCTTCATCGGGTTGCCAGTTCTATATTGTTACCGGACGCAAGTTCACCGAACCGCAATTGCTGGGCATGGAGAACAAAATAAACGAACAGCGTGAAGAGGCTCTGTTCGACAGTCTGGCACGCCAGCACATGAAGGAAATATACAAGATGCGCAAGGCAGGAGACAATGCCGGGTTACTGGAATTACAGGACACCTTGGAAGCCCAAGCCCGTGAGCTGGCGGACAAAGAAGAGAAATTCCGCTTCACCCCCGAACAGATCAAAGCATACAGCACCATAGGCGGCGCTCCCCACCTGGACGGTTCTTATACCGTATTCGGTGAAGTAACCGAAGGTATGGAAGTAGTGGACAATATTGAAATAGCAAAAACGAACCGCGCAGACCGCCCTATAGAGAATATCCGGATTCTCAAGGCAAGTATTCAGTAATTTGCGACTCAGATGATTAACATTAACCGATACACCTTGTCCAACGGGCTGCGTGTGATACACAATGAGGACAATACGACTCAGATGGTGGCATTGAACCTACTGTACGATGTGGGCGCACGCGATGAAGATCCTGATCATACCGGATTCGCCCATCTGTTTGAGCACCTGATGTTCGGAGGCTCCGTCCATGTGCCCGACTATGACACTCCGGTACAAAATGCCGGAGGCGAAAACAACGCATGGACAAATAATGACATAACCAATTATTACATCACCCTCCCTCGTCAGAATGTGGAAACCGGATTCTGGTTGGAGAGTGACCGTATGTTATCCCTCGACTTTAACCCGCGCAGTCTGGAAGTGCAACGGCAAGTGGTAATCGAAGAGTTCAAACAGCGGAACCTGAACCAGCCATACGGAGACGCCTCACATCTGCTACGCGCCCTAGCTTATAAGGTGCATCCGTACCAGTGGCCTACCATCGGTAAAGAAATCAGCCACATAGCCAATGCCACCCTTGAAGAGGTGAAAGCCTTTTTCTTTAAATATTATGCACCGGACAACGCCATTCTGGCTGTAACGGGACATATTACTTTTGAAGAGACAGTGACATTGGCTGAAAAGTGGTTCGGCCCTATCCCGCGCCGCAACGTAGCCCCCGCTCACTGCCGGCAGAACCCCGGCAAACGGAGGAACGCCGACTGACAGTAGAGCGGAACGTGCCTGTAGACGCGCTCTTTATGGCATTCCATATCTGTGAACGACGCCATCCCGACTACTATGCTTTTGATATGCTAAGCGACTTGCTGAGCAGCGGACGTTCCTGCCGTCTGGTGCAGCATCTGGTACAAGAGAAACAGGTATTCAACAGTATCGACGCCTATATATCGGGCAGCATTGACGAGGGATTGTTCCATATCACCGGCAAACCCGCCCCAGGCGTCACGCTGGAAGCTGCCGAAGCTGCCGTATGGAGGAACTGAAGGCATTGACAGAAGAAGTGTGGATGAAGACGAGCTGGAAAAAGTAAAGAACCGCTATGAAAGCGAACAGATATTCAATAACCTGAATTACCTGAATGTGGCTACCAATCTGGCTTATTTTGAACTGACCGGCAAAGCGGAAGATATTAACAATGAAGTAAACAAATATCGCTCGGTCACTGCCGGCCAAATAAAAGAAGCTGCACAAAAAACATTTGTGCGAGAAAATTGTTCCACACTCTACTATAAAAGTAATTTGCCGACCTGATAATATGCTAATTTGCCAACTGGCTGCGCCATGCGGAACACAGCACAGCCAGTTCAATTAGCATATTGGCACATTAGCAATTTATTAACCATGCAACATTACAAAGCACTTTTCACTTTAGGTATCCCTATCGTTATCGGCCAGATAGGTGTCATCATTTTGGGTTTTGCCGATACATTGATGATAGGCCATCACAGCACGAATGAATTAGCCGCCGCCAGTTTTGTCAACAATATGTTTACTTTGGCCATTATTTTCGCTACCGGATTCTCATACGGGCTGACTCCTATCGTAGGGATCTGTTCGGACGGGGAGAAACCCATGTAGTGGGACGAATGCTGAAGAACAGCCTATTTGCCAACACACTGCTGGCCGTATTGCTCACACTCATCATGTGGATACTTTATCTGAATATCCACCGACTGGGGCAACCCGAAGAACTGCTGCCTTTAATGCGTCCCTACTTCATCGTTTTGCTGATATCCTTGTTGTTTGTACTGCTTTTCAACGGTTTCAAGCAATTTGCCGACGGCATAACCGATACCCGCGTTTCCATGTGGATCTTATTGACAGGAAATGTAATGAACATTATCGGCAACTACATTCTGATTTACGGTAAACTGGGAATGCCCGAAATGGGATTGCTGGGAGCGGGAATTTCCACATTGGCCTCCCGTATCATGATGGTGGTCGTGTTCGCCGTCATTTTTTCTGTACCCGACGTTATCATATTTATAAAGAAGGATTTCTGCACAATACGCTCAACCGGGCAGACTTCCTGCACCTGAACAAATGGGATGGCCCATTGCCATGCAGATGGGAATGGAAACTGCTTCGTTCAGTCTCAGTGCCATTATGGTGGGATGGATCGGGACTACTGCTCTGGCGGCCCACCAAGTGATGCTCGCCATTTCCCAAATCTGCTTTATGATGTATTATGGCATGGGAGCAGCCGTTGCCGTGCGGGTTAGCAACTTCCGCGGACAGAATGACCGGATGAACGTCCGGCGCTCTGCATACGCCGGATTCCATATCATGCTGCTCATCGCACTGATAGGCGCCCTGCCCATCTTCCTGCTGCGTAACGAACTGGGAGGATGGTTCAGCGACAGTCCGGCGGTCAGCGTAATGGTAGCACAACTTATCATTCCGTTCATCATCTACCAGTTTGGTGATGGATTACAGATAAATTTCGCCAATGCCCTTCGTGGAATCGCAGATGTGAAACCCATGATGTATATCGCATTCATCGCCTATTTCCTTATCTCCCTGCCTGCCGGCTATTTTTTCGGTTTCATCATGGATTGGGGAATCATAGGAATATGGATGGCATTTCCTTTCGGACTGACTACAGCCGGAATACTCTATTACCTGCGCTTTAACCGTGATACGAAATAAAAATAAAACCACCATGAGCCTGCCCAACCGTTCTACCAAGCTGAAGTTGCATTCGGCTATATTCTGCTGACTGCACTGCTCTTTATATCTATCGGATATATCTATCAAGAAATGAAGTCACTGTCCGGAACCGGTGATGATGAAGCCATCCTGAGCCAACGGCGCCATGTCACCAACCAAATTATCGGCCAGCTCTATCAGGCGGAAGTCATCGGACAATCGCTCAGTACGGGACAAATAGAACAATACTACCGATACCAACGAGCCATGAAACAAGCCACCACGGCACTTGACTCCCTACGCACGTTGCTGACAGACAGCATACAACTGGCGCGACTGGATACCGTAGGAATGCTTTTCATGGATAAAGAACGGAATATGCGCAACCTGCTGAAAGCAATTCAGGACGGTGGGACAGATATACTTTACAAACAGCATATAGACGAACTGATCGCCCAGCAAGATTCCTTGCTCAGCCTTCCCCATGTACGAAAAAAAAGTAATCACACACACCAATTCTTATATTATTCGTAAAAAGCCCAAAAGCTTCTTCAAAACGTTTGGGAGAAGTGTTCTCGCCCGGAAAAGCAGATTCCACACAGGTCAACAATGTGATTCAGGAAGAATATACCGATACGCTGACCGAGGCATACAGTCCGGCAGATACTGTGGTCACCATGTTGAAAAACATACAGAGCCGAGTAACCGATACCCAACAAGAACGTATGGAAATGGTCAATCGCCGCACCCAGTCCCTGCGCCTCAGCGGCTTGAAACTAAGTCAGAAAGTCAATCAGCTATTAAGTACTATAGAGGAAGAAGAGCAAGCTTTGGCCCAAAACAAACATATACAAGAGGAATATATTCGCCAAAGCTCTATCCGCACAGTGGCGGGAATCGCCATTGTCGCTGTGGTTCTGGCTATTTTCTTTCTGGTCCTGATATGGAGAGACATCACTCGCAGCAACCACTACCGCCGAGAACTGGAAAAAGCCAAACGCCGCGCCGAAGACTTACTGGCGGCGCGTGAAAAACTAATGCTGACCATCACCCACGATATCAAAGCTCCCGTAGGTCCATCTTGGGCTATACCGACCTGCTGGAGCGGATCACTACCGAAGAACGCCAGCGTTCTATCTGAACAATATGCAGAGTTCAGCCAATCACCTGCTCAGCCTGGTCAAATCCCTGCTGGATTACCACCGGCTGGATGCACATAAAATGGACGTCAACCAGGTATCGTTCAACCCCCACCAACTGTTCGACACCATTTATATTAGCTTCAAACCGATGGCAGACTCCAAACAGCTGGAACTGAACTATCATTGCAACGAATCATTGAACCGCGTATACATAGGAGACCCGTTCCGTATCCGCCAAATAGCGGAGAATCTGCTATCCAATGCACTGAAATTCACTAAAGAAGGAGGCATCACCCTGCGGGCAGCATTGGAAAACGGCCAATTGCATTTCAGTATCAGTGACACAGGATGCGGTATCAGCCAAGAAGAGCAACAACGTATCTTTCAGGAATTCACCCGGCTCCATAATGCACAAGGACAAGAAGGATTCGGCTTGGGACTGGCCATCACCCGTAAACTGGTGCTTCTGCTCGAAGGGGATATCAAGATAGAAAGCGAACAAGACAAAGGCAGCTGCTTCCATGTATATCTGCCTTTGCCTGAGGGTCCTTCCCATCCGGATGAAAATCTTTCCGGACCGGGAGCAGAACATACTCCTGCTTCCCCTGACGCAACCGGGATCCGGCAAACAGACACTCCACGCGAAGACAGTGAGCCGATTCACCTGATTTTAATTGACGACGACCGCATACAGTTACAGCTTACCACCGCCATGCTGGAACGCCCCGGAGTGATTGTGACCTGCTGCCATCATCCCGAAGAGCTCCTCAATCAATTGAAAGAAAAGCGCTTCGACGTCTTACTCACGGACATACAAATGCCTGCCATGAACGGATTCGACTTATTGAAAGCCATCCGCACGCTGGACACATCATGGGTGCAAACCCTGCCGGTGATCGCCCTGACCGCCCGTAGCGATATGGACGAAAATTATTTCTGTTCACATGGCTTTGCCGGTTGCCTGCACAAACCTTTCACCATAAACGAATTGTTTACAACCATCTTCCAGGTCACAGGAAAGGATGTACCCGCCACAGGAAATCCGACTCCCCATATAGCACCGGCCAAAGAAAACCATCCCCAACAAGAAACGTTGGATTTCTCCGCCCTGACCGCCTTCTCGGAAGATGATCCGGAAGCAGCCTCAGAAATACTCCGTACCTTCATCAGCGAAACAAAAAAGAACCGAGAGTGTATGGAAGAAGCATTGGCGAAAAAGAATATGGAAGACATCACGGCAATAGCTCATAAACTGTTGCCACTGTTCACCATGCTGGGAGCTACCCGTTGCATTCCTGCACTGACATGGATGGAACAAAGACGAGGGACAACCGAAATCGGTGAAGAAGCGATAGAGAAAACAAACTTTATAATAGAAGAAATAGAAAAAGTAATTGACGAAGCAAAAAAGCAGATCGAAATACCGAATGAAGCATGAAGAATTAAGCCCTGTTAAGTTAAAAGGTATTAGAAATAGAGTCCGTGTTTCGGTACACCGTGAAAAAAGCTTATTTTTGCACGAATAAAAACCACATAAAGATGCCACATTCCATTCTGATAGTAGAAGATGACTTGACTTTTGCCACCATGTTGAAAACTTGGCTGGGTAAAAAAGGATTTTCGGTTGATACAGCAAGCAGTAATGCGCGCGCACGCAAACAACTGGATGCACAACCATACGATCTTGTTTTGTCTGATCTGCGCCTGCCTGATCAAGATGGTATCTTCTTGCTTTCATGGATGAAAGAACAGAAATATAACATCCCACTCATCATCATGACAGGCTATGCTGACATCCAAAGCGCTGTACAGGCTATAAAACATGGAGCCAGTGATTACATTTCAAAGCCGATACAACCGGATGAGTTGCTGAAGAAAATTAATGAGGCATTGCAAAACAAAGCTTTACCCACACCGGTAGGAATAGAAAAGAACACAGTCGCGCCCAAAGCATCTAAGAACAAAGCCGTTCCCCAAAGTGCAACCGTTCCTCCCTCTAATTTTCTGGAGGGGGAAAGCGAGGCAGCGCGCCAACTCTACAATTATGTAGGTCTGGTAGCCCCCACCCCCATGTCCGTGCTGATAAACGGTGCTAGCGGAACAGGTAAAGAGTATGTGGCGCACCGTATTCATCAGCTAAGCAAACGGGCCGACAAGCCATTCATTGCCATAGACTGCGGTTCTATCCCCAAAGAGCTGGCAGCTTCCGAATTTTTCGGTCATGTCAAAGGCTCCTTCACAGGGGCGTTAAACGACAAAACAGGAGCATTCGTAGAAGCCAACGGAGGTACTTTGTTTCTGGATGAAATAGGCAACTTAAGTTATGAAGTACAGATACAGTTGCTCCGTGCCTTGCAGGAAAGACGTATCCGTCCGGTCGGCTCCAATAAAGAAATAGAGGTAGACGTGCGACTGGTCAGCGCTACCAATGAGAACCTGCAACAGGCCATTGAAAAAGGAAACTTCCGCGAAGATCTTTACCACCGCATCAATGAATTCACCCTTCGTATGCCGGCATTAAAAGAGCGGCAAGAAGATATCCTGCTATTCGCCAATTTCTTTTTGGATCAGGCAAACAGGGAACTGGACCGCCAGCTGATAGGGTTTGATACCGCTGCCAGCCAAGCTTTACAAACGTATTCATGGCCCGGAAACCTCCGGCAATTGAAAAATATAGTAAAACGTGCCACCCTATTGGCACAGAGCAACTTCATCACCCTTGCCGAATTAGGTTATGAGCTGCAGGAACCTATAAGGTCCGCCGGTCCGCAGACATTCAGCCTGCATGATGAAGCGGCAGAAAAGAAACGTATCCTTGAGGCATTGAAGCAAACAGGAAATAATAAAAGTAAAGCCGCCATCTTATTAGGCATAGACCGGAAGACTTTATATAACAAATTGAAGCTGTACGATATTCAATAACTTTACCAACAAGAATCTACTGTACCGTAAGGCTGTTACCCCTGCTGTTCCAGTAGGCACAACCTTACAGTATATACCCCATTCCCCCATCGGCCATGTGGAATAATTCCACAAGATATTCCCCATATTCCACACTTTTTCCCATCTTCCTTTCATCCCAATCGAAGGCAATTTACTAAATATCAACACTTTAAAGAATAATCCCGTTTTCTGGCACAGATATTGTTTTTCTGTTATCAGAGAAAACTAAACAACATAGTATTAACAGTAAAAACCTACAATTATGAAAAAGTTATTTGTTGCAGCAGCATTGGTAATGGGATTAGGAACATCAGCAACATTCGCCGACAACTTTATGGTGGACTCTGTGACCGTAACTATGATAAATGATTTTACCCCTATTGAAGTGAAAGACCTTCCGGCTGCCGTGCAGGAAGCTATCACAAAGAACTATGCAGAATCTACTATCAAAGAAGCTGCCGTAGAAGCGAACGAAGATGGAACTAAAACTTACAAGGTTGTTTTAACTGATGAAGAGGGAACTGAAAGCACTGTACTTTTCAGCGAAAGCGGAGAAGTTTTGAAGTAAATGAAAGATGCCTAAAAGTAAGAAAAGGGAATGCTGGGAAGCATTCCCTTTTTGTTTTCTATCTTTAATCCATCTCAAAGCCGTTCCACAAATTACCTTCGGGTACCGGTGCAGTCAACTGGATCATTTCCTTCGACACAGGGTGAACGAACTGTACCGTCCGAGCATGCAGGCAAATACTGCCATCCGGATTGGAACGTGGAAAGCCATATTTCAAATCACCTTTAATGGGACATCCCATCTTGGCCAACTGGCAACGAATCTGATGATGCCTTCCGGTTTTCAGATCCACCTCCAATAAATAATAATTCTGAGAATGGCCGATAAGCTTATAATGCAGTACAGCTTTCTTGGAGTTTTTTACTTCCTTATCGTATGCATAAGACTTATTCTGTTTCTCGTTACGTACCAGATAGTGTACCAGCTCACCCTCCGTTTCCTTGGGGCACTCTTTCACTATCGCCCAATAGGTCTTTTTCACCTCACCATTACGGAACATCTCATTTAGTCTGGGCAATGCCTTGCTCGTTTTGGCAAACACCACCAATCCGCTGACGGGACGATCCAAACGGTGGGTCACCCCAATGAAAACATTGCCCGGCTTATTATATTTCTCTTTCAGGTATTGTTTCACCATCTCCGACAAAGGAGTATCACCGGTCTTGTCTCCCTGAACGATTTCAGAAGAAGTCTTATTGACTACAATAATATGATTATCCTCGTAAACAACTATCATATTACATGTTCATACCGCCGTCAACCTGGATAACCTGTCCTGATACATACGAAGACATATCAGAAGCCAAGAAAGTAGCCACATCCGCCACATCTTCAGGAGTACCTCCACGACGCAAAGGAATCTTCTTAGCCCACTCAGCTTTTACTTCGTCAGACAATTTGGCTGTCATATCCGTAATGATGAATCCCGGAGCGATGGCATTGGCACGGATACCGCGAGAACCCAATTCCTGAGCGATGGATTTAGCCAAACCGATCATACCGGCTTTTGAAGCAGAATAGTTACATTGACCGGCATTTCCGTGAACACCCACTACAGAAGCCATGTTAATAATGCTCCCACTCTTCTGACGCATCATGATCGGAGTACATGCGTGGATAAAGTTAAAGGCAGACTTCAAGTTCACAGCGATTACCGCATCCCACTGTGCCTCACTCATACGCATCATCAAGCCATCTTTCGTGATCCCTGCATTGTTTACCAGAATATCAACAGAACCAAAATCATCCTTAATCTGATTAACCACTTTCTCAGTATCCTCAAAATTCGCAGCATTAGAAGCATAACCTTTCACCTTTACACCCAACGCAGCAATTTCTTTTTCTGTATTCTGACCGTTTTCATCAATTACCAAGTCTGTAAAAGCGATATTTGCTCCTTCGGCAGCAAACTTCAATGCAATCGCCTTACCAATACCACGAGCGGCACCTGTCACAATCGCAGTCTTTCCTGTTAATAATCCCATAATTTTTGATTTTATAATTATAAAGTTAATTTTATTCCTTATTCTGTTCTTTGCGTCCCAATGCGCCATACACAATTTTTGCCACGTATGCCCATCCTGTCTCATCGTCCAGCTCCTCACCTATCTGACCACGTATATAAGGCGCTTCAATTCCCTTCACGCAATAGTGCACAATATCCGCCACGATATTCACATTGTCTATATCAAAGATTCCCTTTTCCTTTCCTTCCGTCAACACCTGCCTGAACAGCTTTGTTTCCGTTCGGTCAAAATTCTTCCGCACTGCCTCCACTCTCCATATATCACGGAAAAAGCCGGCACGCAAAGTTCCGTTCCTGAACACCACCATCTTGATAGAGTCCAGATGTGTTTCTATCAGCCGCAGTATTTTCGTATCAGGAGCGATATCCTGTTCAGCCACTTTCTCCATAGCGCCCGACAGCATCTCTAACTCCGACTCCACCACTGCCATATAAATGTCTTCTTTGCTCTTGAAATACGTATAGAGCGTGCGTCTTCCTTTCTTGGAAGCCACCGCTATATCATTCATTGTCGTATCATCCACCCCGTTCTTCGCAAAAAGCTGACGGGCGACGTCTACCAATTTAGCCCTAGTCTTTGATACTGCCATATAAGTTCAATTGCACATTACATATATATGTGAGCAAAATTACATTTTTTCTTTGTACCACACAAACAAATAAAGTATAATCTTAAGTAAATGTTAATTAACATATTACATACACTCTATATATCAACACATTAGATAAAAAGATTATTTTATTTGAGAAAAAGATGCAGAAATAATTTGGAGATTAGAAAAAAAAGCCGTACCTTTGCACCCGTAATCAAAACACAACATCGCGGAGTGGAGCAGTTGGTAGCTCGTTGGGCTCATAACCCAAAGGTCGTCTGTTCGAGTCAGGCCTCCGCAACTTCAATCAAAGAGAAGCAGAATTGCTTCTCTTTTTTATTTCCCCAGTATTTTTTTATTTCTTATCTTTGACCTTCATTAAATTATCAAGATACATAGAACCATGAAACAAAACATCTTATTTTATCTCATCGCTTTACTATTTTTCCCTCTCTATGAGATGCAGGCAGCCCA
>ENA-OQAS01001462-OQAS01001462.1-human-gut-metagenome-genome-assembly--contig:-NODE-1462-length-10987-cov-2.696317_pt1 | contig 10987 bp, 12 predicted proteins | sample MGYA00242733_ERZ504523 | MGnify/ENA primary metagenome ERZ504523 (study PRJEB26092, sample SAMD00036239) | human gut metagenome | host: Homo sapiens | study: EMG produced TPA metagenomics assembly of... | reverse complement strand
AGGAAATATGCAGGAAGATGTGGTATTTTTCATGATTTTTACGGGATTGACAGCTCCGCTGTCTTATGCTTACAGGATGATCTTTGGATGGTGTTCCTCAAATGCACCCCTGGGATTTAAGGATAGTCCATCACACAACCAGTGGATCTCTTTCAGGGTCACTTGACGGAGTTCGTCCGGAGTATTCAGCCAACGGAAGGCATTACGGTCGATCCGTTTCATCAGGATCCAGTATCCAGAATCCGAATCCGTCCCATTGGAGGATCTTTATAGAAGTACGCCGACGGTTGCAGAACGCAAACATGCAGCGTGAGTATGGATGGAAAAAGCCGTTGGGCGGATAACATTATGATTGAAAGGTGGTTTCGCAGTTTTAAGTACGAGGAAGCAGATTTGACTCAGTATGCCAATATACGTGAAGCACGAAAAATATATTCATACCTACAATTTTGAATGTTGTCGTTCTGCTATTAACAATTAAACTCCGGCATCCTATTATTATCCGATACTTTTGATGGAGTATATAGCTTAAGGGGAGAGGGGACAGTCTTCCCCTTTCAACTACATATGTGCTCCCTAAAGGTTTTGTCCGAATTCGCCACTATGGTCTGCTTTCCTGTAGGAACAAAAAAGAAAAGATGGCTCGCTGCCGGAAGATTCTCAACGGCATTCAATATATTTCAAAACTCCGGGGTAAAACCTGTGCGAAGAATCTGATGATTCTTTACAAAAGGATATGACCTCTTTTCTTGGATCTCCATTCTGAACGATCATATAACATGCATATCTTGATAGTTCATAATCTTTTTTTGGTTTCGTGGTGACTCCAACTTCAACGATTTTCCTAACCTCAGGAAAATCGTCTAGAATACTGTGCCCGCTGTTTTTACATGCAATCATTGCTCTTTTAATTAATACGGCTACCAATAAATTTATTCATCTGATGAAAATCATCCAACATATTTATGTATTGTTGCTCTTACAGCTCCAGGTCCTGCGATCATTTCACGGAACATATCCTCAACCTTCTCTCCTACACCATCTTTGTAAAGATCAGTGAAGAACAGACGCTCATTGGAAAGAATTGGTTTTAACTGATCTTTGAATGTTTCAGGTTTGCCTACAACAATATCCTTAAATTGTTCCTGCAGTTCCTCATTCATTGGGTCCGGTGCAAGTTCAAATTTATTTCCTTCATCATCTACACCAAGCATATATCTGAGCCATCCTGCAATTCCCAGAGGAATAGCTGTCAGTCTGGAAGCATCTCCGAATTTCTGTACATATGCTTTGATTGTTTCGCCAAAACGGATGCCAACCATCTGAGATACATCTACTGCCAGACGAAGATTTGTGTCTCCCAGATATTCATTTGGAAAACGATCATTAAAAAGCTCATCCACAAATGCCTGGGGAGAAAGGATTCCAGGGTCAGCAACTACCGGAAGACCTTCATCATAAGCAATCATACGTGCCATTTTCATCATATCTTCATTTGTATTAAGCATATGCGCAAACAGCTCATATCCAAGAACTACTCCCAGCGGACCTGTAGCAGAATGAACCGGATTCAGACATACTGTTACTTTCATACGTTCAGAAAGGTTAACTGTATTTCTGTCTGCCATATATACGCCAAAACCTTTTTCCAGAGCCGGACGTCCGTTAGGGAAACTGTCCTCTATTACCAGATACTGCGGTTTCTCAGCATTGACAATGGTGCAATGTATGTCTTCTTACCTGTGATCACCGGCTGCATGTTCTCAACACCCAGCTTTTCAAGATCTGCTGCAATCTGCTCGCTTGGACGAGGTGTGATCTTATCGATCATTGTCCATGGAAAAGCAACTGCTTTTTCATCGCTTACATAGTTTACAAATCCCTCATCAACAAATCCGGCTTTCTTCCACTCTTCTGTCATTGTCAGTACTGACTCGCGAAGCTTTGCACCGTTCTGTGAGCAGTTATCCATGGAAACCAGTGCAATCGGATATTTGCCGGCTTTATATCTTTCATAAAGCATTGCAACCAGAACTGCCATGGCACCAACTGCTTTATCCGGACCATTCTTGATATCTGCCTCTACAAACGGGAACCATGTTCCGTCAGCTTTCTGTAATGCATAGCCTTTCTCTGTGATCGTAAAGGAAACCATCTGCAGGGATTTGCTTGTGAAGATTTCTTTCAAGCGTTTCCACTGTGCTGCATTAGAAGACTGTGCCTTCACTGCTTCTGCAAAAGCTCCGACTACTTTATACTCACGGGTTCCATCCCCATGCAGGATCACGCTTAATCCCAGATTGTCATATGGATCATAAATCTTATCTACTACATCATAATCAAAAGTTTCCACACAGGTAATCCCACGGTCCAGCACTTCCTCTTCCAGAAGACCATCTGCAATTCCACCGATGAATACGCGGAAAATATTTCCGATACCAAAGTGAACCCATACCGGATTCTCCTTTGCTTTCTCAGAGGCAGTCTCTGCATCATAACCCGGAAGAGCGATTCCCGCCTTTTTCCATGCTTCCTGTTCCTTGATTCCATTGATTGATAATTTCATGTTATATCCTCCTTATTTGTCTTATTCGATACTTATTGTTTGTTATTATGTTTTTTACTTACGTTTATATCTTAACTGTAAGTTGAGTATATATCTTTTATTTTAAAAAATCCATTGACAGAATTCTAATTTTCAAACAACTTTTTTGTCTATTTTACTATAGTGTGCTGACAAATTGATGTTGCTGATCGTGCCGGATATTTTTATTGTTTTTTTTTCGTTCTATGCTACAATAAAACTGAAACTTAACATTATCTTGTAACATAATCAGGAGAATATTATGAGTGAAAAGGGATTGACCAACATTAGTCTCAAGAAAATAAATAAATCAAAGGTTTACCAGTACATTTACAGAAAAAAACGACCTCCAAGCTACAGATCGTTCAGGAACTGCAGATGGGTTTATCCACTGTCAGCCAGAACCTGAATCTTCTGGAACAGGAAGGTCTTATTGAAAAAAATGGTTTCTTTGAATCACCGGTGGAAGAAAGGCAAACGCCCTTCAGATTGTATCAGATTTTAAAATTTCCATTGGTATCGGTATTTTAAAAGGGATGTTTCATATTACTGCTGTAGATTTGTATGGAAATGCTTTCTATACAGATACCATTCCGCTTCCATATTCCAACACACCGGATTACTATAAACAGGTTACTGACGCAGTAAAAAAATTCATCTCATCGCGCCAGTATGACAATGACAAAGTTCTTGGTATCTCCATTGCCACACAGGGTATCACATCCCCGGATCATACCACTGTACTATATGGAGATATCATGAATAACGCAGGCATGAAACTGGATGATTTTTCCAGATATCTTCCATATCCCTGTTATCTGGAACATGATTCGAAATCAGCTGCGTTCCTTGAATTATGGAATCATCCGGAGCTTGACAGTGCTGTTATCATCCTGCTGAACCGAAATCTGGGCGGTGGCATCATTACCAATCATCAGATTCATCAGGGGATCTCCATGCACAGCGGAACTCTTGAACATATGTGTATTAATCCCGACGGCCCACTTTGCTACTGCGGCAGCCGTGGCTGCCTGGAAACCTACTGCTCTGCCAATGCACTGGAACAGGCTGCAGGTATTCCTGCCAAAGAATTTTTCCCCCTTCTGCGCGAAAAAATCTCCCCAGATCATACAGATCTGGAAAGATTATTTAAACCATCTGGCATTTGCATGAAAAATCTTAACCTTGTTATTGATGCACCGATCATCCTCAGCGGATATCTGGCACCTTATTTTACAGAAGAAGATATTGAATATCTGACAGATTATCTCCATACAGCCGCACCATTCATACTGGATAAAACACAGATTCTGGTCGGTACCAACGGACAATATACACCGGCAATCGGAGCGGCTCTGCATTATGTAGAGAAATTTATTCAATCCATTTAACTATAGCAATCCTTATAAATAATGCAATCAAGACAGTTCAGCAGAGTGCGAAAGACAAGAAAGATATCTGACGCAGGACTTCACACTATGATGGGCTGGATTGCTTGCATTATTTTATGGAATTGCTATAGATTGCTATAAATCAGATAAGCTTCCTGCTATTCATACTTTCATATATCGCTGATTTCTGCTATTCGGTTTATCTGGTAATGTCATTTGGATCAAATTCATCTCAAGTGCGGGTTGCAAATAATTTCTGCGGAATCCATCTCTGGACTTTAACCCCAGTTTTTCCATAAGTGTTTTTCTTGTATATGGCGTATCATACTCCATGATTTCAAGCATTTTCCTGACAGTTTCTTGAAAACTGTTCAATTTTCTTCATTTATCTGAAGCGAAATATCTTCCAGAATCCTGTCTATCTGTGACAACATAAACTCTATAAAAATGGTAGATTCTCCCGAAACATGACATCTGGCAATCGCATCATAATATTCATCCTGAAATTTTTCAATCTGACTTTCGATTGGAATATACTCAAATACAGGTTTCCATTTAGCTAAAATCGCTGTGTGCCATAATCTTGCCATTCTTCCGTTACCATCAGCAAATGGATGAATAAAGACAAACTCATAATGAAATACACTGCTCATAATCAATGGATGAACACTATTCCTTGATTTCTTCATCCATTCAAACAGTTCATCCATAAGCTGCGGTACAAATTGCGCCGGAGGTGCCATAAAAATACATTCATCTCCATTAAAGACCCCCTCTTCCCCATGGCGAAACTCCCCACATTCTTCCACAAGATATTTTGTCATAATCCCATGAAATTTCTTTAAATCTTTTATACTATAGGGATTAATTTCCGAAAGGCTTTCATATGCCGCATATGCATTTTTAACTTCCTGTATTTCTTTCTGTTCCCCCAGTACAAGCCTGCCATTAATTACATCCCTGACCTGCCCCAAAGAAAGAGAATTCGCTTCTATTTTTAAAGATGAATGAATAGATTTAATTCGGTTATTCTTTCTCAGGTGCGGTTTTGTTTCCAAACTGTTGATTGCTGTGATTCGCCCTATTTTTTCAGAAATTGAAGACACATATGATAATATCTCATTTGTTATTGTAAATGGCGGTTTATATTCTCCCACAAAAACACCTCCAGAATTTCCATTATCTTGTACACTATCTTGCACACTTTTTTGCATACTTCTTCTTCAGGATAGATTCCGTCTACTTCAGTGCTGTCAGAATCCCCATTGCATTGTCGTAATCTTTCTCTCCGACCAGGATTTCATACAATGTTTTATCTGTTCCAAGTTCCCACCCATGCTGCGGGCAGTTCCCCTGCCCGGGGCTGTCATTTTTTCTTCGTGGTTGACTCTCTTTGTTTTGTATTTGATTTTCTCTGAATCTAAGGCTTTACAATACTGCTCATATTTGTCTCTGGATGCACCGAGATAAACTGTTCTGCTGTCGAATAACATAATTAATTTCTCCTCCTTTGGGGTGTTGTTTTTACAAAAATGATCCTGTCTGCTGGCTCCTCAGCCTGCACACGCAGGAGCGTATTCGAAAAATCATTCCCACCATCTGCATGCACGGCAACTATAACGAAAAAAACAGCAGACATCCGTTTCCAGATCATCTGCTGTCATTATATCATATATATTTATTGCTTTGTAGTATAAAAGTATTATTCTACTTCTTCCGGTTCCATGCTTCGCATGTGTTCCTCGTTCTTTACGATTTCATACTTCTGGCGATATTCCTTGAAGTATGTATAATATTCCACGCTGTCAGATGGGTAAATCTTGGAATCATGGATATGCATATCCGGATTCTCGTCTCCACTCTTGAGAAGGGCTACCATTGCACTTGCACAATGTGCTGCAATACGGTTGAAGCTGTTGAGAATGTCTGTATATACAGTTCCCTCTTCCAGTCCGCAGTTGCCATTACTCAGACGCTCTACATGATGCATCTTCAGCTCATTGCATAAGGATGTGATAATCATTCCAAGAGGTGCAACTCTCTGAGCCATCTCTTTGTCATCATTGAGGAATGCACGACAGGTAAGATTGATCTCCTCACGAACTGCTTCCATTACTACATTCAGCTCATCCCAGGCTTCCTGTGAGAAATTAGTGTGATTATCATGCATTTCACTGGACATATAGGCAATGTAGGATGCATGGTCACCGATTCTCTCAAAGTCATTGATGGTATGAAGATAAAGGGATGCCTGCCTTGTCTGGGCACTGTTCATCTCATGCTTTGTGAGCTTCATCAGATATTCCCCAAGACGGCTTTCGTATTTATCGATCAGGTTCTCTTTTCTCTGTACCTTATCAAATTTATCCTGCTGATATTCATTCAGAAGGTTCATGCACGGTTGACATTCTTGCGAAGCTTCCTTGCCATACCGCTCATGCACGATGACACTGTCCAATAGCAAGTGCCGGATAATTCAGAAGACGTTCTTCCAGAAGATCAAAGTCTGCTTCATCTTCCAGTTCCTCTGCACTGTCTTTTACAAGCCAGCACACCAGCTGCTCGATCTTCGGTATGAACGGGAAAAGAACACATACTGTTGCTACACGGAATACAGTATTCAGTAAAGCAATTGCAACCGGTGACATAATCATATCCATAAATCCGAAATGCACAACAGCATTTACAGTGTAGAAGATCACTGACCAGAGGATAAGACCAAACAGGTCATTGATCAGATAAACAAGTGCTGTACGTTTACCATTCTTATTCGCACCGATTGCTGAAATCAGAACCGGACAGGCAGCACCTACACCGATACCAAGAACGATCGGGAATGCACTGGAAAATGTCAGGATACCTGTTACAGATAACGCCTGCAATACACCGACTGTGGCAGATGCACTCTGCAGCACTGCGGTAAATGCAATACCTACCAGAATACCTATCAGCGGGTTGGAAAACATTGTCAGCATGTTTGTAAATGTGGGGCTGTCCTTCAGTGGTGAAACAGCACCGCTCATTGTCTGCATACCTGTCATCAGGATTGCAAAACCAAGCATGATATTACCGATATTTTTATGCACGGAACGCTTACATGCCATGCGAAGGATAATACCAATAATCGCTACTACTGCTGAAATTGTTGCTGTAGATAAAATCTTCGCAATTCCGTTCTTTCCGTCAATATAAGAAAGACAGAGGATCCATCCGGTAATACTGGTTCCGATGTTGGCTCCCATGATAATACCGATGGCCTGTTTCAGTTTCATCATACCTGAGTTAACAAAACCAATGACCATAACGGTTGTGGCAGAAGAAGACTGAATCACGCTGGTAACACCAGTACCCAGAGCAACTCCCTTCAGCGGTGTGTTTGTCATTCGATACAGGAAAGCTTCCAGCTTATTTCCGGCAACCATTTTCAGGCCGTCGCCCATCAATGACATACCGAACAGGAATAACGCTACTCCGCTCAGCAATGACAATATCATTGAAAAAATTCCCATTATTTTCTCCTTTGTCGTCTGCCTGATTTCCATCCTCATCCCAGGAAATCGGCGCATAATGTAAGCAGGTTATTTTACCTGTCTCTAATCAGAATTTAACCTGCCCTTTACTTTTCCATTCTTATTATGTCACGTTCGGGAGATTATTACAATAATTGTTTTTTCAAAAATTACATTTTTTCTATAGCGTTTAAAATGCTGTCTTTTTTTTCCTGAATTTTTTTGCAGTTTTCATAAAATTTTCCGGCATGCTCCAAAATATATCAGAACATGTCGAAAAATAACATACAATAAATCGGACAGTAAAGAAGGAGCTGTCTATTTTCAGGACAGCCCCTTTCCTCAAATTCCAGTATTAAAATCAATTGGTTATTCACAATCCACTTCACTGCTTCATTTTATTATCTGGGGGAGTTGCTATAGTTCTACATACTACTGCTCATTGCCGCTCCTGTCGCAGCTTCCTCTTCACATTCTGCCAGAACAAGTTCTGCCTTGAACATATCTTCAATAATTTCACACAGTACCGGATTTTTTCTCAGTCCATTCCCTGAACCAATCATACGCCTGATCTTTATGCCGGTTCCTTTCTGAATAGTCATATACATCTGATACAATTCTGTGCTCATTCCCTTCAGAACACCATAGCAGAAATCTTCAGGTGTAAAGTTTTCGGAACTTACCCGGGTAATACTGCCGCTTTTTTCCGGATTCACCCGCGTACCGTCAAATGTTGTTTCAACTTTAATCTTTCGACTTTCAGTTCTTTCACTATTCTGGTCTCTCCCTGTTCTTGCCATCTTTTCCATTACTTTGTATAATGGCTGATCCTGCCTGTCACTTCTTTTACAATTTTTCGGAAAAACTGTTCCAGAAGCGCATATGCCTTGCCGCCACACAGAGATGCTCCTGCAAGCAGATACTTCCCATTCAGGAAAGGTCTTGCCTCAATTCCATCTCCTGCAAAATACTGACTGGAAAGAACAGAAATCTGTCCGCCGGTTCCCATATTGACCAGTAATGTATTCTCCTCATCACCTGCTGCGCCAAGGAAGCTTGCCTGGTTGTCTCCGATTGCAGTTGTAACTGTCCGTCCTCTGTATGTACCCAATTTTTCTATTTCAGTACAGACATCCGGCAGCCAGTTTACGTCCACTCCCATTTCAGCCAGTTTTTCTTTTTCAAAGCACATCTTACGGCTGTCAAAGAATCCCAAACCTGCCGCATTGCTCACATGTACCAATGGTTTTTACGCTCTGTCAAATGCATTCCAAAATAATCCATGATCGTACAGAAACTCAAAGCCGAATCCGGAACCAGATTATGTCTGATATTATAAATATGTGTGACAAGCCCATACCCTGAAGCAGCATGGATTTTACATCTTTCCCGGATTTCTTCTGTTAAAGGAATCTGATCCCCATCGCAGATACTTCCTCTGGCATCCTGCCATGTATATAACGGACTGACACAATTTCCTTCTTTGTCAACATAGACAATTCCATGCATCTGCTGTGAGCCCAATCCGCTCAACATGCGGATACTTCTCCAGGAAATAATCCAGCAGATTCACTGCTCTTTCTACAATTTCTTTTGCATACTGTATTCTTTCCCATTCATTTCCGGTTTCGATAAAGCAACCGTTCTCTACAGTTTTTGCCTCCAGAATCTTTGCCTGTCCGTTTTCCTCTTTTTCCAGAACAACACCGCTTATCGTTGTTGTCCCAATGTCAATCCCCGCCGTTTTCACAGTCCAAACTCTTCTGCCAGTTTCTTAAACTCCGGCAGGGAATTAATAATCGTATCATAAGATACACAATAAGCCAGTCTCACATAACCCGGGCAGGCAAATGAGCTTCCCGGAACCATAAGGATGTTGTATTTCTTTCCGGCTTCACAAAATGCTTTTTCATCTGCTACCGGAGATTTCACGAAAAGGTAGAATGCGCCTTGCGGTTTAATGCACTCGAATCCGCATTCCTTCAGTCCGTTATATAATGCCAAACGGTTCTTGTCATATGCAGCTACATCCACTTCTGCATCTACACATTTGGCAATCACCTTCTGCATCAGGGATGGGGCGTTGACACATCCGATGGTACGGTTGGCAATAGCCGCTGCAGTGATAAGCTCTTCACTGCCAGCTGCTTCATCCGGAATTACCAGATAACCGATACGCTCTCCCGGAAGGGACAGAGATTTGCTGTAAGAATAACCAACAATAGTATTGTCGTAGTATTTTGTCAGATACGGAACTTCTACACCGTCATAAGCCAGCTCTCTGTATGGCTCGTCAGAGATCAGGTAAATTACACTGCCAAATTCCTGCTGTTTTTTCTCAAGAATTACTGCCAGCTTCTTAATGGTTTCTTCGGAATATACAACACCAGTGGGGTTGTGAGGTGTATTTACGATCACTGCTCTTGTCTTTGCTGTAATCTTCTGCTCAAACTCCTCAAGATTCGGCTGAAATGTGGTTGTATCCGGAGAGATTTCCACAAGCCTGCCATCAAAATTGCGCACATATGCACCATATTCCAGAAAGTATGGTGCAAAAACAATCACTTCTTCCTCTGGATTCAGGATTGTCTTAAAAATCACATTCAAGCCACTGGCTGCCCCAACCGTCATAATCAGATTCTTTGCCGCAAATTTAGTTCCAAAGCGGCGGTTCAGAGATTCCGCTATCGTCTGGCGCACATCCTCAAATCCTGCATTACTCATATAACCATGAAGCACTGTAGGATCCACTTCATTCACCAGATCAATAATAGCCTCCTTCACACACTCCGGTGCCGGAACGCTCGGATTCCCAAGACTGAAATCATAAACTTTGTCCGCACCGTAAATGGCTCTGAGACGATTTCCCTCCTCAAACATCATACGGATGGCTGAATTATTTTTTACATAAGGTTTCATTTTTTCTGCTATCATAACATATTCGCTCCTGTCCAAATAATCCCGGCAAACCACCGAAATTCAGAATAATATCGCAACTGCCCAATTTCTCTTGCAGTGCATCATTTATCTCTATTTTAACCTTATCATGGTAAAGTGTCAATGTGCGACAATATACCATATTCCATCTTTTAACCGAAGTCAAGTTGGATAAGATCATCCACTTCGCTACACAGTTATTCAGAAGGAATGTTTGCGCTCCTCCAGTAACAAAATGTCAATCGTTTTTTAATCACCTTTTCCCGAAAATGGGCAAAAAAATAGAGCATATAGGGTATTTTCCCACATGCTCTGCCTCCATATTAAATTTTTCACTGTACAACTTGAAGTTATCGTCTTGTTCCATTCTTATCAAAATTCTTTTTTAATGCTATTCTGTTGGGAGAATAGATCCAATTAAAGGAATAAGTTGAACACCACAGATAATTCCTCCTATACTCCCAACACAATCTTCATTTTTCCAATTACCAAAAGCATGAATATACTGTTATCGGCAACATAACCATTCCACAGACATACCAAACTTACCACAATATTATGACGCA
>ENA-OQAS01001461-OQAS01001461.1-human-gut-metagenome-genome-assembly--contig:-NODE-1461-length-10988-cov-2.575730_pt1 | contig 10988 bp, 14 predicted proteins | sample MGYA00242733_ERZ504523 | MGnify/ENA primary metagenome ERZ504523 (study PRJEB26092, sample SAMD00036239) | human gut metagenome | host: Homo sapiens | study: EMG produced TPA metagenomics assembly of... | reverse complement strand
TGCTTCATCGCGATAGACATCAAAAAGTTGAACGGTATCAACAGTTTGCCGCCAGCCAGAGGTAATACAACGCAAAGAGCTGCTCGTGCGTTACCTCTTCGTCTACCACAAACGCAACATCCATCGTAACTGCAGGGAAAACAGGAACATCCACGTAATCGCGCGCAGGACGAGCACACTTGATGAGGCGTCAAGATCAAGTTCGAAAGCCACGAGCGGAGCTTGCACTTCATAGGTATCGCATGCCAAGGGGTGAATTTCTCCAATCCAACCAAGCACCGTGCCTCCATCTAACACCTGTGCTGCACGACCAGGCTGCAAATGAGGAGCCTCTTCGGCACTCAGCGCCTTGAAGCGAGGTTTTGCAAGGGCGAGTTCACGCATCAAGCTTTCGATGACGCCCTTTCCGTCAAAGAAATCAAAGTTCAATGATTCCTTATTCCACGCAGGATCATTCATCGCACCCGCCATGACCGCTGCTAAACGATTGCGTTCTTTAGGCTCTTCTTTCCTTCAGCGCCAAAGAACACCACGCCTGTTTCGTACAACTGGATATTGTGAACGCCACGACTTGATTGTAGCAACACTGCGCATCAAGCCAGGAATAATAGACTGGCGCATTACTGATTGTTCTGCATTGAGCGGATTCAACAGCTCCACCGGAATACCCATGCCCTCCGTAGGCATACGAAGTTGCTCAAGCTCATGGGGATCCGCAAAGGAGTAGGTCATGGTCTCGTTAAGTCCACATGCACGCAACGTATTATTGATTTTATCCATAATACGCTGAGCTTCGGTTTTGATGCCCACTCGTCCTGGTCCGCCAGGTAAAGTGGAAGGAATGCGATCCATGCCATAGAGACGCAATACTTCTTCGTACAAGTCGATTTCGCGTTCGAGATCGGGACGGAATGTAGGAGGAACAACCTTGAGCGTATCTTCCTCTTTGGCGCTAACCTCACACCCAAGTCGCTGAAGCATGTCAACAATAAATTCGCGAGGTATAGTCTCGCCCATCATTGCCTGGAAACGAGGAACACGGAATTCCAACGTCTCGGATTCGGTCTTGGTGTTGTAGATATCAATCACGCCCGGCACTACCACACCACCGGAAACCTCCGCCAGAAGTTGCGCAGCTGCAGCAGACATGCGATCGATTTCCACATCGTCAACACGACGCTCATAGCGCATGGAAGATTCCGAGATCAACCCGAGATTACGCGAAGTACGTGAAGTACGTCCCGGCTCAAAGGTGGCTGCTTCAAGCAAAATAGTGGTAGTTTCATCGGTTACTTCCGAATCAAATCCACCATAACACCTGCAAGCCCAACTGCCTTTTCCGGAGTTGCGATAACCGTCATGTCTTCAGTCAGCTCGCGCTCTTCCCCATCGAGGGTCTGAAGTTTTTCGCCCTCTTTTGCTGCGCGGACTATCACGTTTGCCTTACCAGTCTCATCGACCAATTTATCGTAGTCGAACGCATGAAGGGGCTGACCGAAAAGGAAAAGAATGTAGTTAGTTACGTCACTACGTTGTTGATAGAACGAGCGCCTGCTGCCGTCACGCGTTCTGCCAGCCAATCAGGCTTGGGCCTACCTTACGTTTTGATCACGCGCGCCGTGTAACGCGGACAACGATCAACGTCTTGACCGTTACCGAAGCCAACTCATCTACTGAAGGCATATCGCTAGCTTCTTTAAGAGCTGCCTCCATCTCGTCAAGAGGATTCTTTGCGTCCGTTGCATACATGGCACCAACTTCACGCGCCATTCCAACCATAGACAAGCAGTCAGGACGATTAGGAGTAATTTCGAGATCCAAAATAGTATCGGAAAGATTGAGATAATCAGCAAAGGCATACCAATGGGAGCATCCTTGGCAAAATCATGATGCCATCATGATCGGAACCGATACCCAATTCACGCGCTGAACAATTCATGCCACAGCTTACTACGCCACGAAGCTTTGATTTTTTGATCTTGAAATCTCCTGGCAAGACGGCACCGATAGTGGCAACCACCACATGGTCTCCCTGATTGAAATTTTGAGCGCCACATACAATCTGCAGGGGCTCAGGATTGCCCTCTTTATCAACATTAGCGCTTCCCACATCAACCTTAGTTACCACATATGATCAGAATCGGGATGTGCTTCTTTTTCCAGAATTTGCCCCGTAACCACGTGATCATATATATCACCTGTACGTTCAACGCCCTCAACACCGGTGCCCGTTAAATCAAGACGATCGCAAAAAGCCTTAAGGTCTTCTGGCACCTCAACATATTCAGAAAGCCATTTAAGAGAAACTTTCATAGTCTTTATCTTTCTACTCTTTTGAGTTTTGCACTGCCGTTACTTTGAAATTCCTTCAACTGATGCGGGCTTCCACCTATACACGCTTCCACTTAAGCTCTTACGTGGAAACCACAATGATTCTCAGATCTAGAATTGCCTCAAGAATCGCATATCGCCTTCAAGCAACATACGTAAATCGGGCACATCATATTTCAAGCATGCCACTCGTTCAACTCCAACGCCAAACGCAAAACCTGAATACACTTCTGGATCAATCCCTGACATACGAAGGACGTTAGGGTCTACCATGCCACAGCCTAAGATTTCAAGCCAACCAGTACCTTTGCACATGCGGCAACCCTCGCCATGGCAGATACCACAAGAAACATCCACCTCTGCAGAAGGCTCCGTAAAGGGGAAGAAGTGAGCACGGAAACGTGTCTTACGTTCAGGACCAAACATTTCTTTGCAGAAATATTCCAACGTTCCTTTTAAGTCGCCAAACGTAATATTCTTGTCGATTGCTAAGCCCTCGCACTGTGTAAACTGAGGCAGATGTGAAGGGTCTGCCACGTCACGGCGATATACCTTACCTGGCGCAATAACATAGATAGGAAGATCTTGGTCCTCCATGGCATGAACTTGCACGCCCGAAGTTTGAGTACGAAGTAAAACATCCGATTCACCACGAACGCGGGAATGTTCACCAGAAAAATCCCGCACATAGAAGGTATCCTGCATCGAACGACTAGGATGATCAGCAGGAGCATTAAGAGCCGTAAAGTTATACCAATCAGTTTCCACTTCAGGACCAGTAGCTACCGAATAACCTAAGCCTAAAAAGATTTCAGAAATTTCGTCCGAAATTGCGTTGATTAAGTGACGCGTACCCATCTGCTGCGCACGACCAGGCAACGTAACATCAACAGCGCTTGCCTGCATTTTGGCTTCGAGCTCAGAACGGGAAAGTTCCTTCTTTTTCTGCTCGAGAGCAGCTTCGATCTCGTTGCGTGCCGCATTGACCGTCTTACCTACCTCGGCACGATGCTCCTTATCGATTTGGCCCATCGAACGAAGATAACCCGTAAGAGATCCGGACTTTCCTACCACTTCAACACGAATTTTCTCAAGCGCTTCAGTATCAGAAGCTGAAGCGATGGCCGACAAAGTGTCGGCATGCAGGATTTTACGTCATCTACTACTGACATTCCTCGCATCCTTTCCAACTACAAAGCGCAATCCTTACCAACGCGGGCATCACTTCCCTCGCCCCTTGCCGCAACATCTTTGAGCGCGCGGTTTATCAGACGAAAGAAGAACATGTCGCATGGTATACATTGCATACAAAAAGAGCCCTTCTCATCCTTTACTTCCAAGGACGAGAAGGGCTCTCGCGGTACCACCCTGGTTGATGCTTTTAAAGTTCACTCGTTCGTATCTTGCGCATGGGATTCGTTTTGCCACAAATCACGCATTTCTACACAAGGCTCAAGCAAGTTTAAAGCACCCACTCGTTTGCTCTATTTCGGGAGCACCCGTCAAAGCTAAAACATCCACCCCGTAGTTTTTAGCGCGTTATCTCCAACTTGTTTGGTAGCACTGTCATTACACCAAGGCTTCCTTTTCCGGAATTGAATGATGTAACCATCCAAACAAAACGCCACAACGGAATCCTGCGTTCACTTTGATGCTCAGAAGGGAATCATGCCAGCGATTCATGCCGCTTTTCCAGCCAAGAAGCAACTCTCTGAAACGAACCACAGCCCGCAAGGCTGCCCGTGACATGCTGTCTTCGTCATCGCATATGAGAGGAAGTATAGCGCAACACTTAATACACTCAAAACAGCATTTTTGAAAGATCACAGAAATTCGAATGAGAAAGAAAGATAGTGCGAGGCTCATAAAGAAACCCGTAAAGAAATCACTTGCTTGCTTCAGCTCTTATTCGTTTTGACTCTTGCGCGTTTTGATTCTTTTCCGCTCCGACTAACAGCGAATCACGTTAACGATAAGCCTCAGTTAACCGAACCACCTTCGGCGTTAGCTCCCGTGCTCGAGCCGAATTGCTGGCGTACGTTTGCGCTTGACTGATCAAGCTGCGCTGCCGCTACCACAATATTGCGCGCCTCTGCTTCTGGATCTGCCTTTTCCTTTTTACCAGGTCGCTTCGACAACACTCGCTGCAACTCCGCCATATCCGCACGAATTTGACGCTTTTCATGCTTGTCAACCTGCTTGCCGCCCGCCTTAAGCGCTGCATCTACCTCCGAGAGAAGATCGTTTGCCTTCTGACGCACTTCCATCGTGGCACGGCGGAATTCGTCTTCTTCGGCATAATCTTTGGCGTCTTGAATAGCACGCTCTATTTCTTCGTCACTCATACGATCCGAATCATCGATGACAATGGACTGTTCACGCCCCGAATCGAGATCCTTCGCTGAAACAGTCAAGATGCCATTGGTATCAATATCAAACGTTACCTCGATCTTGGGAACTCCTGCAGGAGCGCGTTTAATTCCCTTCAGGCGGAACGTACCAATAGCTTTGTTGTCCGCCGCCATAGGACGCTCTCCTTGCAGAACCTTAATTTCACACACGTGCTGAAAGGGAGCTGCGGTACTGAAAATCTGAGAATAATGTACCGGCAACGTGGTATTGCGTTCAACCAAACGAGTAGCAACCCCACCCACCGTTTCGATTGAAAGCGAAAGCGGCGTTACATCAAGTAGCAACAGACTATTTGCCTGCACAATTCCTGACGAAGAAGACGAAAGGGTTTCACCCTGAATGGCGGCACCTGTCGCCACGCATTCATCAGGATTGATAGAAGAAGAGGCTCTTTACCCGTAAGGGCACGCACGTGGTTTTGAACGGCAGGAATTCGCGTAGAACCACCTACCAGCAATACACAACCAAGCTCAGATGCCGCAATTCCCGCATCGTTGAGTGCTGATTGTACTGGACCAGTAGTGCGCTCTATCAGGTGAGCTGTCAGACGATCGAATTCTGCACGCGTTAAAGTAATATCCATATGAAGAGGGCCCACAGATCCCTGAGCGATGAAGGGTAAGTTTACCTGTGCTGAGGTAGCGCTCGACAATTCCTTTTTTGCCTGCTCTGCAGCTTGCCGAACACGTTGCAGCGCCATGGCATCACGCTGAAGTTTTACCCCTGTCTGCTGTTCAAAAACTTGCAGAAGATGCTCGGTAATACATTCATCGAAATCATCGCCACCCAAATGATTATCGCCCGAAGTCGCAAGAACCTCGATAACATCATCACCAATTTCGATAATCGAAATATCAAAGGTGCCACCGCCAAGGTCGTAGACCATAACTTTCTGAGCGGTGCCATTATCAAGCCCATACGCCAAAGCTGCACTGGTTGGCTCATTGATAATTCGCAAGACGTTAAGTCCTGCAATTCTGCCTGCGTCCTTTGTTGCCTGACGCTGCGAATCATCAAAATAAGCAGGTACGGTAATTACCGCATCCGTCACCTCTTGACCTAAGAAGTTTTCAGCATCACGACGAAGCTTACTTAAAATCATTGCAGATAATTCTTGAGGGCTATAGGCTTTCCCATCAACTTTTGCCTGCCATTTAGTTCCCATGTGGCGTTTGACCGAAGAAATGGTTCTATCGGGATTAACCGCAGCCTGACGACAGGCAACACTTCCCACGAGCCGCTCCCCTTCTTTGGAAAAAGCAACTACACTCGGCGTGGTCCGCTCGCCTTCCGCATTGGGGATAATGGTCACCCGACCGCCTTCCATTGTTGCCATACAGCTGTTGGTAGTTCCAAGATCGATTCCGATTGTGGCTCCCATTAAAGCCCCTTTCTTACGCTCTGCGCTCGTATGTATCTTTGACGACGCCGTCTGGTACGTATCTTCGATAACGTTGTTCTTTGCTGCTTTCTTTACGCTTGCGGCTCCCCTTTAAACACAGAAATACGCTGCATTCGAACAGCCATACATGCCAAGACATAAACCGCAGCAAATCATATTGGGATCCACTCCTACCGTGAAACCACGAGATTGTCCTTGCTGCTGATAAGCTTGACCCGCCATTTGAAACTGTTGCTGAGCTTGGCGATACTCACGATTATTGGGATCGAGTTTTACGGCACGACGAATTTGCTCATTCGCCAACATAGAATTACCGGCTCCATGGTTAGCAAGAGCACTGATGTAGTAATAGCGGGCATTGCGCCCCGTGCTTTTTACCTGATTAAGAATGGTTGTGGCCTGCTGATATCTTCCTGCATTAATCGCATCAATTGCACTACGAATCTCAGCAGTATCAGAAGCGGATGCTTCAGGATGAATGGCACCGAAACCGCCCATACCACCAAAACCAAAAATATCATCAAAATCAATTGTAGACCAGCCGTAAGGTCCCGAAGAACTATACCCCTGACCGGCACCACCATAACCACCGTAGTTAGCAGAACCTTGTCCACCCGAATTGCCGCCCGCATAACCACTGCCGCCATAGCCGCCCGACGCATGAGCTGCACGACGATCACTTGCTTGGTATTTCTCCGGATTGGTAATACGGTCGTACGCTTCGTTAACCTCATTCATGCGTTCAGCCGCTTTGGGGTCATTGGGATTAAGGTCGGGGTGGTTTTCTCGCGCTTTCTTTCGATATGCTTTTTTTATTTCATCAGCCGACGCATCTCGACTTACGCCTAAAACCTCATAAGGGTCTTTAACCATCGTGACTCTTATTCTCCTTTGCCTCAAAACGCTGCCACACGCCTGCGTAAAGCACGCTTCGCAAAAGGTGTAAATCTCTTTCTAGCGGCAAACGTTCAAATACTTCAGTCATGCCAGCCGCAAGATATTCTAAATTATCGCGAAGCGCTTGCGAATCGTGATCCATGTATCTAAAAGGATTATATGAACCTGTTCGTAAATCTTCCTCCAAGTCCATCGCTGCATCCATGACATACACAAACTTTCCTAAACGTGCACCGAATCGGCGAAGATCCGTTACCCAAAAGTCATCTTTGCAGGCAAATACATCCCCTAAAAGTAAACCAAATCGGTTAGCTGGTGCATCAGGAGGAAGAAAAAGGTTCGCCTCTCCTGCATTTCCTGAATCCTTTTTAAGGGGATTTTCTTGCTCTTCTTGATTAGCCGAAATCAAGTCTTCCATTTCCTGGATTTCCGAAAGTGCTCGTTCAATAGCTGCGCAAGTTTGCGGAATGCGCTTGTTTGCTCGCCGATAAGCATTTCCCAACAAGGCAGCTGCAGCTCGCGACTTATCGTACGATCATCACGCCAATCATCAAGCAATTTGTGGTATGCAAACGCCACGCTCAAGTCCGCCGCATAATCGGTAAACTCGCTTTGCGCAAACGCCTGCGGCTTTGCGGGATGAATGGGGCAACGTTTTGATCCTAGGGACTCAGAAGGCTCATACAACGAGCCTAAAACAAGAGCCAAGAAGTCATATCAAACGAAACGGTTAATCGTGAAAGCTGACCATACCGATCATTGATTGAACGACAAACGCCACAATACACCGCTCTATAACGCTGTTTTTCCTCCTCATCTAAACTATCCAGATTAGGAAGAACGAACCCAAACATACCAAACCTCTCCGCGCCGCCTTTCGTATCTCCGTTATGGTAGCAACTAGAGGCTTTTTACTTTTTGGACACAGCTAAAACGCCCGATAAAAACATGTGGTATTCCCGGTATGACAAGCGGGACCTGCTGGGTGGACTAAAGCAAGCAAGGTGTCTTCGTCGCAGTCATAGCGAAGTTCTACGAGTTCTTGGGTATTACCTGACTCTTCCCCCTTGTGCCAAAACTTTGACGGCTTCGCGACCAAAACCAAGTGGTGCCCTCGTCAAGGGTTCGACGAACTGATTCTTCATTCATCCATGCCATCATTAAAACTTCCCGCGTATCAGCATCTTGCACAATACAGGGAATAAGACCATCGGCATTGTAGGAAAGATTTGATGCTTGCATTACTTTTCTCCTCGCACGTTTACCTTAAGCGCCCCGCTAAAGACGAACAGGAATCCCTTGCGAGCGCATATATTCTTTCACTTCCTTGATGGTTAATTCGCCAAAATGAAAGACGCTTGCCGCCAAAACTGCATCAGCCTCGCCATCAAGTATTCCCTCGGCGAAGTGTTCTAATTTACCAACTCCACCCGAAGCAATAACAGGAATATTGACCGCACGTGCAACCGCCCGCGTGAGAGGAATGTCGAAACCATCTTTACTGCCATCTCTATCCATGCTGGTCAGAAGAATTTCACCTGCGCCACGTTTTGCGGCTTCCTTAGCCCACTCGACCGCATCGACCCCGTGTTTTTTCGTCCACCATGAACATACACTTCCCATTTATTGGGATTTCCTGGAACCTGCTTTGCATCAATGGCGCAAAGAATTGCCTGGGTGCCAAAAGCGGCAGCCGCCTGCGTAATAAGTGTAGGATCAGCTAAGGCAGCAGAATTGACTGAAACTTTATCAGCTCCTGCCGCAATCATAGTACGTATATCAGCCACGCTACGAAAACCACCACCGACGCAATAAGGAAGGTGGAGTTCCTCGCTTGCTCGACTTGCCATCTCTACCGTGGTGGCTCGCCCCTCATGCGTTGCAGTGATATCAAGAAATACCACCTCATCAGCACGCTGCTCGTCATACCGCTGGGCAAGCTCTATCGGATCTCCTGCATCACGCAGGTTTACAAAATTTACCCCTTTAACAACCCTACCATCTTTTACGTCCATACAGGGAATTACTCGTTTTGTAAGCATGCGTAGACTGATCCTTTCATTAAACGTTTCTTTAGTGGCGCCGCAATTCATCTGCCACCGCAATCGTCTGGCGCTGTATCATCTGACGCCGCAATCGTCTGGCGCTGTATCATCTAACGCCGCAATTCGTCTGACACCGCAATTCATTTAGTTCATGAAACTGCAGCGCAACGCTTAACTGCCTCCACCACATCAAGGCTGCCTTCATATACCGCTCGACCCGCTATAACACCCTCGATCGAATCAGAAACCGCAGCTAAATTCTCAATGTCTTCTATATTTGCCACGCCACCCGAAGCAATAACGGGATGACCGAATACTCGAGCTACTTCAACATAGCGATTTGCGTCTATTCCCGTTCTCATACCATCACGGGAGATATCGGTATAAACCAGATGCTTAAAGCCAAGTTTTCCCACTTCAACAATTAATTCTTCTGCGGGCACTCCCGCTCCTTCGCGCCAACCAGCAACGGCAACTTCACCGTTTTTTGCATCAATTCCCGCAGTGAGTAAATCAGGAAGGAATCAAGAGCTTGTTTAGCGAACTCTTGATCGGTTACCAAAGTTGTTCCTAACACCACACGAGAAACACCCGCTTTTGCAAGACGTTCAATAGTTTCCAGGCTGCGAATTCCGCCACCCACTTCAATTTTGAGTCCTGTTTCACGAATAATTTGTTCAATAAGCGCAATATTCTCTGGGACACCACTTCGCGCACCATTGAGGTCTACCACATGGATCCAACGCGCCCCCTGCTCTTTAAACAAAGCTGCTTGCGCGACAGGACTATCGTTGTAGACCGTTACCGCGTTATAGTCACCTTTAGCAAGGCGAACTGCTTTTCCGTCAAGAATATCAATCGCAGGAAGCAGATCCATTATCTTTTCTCCTTTTATCTGATCGCGTATCGCTCGTTAGCCTTCACGATCCTATCTGATCGTGCAGCGCCCGCTAGCCTTCACGACCCACCAGTTTTACAAAATTACTCAAAACACGTGCACCTGCATCGGAAGACTTCTCGGGATGAAATTGCACACCGAAAACTAACGCGCCTTTTTGCACAACACAGGGAAAGGTTATTGAATGAGTGGTTGTTGCAACTGTCGATTGAGTATCAGGAGCAACATAGCTATGAGTGAAGTAGAAATATTCTCCTGGTGTTACACCCGCCAACAAAGGACAGGAGCAACCCTCGTCAAACTCGACTGAGTTCCATCCGACATGCGGAACTTTATAACGCCTACCCTGCCCATCAAATTCAGGAATTCGATCAACAACGCCGGGAAGAACTGCGAGGCCTTCAGCACGCTCAGCACCCTCAGTACCCTCCTCGAATAACAGATGTTCCCCGAGACAGATTCCCAAAAAGGGCTTGCCCTGCGCAATTGCATCACGAATTGCTTGCATTTGCCCTGTTTTAAGCATGGTTGCCGATGCATCAGCGAACGCACCCACTCCAGGAAGCACTATCGCTTTTGCCTGCGCAATCACGTTTGGATCATCGGTAATGCGCGCATCTCCGCCCGCGTTAATAAGGCCGCGCTCTACACTGCGCAAATTTCCCTTACAGTAATCTACAACCGCAATCATTACAGCAATCCTTTGGTAGAAGGAAGTTCGCTTCCCACGCGTGCATCAAGTTCTAAAGCAGCACGCATCGCACGCCCTACCGCCTTAAAGCAAGCTTCGACTATATGATGGGCGTTTTCTCCCGTTAACATACGAACATGCAACGTCACCCCAGCATTTGTCGCAAACGCAATGAAAAATTCTTTTGCAAGAGAAGAATCAAACGAGCCGAGCAAACAAAGAGGAACCTCCACATCCCAATGAAGCTGACCACGACCTGAAATATCAAGAGCCGCCAAAACTAACGTTTCATCCATAGGCAGCATCTGCGAG
>ENA-OQAS01001459-OQAS01001459.1-human-gut-metagenome-genome-assembly--contig:-NODE-1459-length-10994-cov-1.768105_pt1 | contig 10994 bp, 13 predicted proteins | sample MGYA00242733_ERZ504523 | MGnify/ENA primary metagenome ERZ504523 (study PRJEB26092, sample SAMD00036239) | human gut metagenome | host: Homo sapiens | study: EMG produced TPA metagenomics assembly of... | reverse complement strand
CCCAGTTATAAATCTTCAAGATCTTACTTCTCTCCTCGTCCGAGCGCCCGCAAGAAGTGAACAGCCCCATAAGCAGGGCCAAAACAGACAAAATCGATATAATTTTCTTCATTTTCATTTACGCTCGCTTCGCTTTCTCAGCACGTTTATTTATAACAATCAACAATACTAACACGGTTACGAATATAATCGTTGAGAGGGGACGCAGTTCCGGGGTCAATCCTCCTTTCCGGGCATCCGCATAGATAAAGGTGGAAAGGGTTTCCAAGCCCTCATTACCAATCGTAAATATGGTCACGGCGAAATCGTCGATAGACAGCGTGAAGGCAAGGATAAAGCCACTGATCATACCCGGACGGATTTCCGGGAAGATCACCTTCCGCAAGGCCTGAAACGGAGTCGCCCCCAAATCCAACGCCGCCTCGTAGATATTCTGGTTCATCTGCTTCAAGCGGGGCATGACGCTTAGCACCACATACGGCGTACAGAACGTGATATGCGCCAGCACGACCGTCTCAAACCTTGAGAGATCCCTAAGCTGACAAACAACAGGAACAAGGAAATACCGGTAATGATATCCGGATTCAACATCGGGATGTTATTGACAAAACTCACGCATTGCGGGCCCTCGCCTTCAAATTAAAGATCCCGATAGCGGCTACGCTCCCCAACAAGGTAGATACCGTAGCGGCTATCATGGCGATAGCGAACGTATTCCAAAGGGCGCTGACCAACGAATGTTGTACGTTGCCGGCAAAAAGAGAGCTATATAATTCCGTGGAGAACCCGGTCCAGTTACCCAGCACTTTCGCCTCCGTAAACGAGAAGATCATGATAATCAAGATCGGCGAGTAGAGCAACAAGAGCAAAGCCCACAGATATCCCTTAGCTAAATATTTCACCATCAGATAAGCCCTCCCTCATTCGCCGAATCACTGCTCTCATTGCTGAACAATCCCGTGATTCCGATTAATAACAACATGATAAGAGAAAGCGCCGCCCCGTAGTTCCACATACCGTTATTGATATTCTCCTGTATGGTCGTACCGAAGAGCTTGATATTGTTCATCGTCAACAACTCGGCGATGGCAAACGTAGAGATGGTCGGCATAAACACCATCATGATACCGCTCATCACTCCCGGCATCGATAGTGGGAATACGCCTTGATAAATACCTGCGACGGATTCGCCCCCAAGTCTTGCGCCGCCTCTATCAAGCTGTGATCCATTTTCTGGAGCGTATTATAAATCGGGTAGATCATAAAGGGCAGGAAGTTGTACACCATGCCAAAGATCAAGGCCCCCTCTCCCAGTGGGAAATTCAAGAAATCGAACAAAGCCACGGTAGCCAACGTACGGATCAAGATATTGACCCACATCGGAAGGATAAACAAAACGACCATCGTACGGGAAGTATTAAACCGGGCTTGGCTCAATATCCAAGCGGCCGGATATCCCAGCAGCAGACAAAGAATGGTCGTTATCAAAGCGATCCCGACTGAATACACGAAGGTGTTTATCGCCTCGGGATGGATCATAAACTTACGGAAATTGGCGAAGGTAAACATCCCCTCGTCATTCGTAAAGGCGTAATACACGATCAAGAGGAGCGGTATCACGACAAAGATGGCCAAGAACAGGACATAAGGAATGGTCCAGTTCCTTCGTCTCATAAAAAATGCAGAAAACGTATTGATCACTTCCTTCCCTTTTTAAGCATGAATAATTCGAATTTTATCCGGGGCGATCGTTATGCCGACATGATCTCCATCATCCCATACATCGTTGGTATCGACAAAGATGTCCTCGTCCCAATCTGTAAACACGGTCAGATGATAATGGTTGCCTTTGTAGAGGATAAATTTCACCTCTCCGGTCAGGCGACCGTCTTCCTCGTTATCCTCCAAGATCACATCTTTAAAATCGATCTCGACTTCACAGGCGTATTTGGCTCTATATCGGTTACCTCCTTGCATTCGAACGTACAGCCTAGGAATTCCACATGCGTAGCGTCGATAAGCTTTCCCTCGAAGGTATTGCAAATACGCTCTTTCTTCATTACATGGATATCGAAAGGCTTGATAAGAAGCCCGACCTCGCTACCTGCCTCGAAACAGTGATAATCCTGTACCATGAACTCGTATCCGTTCGGGGTTTGCACCATCATCTCATAATGCACGCCCTTAAAGATGGAGGAGGTTACCGTACCCGTCAACATCGCCGCCTCCGACGGCTCGAAGATGTAAATATCCTCGGGGCGCAACACGACATCTACCGGCATTTGCTCCCCGAATCCCTCATCCACGCACTCGAACTCATGACCGGCGAAAGAGACTTGCCTATCCTTGATCATCGTTCCGTTCAAGATGTTACTCTCACCGATGAAATCAGCGACGAACGAATTGACCGGCTCGTTATAAATATCGATCGGGGTACCGATTTGCTGGATCTTTCCCTCGCTCATGACAACGATCGTGTCGCTCAGCGTCAGCGCTTCCTCTTGGTCGTGGGTCACGTACACGAACGTAATGCCTAAGGACTTATGCATCTCTTTCAATTCCATTTGCATGTCCTTGCGCATCTTCAAGTCCAAGGCCGCCAACGGCTCATCCAGCAATAACACCTCCGGCTCATTCACGATAGCGCGAGCGATCGCCACACGTTGCTGCTGGCCACCGGAAAGGGAATCGACATCCCGATCCTCATAGTCTGTCAACCCTACCATTTTCAACGCCTGTTTCACTTTCTTCTCGATCGTGGCGGAAGGAAGTTTCTTCAGCTTCAGGCCAAAGGCGATATTATTGTACACATTCAGATGTGGAAATAAAGCATATTTCTGAAATACCGTATTTACGGGACGTTTATGCGGCGGCGTCTGCGTAATCTCCTTCCCGGACATCGTGATAACGCCCTCGGAGGCCGTCTGGAAGCCGGCTATCAAACGCAACAGGGTAGTCTTTCCGCAACCGGAAGGCCCCAAAATGGTTACAAACTCGCCCTTGCGGACCTGTAAATTTACATCATTCAGCACGGCCCTCTCGCCAAAATACTTCGATACGTGCTCCACGCTGATAATGCGATCCGATTTTCGTATTGACATTCTCGCTTGATCTAATTAGAATTAAACAATCATGAACAATGTTCTTATTTATTTTTGCGCGAATGTACAGATTTTAATAAGGCCGGGCACTATCGTTTTTACAAAATCTGACCTTACACCGGATGAGAAGCGTCGCATTTCTCCAAGATTCGACCACGCGCCCGGCGCGAGGTCCAATATTTCTCCAAGATTCGACCGCACACCCGACGCGAGTCCCGTATTTTCCAAGATTCGACCGCGCACCCGGCGCGAGGTCCCGCATTTCTCCAAGATTCGACCGCGCACCCGACGCGGGCGGGATATTTGGGAAATATTCAATCCACGTATATCCGGTAGCTCCCCGATCCCAATCGGTACACAGCCTTCCCATCCTTCAATCCCACGGGCGTGATCCCTCCTGCCCTTTCTCCATACGAACGGACTTCTCCGATTTGGCGGGCAGATATAAGGTAGCGTCGTATTAGCGGGAATGGTTGCCTCGTATATATAGCCCTTCTTTTGGATTTGCCATCCACTCTCGATACGGCCATAGGCGGAATCGTAATGACCCCGGATGAACGAGAAGGTTCCGCCGATACGGGGTTGAAGGATGATGTGCTTATAGGCGGGTTGTTCCTCATCCCGCTGGATACCCAAGGTATAAGCTATCATCACTCCTCGATAGCGCCATACGAATAATGGTTGAAAGAGTTCATATCCACAGGGCCGAAGCCATTTACCAACGTGTAGGAATTCCAACGTTCCCAAATCGTGGTTGCGCCTTGCAGGACAGGGTATAGCCATGAAGGATAGGCGGTTTGCTCAAATAATTTATAGGCGACATCGTCATAACCATTGTCGGATAATACCAAATTCAGGTAAGGCGTACCGATAAAGCCAGTGGTAAGCGTATAATTATGTTTCTTGATATTCTCTACCAGATGCCGGATCGCCAAGGGTTTGTTTTTCTCATTGAACAGATCGAACTGGAGAGGAACCACGTATGAGGTCTGCGTATCCACGATCTTCGCCTCGGTAGCCGCCGTTCCGGGCCACATACCTACTTGCGAATCCTTGCCAAAGATAGATTCCACCGTCGGGGCGAACGTGCGTCCTTCCTCGTTTACGAACAAGTCGTTAAAGGACCTCTTCACGTTCTCGTAGAAAGTACGGAAACGCCTTTGGTCCGCATCCTTCCCTAAACGTTTCGCTACCTGCTCCATAATCAAAGCGTCGTAGGCGGAATAAGCGGTGTTCGTCAACATGGAATTCGTCGGCTCGATAGCCAGCCAATCGCCGAAACCACCGAAGGGCTGTACATAGCGTACGGCACGACGCTCCAAATAATCCATATAAGCGACCATGGAAGCGTAATGTTGCTCCAGAATACGCACGTCTCCGTATTGTTGATACATTTGCCACGGTACGATCACGCCGGCTTCCATCCATCCCATGCACCTCCGCCATCCTCCGCGCGTGAGGCGGGAAACCGACCACGGGTATATAGTTCGCGTAACTACCGTCATCTCCTTGATTATCCCGGACCGAGTAGAGCCAACGGGTGTAAAACGGATCGACATTCATATTATAAGTAGCCGTACGAGCGAATACCTGCGCATCCCCTGTCCAGCCCATACGCTCATCCCGTTGCGGACAATCGGTCGGAACCGACAGGAAATTACCCCGTTGGCCCCAAATGATGTTATTAAACAAACGGTTGACACGCTCGTCCGATGTCTCATAACCGCTCGTCCGCGCACCGATAGATTCCAGCACGATCCCTTTCACCGCCTCCAAGGGTAACGGCCTCTCCAACCCGTGAATCTCCACGTAACGGAAACCATGGAACGTAAAGCGAGGCTCATACGTCTCACCCGCCGCATCCCCTCTCAGGATATAGCGATCCGTGGAAAGGGCGCTCCGGTAATTATCCGTATAGACTTGCCCTTTCTTCTCCTTATACATCGCGATCGTGTACGGGGCGACCGGCTCGGTAGGGATCGTTTCCGGATAATTCATCTCCCCGAAACGGATCGTGATTTCCTGTCCGGCCTTTCCCTTGAAAGTCAGACGGGGAACACCGACCATATTCTGCCCCATATCATAGACATAGACGCCGGGAATAGGCTCTACCATGGACTGAGCGGTCAGGGTCACATTATTTTGTATCGGGCTGCCTACATATCCTTGGATCTCCACATTTACCGGAGGAGCGGCGAATAAGGTCGCCGGTTTCCATGACGAGTCATCAAAACCCGGAGCATCCCAGCCGTTCACCTCTTTCCGGGCATCATATTCCTCTCCATTCTGAAGGCCGTTAAAAGTGATCGGTCCCCGGTCATAACATTTCCAGCTATCATTCGTAACGATCGTCTCACGAGTACCGTCGGCATACTCGATCACGATCTTTCCCAATAAGGACTGGCGGGTTCCGTATTGATCCTGCCAACCGGTAAGGAAACCGCTATGCTCGCTCCACCATCCGGCGCCCAACATCGCCCCGATACCATTATCGCCCGGTCGTAGCAAATCCGTTATATCATACGTATTATACATGATACGGTAACGGTAATCCGTCCAACCCGGATTCAGATAATCCTTTCCAACCTTCTGCCCGTTCACCGAGAACTCGTAGACACCCCTAGCGGTAGCATATAAACGGGCGCTCTTGACCGGTTTCTCTATCTTTATCGTTTTCCGGAGCATGGGAGCGGATACGTTCTCGCCCGGATACCAGACATTGAGCTTTCCCTCCCCTTTCTCCACATAAGTCTCGGCAGGATTGTACAGAAGCGTATTCCACGTATCCTCGCTGATACGCAAGTTGGAGAATGTAGCGGTCTGCCCTTTAGGTTGCAGGAAACCGATCGCGTACAAACGGCAATGATAAACCAACTCTCCATCCGGATAAGGATACACGGTGAAAGCCCCTTCCTTGCCTCCCCAGAAATCACCACGCTCTTCCGTTCTTTCTCCTCGGGAGTCAAAGAGGAATTCACCAAGGTCTTTCCATCGATCTCTATATCCACGAAATATTTCAAGGCATATTGGGCCGTCGTCACCTTCAACCGGATATGATGCGCCTTATGCTTATCCGAGGCTGGATGATGGAGGCCAGACTCTCCGAGGCGTCTTGCGTCGTTTTCCATCCGTGGTATGGCGTAGAATGAAACGGGCGTCCCCCGAACCATTCAAGTCCAGTTCAGCAGACACATAATTATCAGCGTCCCTCGCCCCAAAGACAAATGCGGCTTTATCATTACCCTCGGCCACCCGCACATCATAGTCGATCACATAATGCGAGCGATATTTGGAGAGTTGTGTCTCCGACGAGCCGATCCAACGGGCGCCACTCCATCCGGAACCCAGAAGACCGGTCTCGAACCACGCAGGCTCGGTGGAGGTAATTTCCGTTCCCGATTCATCCCATACGGAAACTTTCCAATAATAGCGAGTGGAAGGTTGCAATGCTTTTCCTTGATAAACTACGCCGACCGATTCCCCGGAAAGAACCTTTCCCGAATCATAGATATAACGCCCGGCAGCCAATTGCTCCGGACTATCGGCCACCCATAACCGATAAGCCTGCCCACAGGCCCCATAGCGATCGGACTCCATCTGCCAGTTAAAACGTGGCTGACTGACATCAATTCCCAGTGGATTGGTTTGATACTCAACCTGTAGGTTCTTCAATACGGTAACCGCACCCAGAGGTAACCATCCGGCCAGCAACCCTAAGATTATAGACAAAATACATCGTGTGCTCTTCATAATACAAAGAATTAAAATGATAACGGTACAAAAATATCCATTATTATCTTAACTCTTTGTTTCATTTTTGGGAGAAGATGTAGCAGTTTTGACACTACTCAATCTTTCCTACCATCTTGGACGGGTCTACCCAACGATCAAACTCCTCGGCGGTCACATAACCGGACTCGATAGCCGCCTCCCGCAAAGTCTTATTTTCTTGATAGGCTTTCTGGGCGATAGCGGCGCCTTGTAATATCCTATTTTCGGATTCAAGGCGGTAACCAGCATTAAGGAGCTATCCAGATGGCGTTTTGATGTTTTCGTTCACCGGGGTAATGCCTTTTACGCAATGTTCGCTGAAATTCAGGCAACCGTCACCAATCAAGCGGGCGCTTTGCAAGAAGTTCGAGATAATCACCGGCTTAAATACGTTCAACTCGAACTGCCCGTTGGAGCCGGCTATCGAGATTGTCACGTCGTTACCCATTACTTGAGCGGCGATCATCGTCAATGACTCGCATTGCGTAGGATTCACCTTTCCCGGCATGATGGAGGAACCCGGCTCGTTCTCCGGCAAATGGATCTCACCGATACCGGCACGAGGACCTGAGCCCAACATTCGTATATCGTTCGCGATCTTCATTAAGCTGACCGCTACGGATTTCAAGGCTCCATGCGCCTCAACCAAGGCATCATGGGTAGCTAGGGCCTCGAATTTATTCGGAGCGGTTACAAAAGGAAGCCCAGTCAACTCTGATATCTTCTTAGCGACACACTTGTCATAATTGACCGGGGCGTTAATACCGGTCCCAACCGCCGTACCTCCTAAAGCCAATTCGGAGATATGCGATAGGGAATCCTTTACTTTCCGTATACCATATTCTAATTGAGCCGCATAGCCACTGAACTCTTGCCCCAATGTCAATGGAGTGGCATCCATAAAATGAGTCCTCCCGATCTTCACGATCTTCATGAACTCCTCACTTTTTAGCGCCAACGCACGATACAGACTCTCCAATCCCGGGATCGTCACCTCCGCTATCACCTTATAGGCGGCAATATGCATAGCGGAAGGAAACGTATCATTGGAGGATTGCGATTTATTCACGTCATCGTTCGGAAGCAGCACTTTCTCCTTATCCGTTAGCTTTCCTCCGGTCAACACATGCGCCCGGTTGGCGATCACCTCATTGACATTCATATTCGTCTGGGTCCCGCTCCCCGTTTGCCATACAATCAAGGGGAAGGAGTCATTTAATTTACCCGCCAAGATCTCGTCGCATACCTTACCGATCAACTCGCATTTCTCCGGAGACAAGACACCGGCGTCTTTATTAGCCAAAGCCGCTCCTTTTTCAAGTAAGCGAACGGCCTCTATCACCTCTTCGGGCATCCGGCTAATATCGGTGGCGATCTTGAATTATTCACGCTCCGTTGTGTTTGCGGCCCATAATAACGTCCGCCGGCACTTCCACCTCACCTAAGGTATCTTTCTCTATTCTATACTTCATGACACATAAGTTTTATTAATCTCTTCTATGTATAAACTATCTGGATATCGAATTGTTTATGTTACATTCACGAGTATATCATGAAAAGACATTTATCATGGAACAGAATTCAGATCATAGAGAAACGGCTTTATTTCGCCTCCGATGTTTTTTAATTAGTTTTTCTTCTCGTCAATAATGTATTCGGGACGGGCCTTGATCTCGTCAAAGAGGATACCGACATATTGCCCTAACACGCCGACCGTCAATAACTGTACACCTCCAAAGAAGATAATGGAAGTCATGATAGAAGTCCAGCCAACCTCGGCGTTACTAAAACCATAGATCTTGCCCAACGTGAACCAAACCGCCAAGATTATACCGACCAATACGGATATAAACCCGAGACTCGTCGCCAAACGCAACGGCTTCTTCGAGAAATAAAGCATTGCCGTCGACGCGAATTTCAGCATCTTACTAATCGGATATTTCGTCTCGCCGGCGATACGCGCCTCACGCTCATAATAAAACGGCACTTGGTGGAAGCCCACCCAGCTTATCAAGCCACGGATATATTTTCCCCGTTCCTTAAAACGGTCGAACTCATTCATCACCTTCCGGTCCACTAAACGGAAATCTCCTGTATCCAGCGGGAAATGGACCTCGCTCATATAATTCATCACCCGGTAAAAAGCCTTGGAGGTGAACAGCTTGAAAAGACTCTCCCCTTCCCGTGACTTACGGACGCAATAAACCACGTTGGCATTCTCTCTCTCCTGCACTTCCAGCAGATCCGGAATCAATTCCGGCGGATCCTGCATATCGGCGTCGATGATAATCGCCAAATCAGCGTCACAGTTATTGATACCCGCCGTTACCGCCGTTGATGACCGAAATTCCGGGAGAAGTGAATCACCTTCACATGAGGATCGGTAGCGGCTATATGATCCAACAAAGAACGTGTCTTATCCTACTACCATCATTTATATAGATAATCTCCGTAGGGTTCGGCAACTTACCAAGACCTCTTTCGTACGCCGATACGATTCCTCGATCACGCTTCCTCGTTGTAACACGGGACTATAACCGCTAACTTCTTCATGCCTTTTAAGCTTTAAAGGTATAAAACTTATTTACTAAAAAATTAATCACCGTATAGAAAGCCATTCCAATCAAGTGGTTGTAGTAATGATCGATCGTAAGTCGGGAATTCAAGATCAGTACCAATCCGTACTGTAAAGCATAACAAATAATAAAAGCGATCGTGAACCGAACCGCCCCTTTCGTCCATCCGGTGGAACTTCCCTTGAAAGTCCATTGCTTGTTCCAGATGAAACTGTTTAATATGCCTGCCACATATCCCGTTAAGTTAGATAAACCTTCCCGGCATCCGAAGAGTTTCATCATCACCCAGATAACGATCATCGTTATCAAGGTATTGCTCAACCCGACTACACCATACTTAATAGCTTGCTTAATCGTCTCCATTCTTATTTATAATCTCGGAAACCTCCTCCGCTGTCAATTCCTTGACATTCGTGATCGTGAAAACATTCGAGAGGAAATCGCCGTATTGGTTACATTCATTGATCACCCGATCCAACGTGGCTTTTATATCCGTACGCACCGGGATCAAGAACACCAACTCCACATACTGCTCACCGATCGTCAAACGCTCGATCTCGCAGTCCGTTTTCGGCAGATAATAAGCGAACTCCCGCTCGATTGTCTGCCGCTGATATTCTTGGAAAGGTTTCTTGCCTTTAGACGTCATCAAGACATAGAAACGCAGCTTCTCCCTTTTCCTCCCAAGCCGGTCGAGATATAAATTTGTTTCTCGTCGGAGAAATCGGACTCTAAGGAGATACGAGACTCCATCAAAGCCATGTAGGCCCAATCTGTCACTTCTGGGTCCGGATGCTGGGTGTATTCCTCCAACAAGCGGTACGCACGGACGGATTTCGAGGTAGCCAATTGAGATAACAGATATCTCTTCTCGGGCTTGTCCTTGGTTTCCTCCGTCAACAAAGTGTTGTACAGGGTCTCGCACTCATCCTCCGATAAGGGACGGGGAGCCGGTTTTCCTTCCGTACGTTTTCCGAGTATTTGAAATACTCCATCTGAAGTTCAACCGGCACACGCTGTTCTAGTATATGGAAATGTCCCTCCATCCTACTGAAGGAATCACGGAACTTTTTGAATACATCACCTTCTTCTTTCATAGATCGTCTTTTTTTCGTTATTAAACTCCCATAAACAAGAAACAAGAACAAAGGTAATGTTTTTTCCGGAATAAATAAAAATAACGTTATTTAAGCTCCCGCATAAATTAAGAACCCAAGTCCGATCACGAATAAAATAAACATCCCGACATTCAGACGATTGGAAATGGCTGGTGCTCCCTTGAACTCTTTCCAGATAAGGATGCCCCATAAAGCGGAGACTAGCGTGGCTCCTTGCCCCAATCCGTAAGATATAGCCGCTCCCGCTTTCTCTGACGCTATCATACTGAAAGATTGACCGATACACCAGATAACACCTCCCAACATACCACCAAATGCGTTTGGCATTCCCTTTGAAATAACCGGAGATAGAAACAGGCCCACCTTCCACCGGACGCTTCATGGCAATCGTATTAAACAGGAAATTACTAATAAACACGCCTAAAGAG
>ENA-OQAS01001458-OQAS01001458.1-human-gut-metagenome-genome-assembly--contig:-NODE-1458-length-10996-cov-2.001932_pt1 | contig 10996 bp, 18 predicted proteins | sample MGYA00242733_ERZ504523 | MGnify/ENA primary metagenome ERZ504523 (study PRJEB26092, sample SAMD00036239) | human gut metagenome | host: Homo sapiens | study: EMG produced TPA metagenomics assembly of... | reverse complement strand
CTCTTGTCTCAAAATCTTTGGGAGAAAGTGCAAACTGCTTCGATATCATGTTTCTTTCGCACGCTCAAGTGCATATGCATTCTTATTATTGCTGATCACAACATCAATCTTCGCATTTGTAATGCTTCCATTCTCGATTCCATCGATAATGGCCTGAAGGTTTGTTCCTCCTCCGGAAACAAGTACTGCCACTTTTAGCATAAAGTAACTCCTTTTTCTCCAGCTTCCATATGCCCTACGATATATGGTGTATCTCCTGCTGCTTTGATCGCTTCCATTGTTTTGTCAACATCTTCTTTATCAACCGCAACAACCATTCCAAGTCCCATATTGAATGTGTTGTACATCATCTCTTCTGCGATATCTCCTTCTTTGGCAAGAAGTTTAAAGATTGCTGGTACTTCATAGCTGTCTTTCTTCACAACTGCTTTCATTCCTTCTGGAAGCATACGTGGGATATTCTCATAGAATCCACCACCTGTGATATGACTGCATGCTTTAACTGTAACTCCTGCATCTTTCACACTCTTTAATGCTTTTACATAGATTCTTGTCGGAGCAAGTAATGCTTCTCCTAATGTTTTTCCTAATTCATCATAATATGTATTTAAAGATTCTTTACTCATATCAAATACTTTTCTTACTAAAGAGAATCCATTGCTGTGAACTCCTGTAGATGCCATACCGATCAAGACATCTCCATCTTTTAAGTTTTCTCCTGTGATCAGGTCTTTTCTGTCACATACACCAACTGCAAATCCTGCAAGGTCATAGTCTTCTTCTGGCATAAGTCCTGGATGTTCTGCTGTCTCTCCACCGATCAAGGCTGCATCTGACTGTACACATCCTTCTGCTACACCGCTTACGATCTCAGCGATCTTTTCAGGATAGTTTTTACCGCAGGCAATATAGTCTAAGAAGAACAGAGGTTCTCCTCCTGCACATGCAATATCATTTACACACATAGCAACTGCATCGATACCGATCGTATCATGTTTATCAAGGATCATTGCAAGTTTTACTTTTGTTCCACATCCATCAGTTCCTGAAAGTAAGACTGGATCATCCATATCTTTGATCTTCTTTAAAGAAAATGCTCCGGAAAATCCTCCTAATCCACCAAGTACCTCTTCTCTCATGGTTCTCTTTACGTGTTCTTTCATCAGTTCTACAGATTTGTATCCTGCTTCAATATCCACGCCTGCTTTCTTGTAATCCATTGTTACTTCTCCTCCTGATTATTTAAAATATTGATCAATACCATTTGCAATGCCGTCTACCATCTTCTTCTGTGTCTGCTTCTTCTGCATCTGTTTATCTTCGGTCTTATTTGTCATAAATCCCATCTCTATCAGTGCCACTGGAATCTTACTCCAGTTTGTTCCTGTAAGATCGTCACGTTTTGATAAACCACGTTTCTTGAATTTGGTTGACTTACAATAACTGTCCAGTATATTCTTTGAGAGTTTTTTACTCTTCTTGCTTAATTTTGCTACATAAGGATTCTGCTGTGATGGGTATAGCACAGAAACACCACGAACATTCGCTGATGCTGCATCCGCATGCAGTCTGATACAGATATCAGCACCACTTTTATTTGCACGGATCGCTCTTTGCTTATTGCTAATGTTTACATTCTGTTTTCTTCTTATCATATACACATCATAACCGCGTTTCTTTAACTCTTTCTCAAGCTTTAATGCAATCTGCAGAGTTAATTTGGATTCTGGTACTTTCGTTTTGACTCCCTGCGTTCCGTATGCTACTTTTGGTTTACGCATCTTCGCGCCCGGTCCGATAGGTTCTGTCTTACTGTTTCCCTTTCCCTGGTGTCCTGCATCAATTGCAATCTTGTATGTCTTCTTTGTTTTTGCTGCACTTACTGGAAAACTTCCTGTAACTACAACCATACATACGCATAAAAACGCTGCAAGAATCTTCTTATTCATAATCTTTGTATCCAACTTTGTCAAGTTTCTCTGCTTTCTCTACAACTGACTGTTTCATCTCTTCGCTGTAAGCTTCTAATTTCTCAAGTAATTTCTCGTCTGATGTTGCAAGGATCTTCGCTGCAAGGATTCCTGCATTAAGTCCTCCATTAATCGCTACAGTCGCTACTGGTATTCCAGATGGCATCTGTACGATAGAATATAAAGAATCAACACCACCGAGGTCGGAAGTCTTCATCGGAATACCGATAACTGGCATTGGGAATAAAGCTGCACACATACCTGGAAGATGTGCTGCCTTTCCAGCACCTGCAATGATCACTTTCACTCCACGGTCCTTCGCACCTTTTGCCCACTCAAAGAAAATATCTGGTTCTCTGTGTGCGGAAATGATCGTCATCTCAAAATCGATCCCCATCTGATCTAAAACTCTGCTGCTTTTTTCATGATAGGCATATCAGAATCGCTGCCCATTACAATTGCTACTTTTGCCATGTTCTTTCTCCTTATCTTATGAAATTAACAAAAACTTCCCTTTCAGGATTTTATCTTTCTTATCATTGTACTGATTTAACCGATTTCCGTCAATGGTTCATTTAATGTTTCTGTACCAGAAAGTACAAATTTACCATCTTTGATCAGTAAAATCTCATCTCCGCCAAGGGTGATCGCACAAATAGAATCCAGTTCTTCATATGGAATCGTAATATCTGTGTGACACTGGAAATACTCGCCTTCTTTGGAGCATTCATTATATTTTGCAACGATTTCTTTGCCATCTGGATTGTGAACTTCAGTTTCTTCACAATGACTGTAGCAAGTATCTCCCACTGCAAAATGAGGTCCCATCTTCTCAACAATCAGGATCGGAAGCTGATATAAGATATCATATGTCTTTGCCATCACATATGCTGTTGTGTTTGTTCCGATCGCAAACTCGCCCATTGGGAGCGTATCTCTGTTATATAAGAGATTCTCTTTGATAAATGCCTTATTTTCTTCCTCTGTTTTAAAGTTTTTGCATGTATATTCAGAAATCATTCCATCTTTAAAAGTAATTTCAAGATCAATGAATTTCAGATCATTTAAATAGACTTCTCCAACATGCAGTACTCCATTGGTCCCTGTTAATTTTGGTGAGGTAAACACTTCTCCAACTGGAATATTGACATCTGCAAGGCAGTTTTCAAAATTCGTTTCTTGGATGGGTCATCCATCTCATGCATCGCTACGTATAGGTCGGTCTTATTCTTTCCTTTTCCTTTGACATGAACTTCCACTGCCTGATCCAGGGCATCGATCAAATGCTGCTGAATCTGTCTGTATTTGTCTTTATCCAATGTATTAACTTCACGACTTCTTTAAAAATCTCTTCAAAGTTATCCCCGATCTCAGGAATTGGATATGCAATGATCGTAAAGCTCCTCTGCTCTGGTTTGATATACTGATTCATGATCTCAGACGCTTTGATCTGGAATTCTACAGAAAGCTCTTGCTGCTTCTTGCTTAATTTTAAATTCTCTTCTTTATTCTCTGGTAAAAAAGGTATTTCCCCAAATGTTTCCATGCAAGCTGGTCCAGCAAACACATACGCTTCATCTTTATAATGTTCATATGCATTATGATAACATTCTAATTTGTGCTTCATAAAACGATTATCAAAGAATATCGCCTGATCATATCTGTGATCATATTCATACTGTGGGTTTGGAGAAGATGAAACATAACCAATCTTATGAAGTCCTCGTGTTAAAACAGATACTCCACTTCTATAGATGATCGGTGCAAGCCCAATTTCTGAGAATAAACGAACTGCCTCTCTGACAACTGGTTCAAATCCGATCGTATAACGGATATTAACACTTCGTTTTGGACTCATATCAATGTTATTGATGATAAATCCTTCATGAAATCCATCAACATATGTTTTGGCCATTGCTGTGATCTCTTCTTGTGGCAATTTATTTAAAAACTTTAAAGTATCAATTTCATTTTCAGAAATATATTCTCCATATTGATACAAAATATCTGGATCACTGAGATCAGATTCCATCACGATCTTTGTTGCAAAATCAAGTTCTGGGTCTAACTGTTCTCTGATTCTGTACTCAAAAACATCCTCGCTGTAATCTCTCATATGATCAAAAACAATATGCTTGATCTTCTGCGGATGTTCTTCTCCTGACAAAAATAAATTGCTGATTTCCAAGAACAATTCATTGTTGATCACAAGGTCAAACAGTCTTCCTTCGATCGCATAGATAAATCCACTGCGCATCTCTGCATATAAAAATGCGAAAATCTGACCATACTCTTTTCCAAACTTTTCTGTACAAAATTCTGGATTCCCAAAACTATGTGCATATTGTTCCTGGCTGATTTCTTCATACCATATTCTATTCCACTGTTTTAACTGTTCTAATGTCCTCTCTTTGGTATCGTAAATCTCATTTACATATAATAAAAGGTCTGCCATTTTAGAAAAATATGAAGAAAATTCTCTTGTTTCTTCTACATCTTTTTTTAATTCTAACAGTGCGATCTTATTTAATTCATGTCTTTCTGATAACATTGTATTCAAGTCATCTCTTCCTTTCTTTACTTAGATCATTGCAATTATTCCAATCACAAAAATGATCACAGATACTGCCAGCACAATTCCGTTGCAAGTACATCCAATGATCTTCCATTTCATCACTGCTGCGGTATCTTTCATACTTTGTATTCCAAAATATAATCCTATAGCTGATACTACCAGCAAGATCCATCCTCCAGCTCCACTTAATGGACTGCTTGTTCCTCCTGTCTTTATGGAACCGAAAAGCAGCAGGTAATATCCAATGATCCCTGCTGCTCCTAAAATCACAGAAACAATTGATTCCCGTGAAATAATCTTGTCAGATGGACGATATGCAAATGTTTTTCTTTTGTTTCTCTTCATTTTGCCGCCCTCTTTCTGTTATATAAATCATATACTGCTACTACGACCCTGTATATCATATACCCGATCAATCCACCAACCGTATTCATCAGAAGATCATCTACATCAAATACCCCTACTTCATGATCAATTGACTTGTCTCAATCACTAAACTAAAAAAGGAAGTTGCAAACACTGCACGAAAAAATGCCTTTTTCTTATTGATCACGATCGGGATCATAAAACCAAATGGACTGAATGCAAAAATATTTCCAAACAGATTTGTGACCACTGCTTCGGTGGACAAAAGATGTCTGTACGTCCAGAACCTGTTGATTTCTTTGAAATAAACTAAGTCACATGGGAGGTATCATATCCTGTATCCTCCCATATCGTTCACTCAATAATACAAAATAAAATATACCTATGATATAAAGATAAAATATAACTTTTATTCCTCGTCTGGCTAACTTCTTTTTCTCAACCGTCACAAGAACCATCCTTAATGTTTTGCACCATACTGTTCATAGTATGCATCAATTGCTGCTTTTAATGTATCATCAATCACAACTTTTCCATTACATTCTTTGTTATATAAACATTCTACAACTTCTTCCATATCAACGATCGCTGCTGTATCAAATCCATATAATTCTTTCACTTCATCCAGTGCACATTTTTCTCCGCCTTTACCGATTTCCATACGGTTTAAGGATACCATTAATCCAACGATCTCTACGTTTGCTGCTCCTTTTACTTTGGAACTGTCTCTTCCATGGATTTACCAGATGTTGTAACATCTTCGATCATGATCACGCGGTCACCGTCTTTTAATTCGCTTCCAAGGAAGTTTCCTTTATCTGCACCATGATCTTTGCTTCCTTACGGTCAGAACAATAACGAACTTCTTTTCCATATAATTCGCTGTATGCGATCGCTGTTACAACTCCTAATGGAATTCCTTTGTATGCAGGTCCGAATAACACATCAAATCATCTCCATAAGTACTATGGATTGCTTTTGCATAATATTCTCCAAGTCTCTTTAACTGAGATCCTGTCACATAAGCTCCTGCATTCATGAAAAATGGAGATTTTCTTCCACTCTTTAATGTAAATTCTCCAAATTTTAATACATCACTTTCTACCATAAATTCGATAAACTCTCTCTTATACTGTTCCATCTTCTATTTAAACCTCCATCTTATTCATTCTTTTCTAATTTGCGGTATTCGTCATGATAAAAACGAATCACATCTTTTCTTGTCACGATCCCGATAAATTTCTCCTGATCATCAATGACCGGAACAAAATTCTGATCTGTGATCACATCGACAAGATCATCCATATCTGTGCTGATCGTCACTGCCTGAATGTTTCTCTTTCTCTTTACATCCATAAGTTTGACTTTCTCAGCTTCTGATATATTCCAATGGCACATAGATTCCATGGCACGCAATACATCACCTTCTGTGATCGTTCCTGCGTATTTACCATCATCAGTTAATGTCGGCACTGCTGAATATCCATGATATTTTAGTTTTTTCAAATGCCTGCCTTAAACTTTCATCGGCAGGGATATAGGCAACCTCACTTTTCGGAGTCAGGAAAAATAAAATATTCATACCCTCATCCTCCTTTTATTATCTATTTGACACATCCGATCAATTCGTTAATATCATTGATCTGATGTCTTTCCATGTAAGTTTTGATTCCATCAACCACTTCAAGTGTCGTTGCAGGATTGATAAAGTTTGCTGTTCCTACTGATACCGCTGTTGCACCAGCCATGATAAACTCTAATGCATCCTCAGCTGTTGAGATTCCACCCATACCGATAATTGGCACATCCACAGCGTTAGCAACCTGATATACCATACGGACAGCAACTGGTTTGATCGCTGGTCCGGACATCCCACCTGTCTTATTGGCAAGCACAAAATCTCTTCTTTCAATATCGATCTTCATTCCTGTTAATGTATTAATCAAAGAAAGAGCATCACTTCCTGCATCAACTGCAGCTTTTGCCATCTCTGTGATATCTGTGACATTCGGGCTTAACTTCATGATGATCGCTGTTTTGCTTTTGCTTTCACTGCCTTCGTAATATCATATAACGCTTTGGGATCCTGTCCAAAAGCAATCCCGCCTTCTTTCACATTTGGACAAGATACATTGATCTCTAATAAATCTACTGGCTGGTCAGCAAGTCTTTCTACAACCTCGAGATAATCCTTTTCGGATTTTCCACAAACATTAACAATGATCGTTGCTCCGGCTTTCTTAAGATATGGAATATCTCGTTCAACAAACACATCGATCCCAGGATTCTGCAATCCGATCGCATTTAACATACCACCATATACCTCTGCAACTCTAGGCACAGAATTCCCCGGCCATGGAACATTAGCAACTCCTTTGGTTGTCACTGCTCCTAATTTGGAAAGGTCAACAAATTCACTGAATTCTTCTCCGGAACCAAATGTTCCTGATCCTGTTGTCACAGGGTTCTTCATTGTTACTCCGGCAATATCAACTGATAAATTCATTATAGTTCCACCTCCCTGCGTCGAATACTGGTCCATCTTTGCAAACACGTTTGTTATGAACATGTGAATGGGAATCCACGTCTTTTGACTTGCAAACACAGGCTAAGCATGCACCGATTCCACATGCCATTCTCTCTTCCATGGAAATTCTGTGCTTCGATCCCCATCTCTTCTGCATATGCTTTGATTCCTCGAAGCATTGGTGTTGGACCACATGCATAGATGATGCTTCCTTCCACGCCCTGCTCTTTGATCGCATCAATGACATTTCCCTTCGTTCCAAAAGATCCGTCTTCTGTAGAGATCACAACATCTCCAACTGCCTCAAATTCGTCTTTTAAGAACATATCACTGTCACGGTATCCTAAAACTGCTGTTTTGTCGCAATCTAACTGCTTCATTAATTCTAACATCGGAGGAATTCCGATTCCGCCACCGATTAAAATTGCTTTTTTGTCTTTCTGTGTAAATCCGTTTCCTAAAGGTCCTAAGATTTTGACCATCTCACCTTCTTTGTAATCGGATAATTCCTTCGTTCCATCTCCAACCGTACGATAGACGATCCTTAATGTCCCTGCTTCTTTATCGATCCCACAGATACTGATCGGTCTTGGAAGGATCTTACTCTTGTTATTCAGATAAACAGAAATAAACTGTCCTGCTTTTGCTTCTTTCGCAATCTCTTCTGCTTTCAATGTCATATCAAAGATTCCGTCTGATAAAGATGTATGACGAATGATCTCTGCCATTACCTGTTTCTTACTCATCTTGCAATTCTCCTTTATCTGGCTGTTTTCTTTACTCACAAAATAGGTGTTCTTTTATTTTACCCAGGCCTGTTTTAAATCTTCTTTCATATCGAGAACAGCCTGTCTTGATGCATCTGCGTAATTTTCTTCTCCAAACTGACTGTAAGCATCCTGTTTATATGCACAGATGATTCCTCTGGAAGAATTAATGATCGCACCTAATCCATCTTCGTTAAAGAATGGCGCAAGATCCTTTGCCTGACCACCCTGTGCTCCGTATCCTGGAACTAAGATGTATGATTTTGGCATGATCTTTCTTAATACTTCTCCCATCTTAGGATAAGTTGCTCCAACAACGGCACCGATATAGCTGTAAGAATCTCCCATCAGTTCTTCTCCCCAGGAAGCAACTTTCTCGGCTACCATCTCATATAACGGTTTTCCATCGATCTCCTGATCCTGGAATTCTCCGCTGGATGGGTTTGATGTCTTAACTAAGATGAACATTCCCTTCTTCTCTTCTTTACATACTTCCATAAATGGACGGATTCCATCACTTCCAAGATATGGATTAACTGTTACAAAATCTTCACAAAATCCGCTGTATGTCTTGCTTCCCACTGCAACCTTTCCTACATGACCGATCGCATAAGCTTTAGATGTTGATCCAATATCTCCACGTTTGATATCTCCGATGATCACAAGACCTTTGCTCTTTGCATATTCACATGTCTTATTAAATGCAACAAGTCCTGGAACTCCAAATTGTTCATACATAGCAATCTGTGGTTTAACTGCTGGAATCAGATCATAAGTTGCATCAATGATTCCTTTATTATACTGCCAGATTGCCTCTGCTGCTCCTTCTAAAGTCTCACCATATTCAGCAAATGCTGCTTTCTTAATATATTCTGGTACATAATCAAGCATTGGATCTAATCCAACAACAATAGGGGCATCTAATTTTTTAATATTGTTTACTAACTGATTGATCATCGAACTCTCCTTTATATCTTTCTTCTTATATTTCAAAAGATTATACCCTTTCTCATTTATTGATTAAGGTATATTCAATTTATCTTATCACAAAAGGGAGTTTCGTCTACGAAACTCCCTAAAATCAATTTTAAATTTGTATTACAATTCTTTTGCAAAGGAAAAATCCTGCATAACTTCTATAACTCCTGGACGTTTTAAAAATTCTTCTTCATTTCCTTGTCACAGATCACAACGATCTGTTCACATCCTGCATCATATGCATTTCGGATTCCAGAATTGGAATCTTCATAAATCTAATGTCTTTCATATCAATGCCGATCACATCGGCTGCTTTATGAAACATTGCGATCTTATTCTCATATGTTCCATCATCATAAACGATATCTTCTGGCTTGATCCAGCGGTCCAGTCCAAAGGACTCAATTAAAGAAATCAATATTTCTTTGATTGATGCACTAGCAATCGTAAATGGAATATCTTTTTCTTTCAAATGATCAAAAACTCACATACACCATCTACCAGATGAAATTTTTCCGTATCTTCTTTACAGAATTGACGATAATATTCTTCTTTTTTCTGAGAATATTTTTCTAATTCTTCTTTTGTTGCCTTCCCATCTGTAAAATATAAAATATTTTGTATATTTGGTGTTCCGTTTAGTTTCGTATGTAATTCCTCTAACGTGATTTCTTTTCCTCGTAAGATCTTAGAGATCTCATTCCATGCTTTCACATGTTTATCATTGTCAAAAAATAATGTTCCATTGAAATCAAAAATGATTCCCTGATATTCCATTTCTCATTCCTCCATTGCAATTTTACAGTTCTTTTGTCTTGCTTACTTCGCGATACCAGTATGCAGCTTCTTTTAAGATCTCCATATCATCTTTGCTTGCATGAAGCTTCCGTTGTTTAACTCTACCAAACGATTGATGATCTCCATTGTTTCATCCCTGTATTCCCCAAGGAATGTTGCATCTAACAAGAACTGATTATTTAATACATCTTCATTTTTTGCCGCTTTAACATCTTCGTCTTTCGTTTCATCATAAGGATATTTACTTTCTAACGAATGAACGATACCTATCTTCTTCATAGCCTGCTTCTTGTATGCAATAACAGCTTTTGCATGAGCCACCATCATATTGTGCATTAACTGGATCGCACTTGCCATATCATATTGTACACCATTCGGGAAGGTTCCTTCAATATATATATTGGTTGCAACCGCCCAGATCTCGGTGACATGCTCCCACCACTTAAATCCCTGATTTTGAAGTGGGGCTTCTTGCTCAATGGCTCTACTGAGCCAAGTATCTACAAGCTATCCTCGCGTGCCCCGCGATTCTTTTGCCCGGACACGGGCATGTTTTCTTATTATCCAATTGTCCGGATACGGACAGTTTATGCTGTCAACATCCTTCTTGCCTCTTCACGGATGTTGATCGCTGCATTATGATCTCTGTCCATCTTATTTCCACACTCACAGTGATAGACTCTTTCAGATAATCTCAACTCTTTCTTTATCCTTCCACATTTACAGCATTTTTTACTGGATGGAAAGAAACGGTCTACCTTTATCATTTTCTTTCCCTGCCACGCCAGTTTATAGTCTAACATTTCCCTGAACATTCCATATCCATTATCCTGTACGCTTTTCCGAAGTGCAGGCACTGACCCATTGCTTTCATATCGATATCTTCCACCGCAACTGCATCATAACTGTCTGCGATCTTCCGGCTGAGTTTGTGCAGATGATCTCTTCGCTGGTTTCGTATCTTTTCATGACATCTGGCAACTTTCTTTTTCTGCAGTTCATAGTTATGGCTTCC
>ENA-OQAS01001457-OQAS01001457.1-human-gut-metagenome-genome-assembly--contig:-NODE-1457-length-11000-cov-1.840063_pt1 | contig 11000 bp, 15 predicted proteins | sample MGYA00242733_ERZ504523 | MGnify/ENA primary metagenome ERZ504523 (study PRJEB26092, sample SAMD00036239) | human gut metagenome | host: Homo sapiens | study: EMG produced TPA metagenomics assembly of... | reverse complement strand
TTACCCACTTTAGCTTGGGCCCCCATATTTGTTTTAAAGGCACGTATTTAATAGTTCAGGATTCTTCTCTCCTGAGAAGCGCCCGATAAAAATAAAATATCGGATATCGTCTTTTAGTCCTAAATCTTTTCTTAGCTTTTGCCGATAAATCGGATCGCAATTCCAGATGGGTAACGAAGATCCATTGGGTATGCAAGAGATGTCCCAACCTTTATTTTCTTTATAGAGTTTTCCTACACTTTCAGAGCAACCTATGGGGAGATCTACTTTTCGGGTGAAGAAATGGTTTAGTTGATTGACGATATCTCCTTTAAATTTTCCATATAATATCTGCTGCTGTAGTCCCGGATAGATATGAATCGTATAGATTCGTTTATACTTTCGAGGTAAAAAGCACATTAAATATAATGAACGCGGACAATGCGCATGAAGCATATCCGGATTAATCAATTTTACCTCTTGTTTTAGTGCCGTGAATAAAGCGAATGGATTAAGAGGCGTTTCTGGTGCCAATTGATGAATCGAAAGCGGATACTTCTGGAAATCCTTAATTCGGGTAGTTTTTTTCTCTGGTATGAAAGTAATGATAGATACCTTGAACTTGGAGAAGTCCATATATTGGATAATGTTATACATAACATTAACCGGGCCTTCGTTGCATAATGATGATACCAAGAAACAAACTTTAGTCATGCTCTCTTCCTTATTTTTCTTTACTGTCAAACTGTACCTGCAATAATAACGGACGAGTGAATCTATTATTGTTGATTTCTCCGTTTGTTTAACAATGTAAGATTTCCCTCTATTAAAGGGAAATCGAATACAAAGTTAACAGTTATTTCTTTAAAAACAGACGAACATATGATTTTTTTCAATTTGTATATTTATGATAGCGGATTTCTCTGAATTATTGTACATTTGCATACGTTTTTAAGATATTTTGAGAAACAAAGGGAATTATGAAAATAGCAATAGTTGGAACAGGCTATGTAGGCTTGGTAACAGGTACGTGTTTTGCGGAAATGGGTACAGAGGTGTTTTGTGTAGATGTGGATAAAAATAAGATCGATAATCTGAAGAAAGGCATCGTTCCCATTTATGAGCCGGGTTTGGATGAATTGGTGGCTCGTAATATGCAGGCGGGACGTTTGCATTTTACTACCGAGTTAAAAGAATGTCTGGATGAGGTGGAAGTCTTGTTTTCCGCAGTGGGGACGCCTCCAGATGAGGATGGAAGTGCGGACTTGAAATATGTGCTGGAGGTTGCTCGGACCGTGGGAAGATATATGAATAAATATATTTTGGTCGTTACTAAAAGCACGGTTCCTGTTGGTACTGCCCAAAAGGTAAAGCAAGCTATTAAAAATGAGCAAATTAAACGGAATGTAAATATAGAGTTCGATATTGCTTCTAACCCTGAGTTCTTGAAGGAAGGGGCTGCGGTAAAGGATTTTATGAGTCCGGACCGTGTAGTTGTAGGAGTGGAATCCGAGCGTGCCGAGAAATTGATGTCAAAGTTATATCGTCCGTTTTTACTGAATAATTTCCGGGTGATTTTTATGGATGTTCCTTCCGCTGAAATGACTAAATATGCGGCAAACGCAATGTTGGCGACTCGTATCAGTTTTATGAATGATATCGCTAATTTGTGTGAGATTGTCGGTGCTGACGTAAATATGGTGCGTAAAGGGATTGGAACGGATGCTCGTATCGGTAGTCGTTTTCTGTATGCGGGTTGCGGATATGGAGGTTCTTGTTTCCCGAAAGATGTCAAGCGCTTATGAAGACCGCTGCGATAGTGGTTATCAGATGCGTATATTGGAAGCGGTAGAGGCTGTAAATGAAGAGCAGAAGTCAATATTGTTTCGTAAGTTGGTGAAGCATTTTAACGGGGATATTAAAGGCAAGCGTATCGCTTTATGGGGGTTGGCGTTTAAGCCGGAGACAGATGATATGCGAGAGGCTCCTTCATTGGTTTTGATCGAAAAGTTAAGAAACGCCGGATGTCTGGTTTCGGCTTATGATCCAGTGGCTATACCTGAGGCTCAAAGACGTTTGCCTGAAGATGTGATTTCTTATGTTAAAGATATATATGAGGCTGTGATAGATGCGGATGCACTATTGTTGGTTACTGAATGGAAAGAATTCCGTATGCCTTCTTGGTCTGTTATTAAGAAATTAATGGCTACGCCTTTAATCTTGGATGGACGTAATATCTATGATAAGGCAGAATTGGAGGAGGCCGGTTTTATTTATCATTGCATAGGTCGGTAAAGACCTTTTGGTTGGAAATAAGTTATGGGGCTGTGTTGCAATTCTTTGCTTGACTCAACCCCATTGTCTATTTCATCAATTCTTTCTTTAACGAACACCCACTACATCCGCAACAAGGGTCTTTGGATTTGGGGGCGGCGAACATTCGATAAACCTTATATGCGATATATCCGATAATCGAGATACCAATAACGTAAACTGCTATATCTTGCCACATACCTATAAATTACCTCCTATATATAACTAAATAAAACATAGGAAAGTTCTTAGCAAAATAAACCCACAAAGAAATTTCCGTTTGATAAACAATGAAAGAAACGATCCATGCTAGGACACAAGTATAAATGATAACGAATATACCCCATTTCCATGAGCCAGACTCGTTGACAATAGCCGATATAGTTGCTATGCACGGAAAATAAATCAAGACGAAAAGCATTAAGCTAATCGCTATGAGCGGTGTGAATACCAAATTACCTTCTGCGTTACGGTCTTGCTTCAAACGCTCCGACAGGGCTTGGCTGTCATCATCGGCATTCCCCGTGTATAATACGCTTAACGTGCTGACAACAACTTCTTTCGCCGCCATACCGGTAAGTAGGCTTACACTCATTTTCCAATCGAATCCTAAAGGAGCCAAGATCGGTTGAATCGTCTGGCCGATACGCCCGATATACGAATTTTGTTGGTGGTCGATTGCCTTCAAGCGTTCTAACTCCTCTATCGTATCTGTTTTTTCTTGAGAATCCAACTCCGTATTTTCGATCTCCGCTATCTGGCGATCAAACTGATCTCCGCTCTCCGAATGTCTGGGGAAATACCCAAGGAACCAGATGATGATAGAAGCGACCAAGATGATACCTCCCATCTTGTGCAAGTATTGTTTCGCTTTCTCCCACATATGGATCATGATGGATTTGCCGGTAGGCATCCGGTAGGGGGGGAGTTCCATTACGAAAGGAACATCCTCCTCGTTAAACAGGAAGCGTTTGAAAAGACGGGCCATGATAACTGCCAGCAAGATTCCGGATACATATAAAGCTAATAACACAAAGCTGGCGTTCTTCGGGAAAAACGCCCCGGTCAGCAATACATAAACCGGCAGGCGGGCGCTACAGCTCATCAACGGATTTACCAACATCGTTATCATCCGGCTATTACGGCTCTCTATCGTACGGGAGGCATGATAGCAGGAACATTACAACCGAATCCCATCACTAAAGATGAACGACTTTCCATGCAGTCCCATCTTATGCATGATCTTATCCATGATAAAAGCCGCACGTGCCATATATCCGGAGTCTTCCATGAACGATATGAACATATACAGAATCAAGATATTCGGCAGGAACACGATAACACCTCCCACGCCACCGATGATACCATCCACGAGAAGATCCTTCAAAGGTCCTTCCGACATATGGTTGCGCACGAAATTACCGATCACCTCGACCAATGCCTCTATCCATTCCATCGGATAGCCTCCCAAACGGAAAGTGGCCTCGAACATGATCCACATGAATAGGATAAAGATAGGGAAGCCTAAGACTTTATGCGTGACGAATAGATCGATGATCTGCGTACTCGTTGCCTCTTTGATCATATTTTGTTCGTAAGTCTCACGCAACGCTCCGGAAATAAAGCCATAGCGTGCGTTCGTGAATGCGGTCTCACAATCCTCTTGCAATAACTTTTCTATTAGGGCTGTATTACGGTCTCTTTCTTGGAAGATCGTTTCGGCACCGGGCAGCGTTTTTATAAATGTCTCTATCTCCCGGTCTCCCTCTAATAGCTTGATAGATAGATAGCGCTTTGACAAGCTTTTGGTATATCCACGCTATTTTTCAAGGTCTTCCTAACGTTGCTGATCCCTTTCTCTAAAGACTCTCCGTAATTAATATGGATATGACGGATGACAGGATCTTCTTCTTCGTATACCTTGATTACACGGTTAAACAAATCCTCTATGCCAAAGCCTGTTTTACTTACGGTCGGGATAATCGGTGCCCCGATCATTTTCGCTAAGGACTCATGATCGAATTTATTACCATGCGTTCCAGCTCATCATACATGTTTAAGGCGATTACCATGCGAACGTCCATATCGATCAGTTGGGCGGTCAAATATAGGTTTCGCTCCAGATTGGATGCGTCGATAACATTGATCACCACGTCTGGTTGCTCTTCATTCAAATGCTTACGCACGTATAATTCTTCCGGCGTGTAAGCGGATAGGGAGTAAGTACCCGGTAAATCTACGATGCGGAATGTATAGCCATTCTGTTGGAAGGTTCCTTCCTTGGCATCTACGGTCACGCCGCTATAGTTACCCACATGCTCATGTGCTCCGGATGCGAAATTGAAAAGAGAGGTCTTTCCGCAGTTCGGATTACCAACCAAGGCTACGTTAATTGTTTTTCCTTTATGTAATGCGATGGCTTGCAATTCATTGCCGGAAGGCAGGATAAAAGAGTCTGCACTCCTGTTCGTATCTTGTACCGAGGTAGCTTGTTCCTTCTCGAAATCCGCCGCGCTAACGACTTCGATCAATGCGGCGTCCGAGCGTCGCAATGAGACATCATATCCCATTACACGATAGTGAATAGGTCTTTGAGCGGAGCGTTTTGTATAACGATCACTTCTTTCCCTCTGATAAATCCCATCTCGATAATGCGTTTGCGGAAAGCTCCGCGACCCATTACCTTTACTATAACACCTTTATCGCCTGTGCGAAGCTCTGATAATCTCATGTCCTATTAAATGTTACGCGAAGGTAGCTTGAAAACTTCGTACCACCAATACCAACTAATAGGTATTTTTTTATTTCCATGGGTTGTTTTTCGAGTATTTTATGTATGTTTGTGCCACAATTTCAACTTTAGACAAATGAAACTACGAATTACTTTGTTCACCACCTTATTGGTTCTTCTGTCTGCTTGTTTTACAGGCTGTAAAAGAATTGAAGGATTTCTCTTTTAGTTATAGTATGGAAGTGTAGATAACTACAAACTAATGGTTCTGTTTGATAGTGACAAGACATTCCGTATCGAGGAGTATAATTATTATATGGATAATTTCGCCAAGAAACGAGATCCTAAAATTATGGAGGGGACATTGACTGACGAGGAGTTTGCTTCTTTAAAACCGATTCTGCAAAAATGTAATTTCTTTAAGATGAAAGACTCTTATGGCTTTGAGGAGGAGACGAACCGGGATTTAGGGGATATCATGTATCAGGTTTCATTTACCACGGAAGGTAAGGAGAAATTTATCTCTATCCGTAATAGCGATACCGGACAATTTTCCGCTTCTTTCGTGAAGTTGATCGGTTTTATCAATACATTCTTGAATAATCATAAGAATGACTAACGCTTTTAGCCGGAGATGGAGAATAAACGAAACCGGGTTCTATTGTGCTTAGGCTCTAATTGGGATAAAGAGAAAAATATGGAGCGCGCGGCGGAGATGCTGCGTGCTCATTTTGTTTTTATACAGTTTTCTCAGCCAGTTTATACGGAACCGATCGATTGTCCATTATCAACTACATTTTGAATCGAGTGGCTGTTTTGTATAGCGAGGAGAGTCCGGCGCGAATAAAGGATGTCTTGAAAGATATAGAATGCTGCATCGGCCGTAAGCCGGAAGATAAATCTTGTGGCGTGTGCCAATAGATATTGATTTATTGCAGTGGAACGACCAAATCTTGAAAGCAGAGGACTTGACCCGTGAATATGTTCTAGATGGCATCTGCTCGCTCCTTGCCGCAGGAGAGAATGATGAATGGTGCCAATAGAAAACCAAAGGAGCCGCTGTTGCGGATCAATGCGTTGATACCTTTGCATATCAAAGAAAGAACTGGGTTGTTTCGGTCTGCGTTATAAAATCCTTTCTCTACTTTAAGCTTGACTGGTAGGGTGCCAATAAGTCCTCATAAGTCTGTATGGGAAGGATTCGTTCGGCCCAATTACCTGTAGCCGGATCGCAAGTATTGTATGGGTCTTCCGGGCTTGGTAAACTCTTTTTCTCGATCGCTTTTGGATATCGGGATAGGTCAAGCCTCTAGTCTGCCGGGCCCATGTCTCTACTTCTTTGGGGAGAAAGCCGGGCAAAGTTTCGTTATGAATTGCTCTCGTAATGTATAATAGTTGGGGGATTCCAAAGATCCACTTTCGCATCCGATCATCATCTTATGTAACCGTTGTTGGACATACGGGTTGAATGGTGTAGAGGCCGTCGTGAATAGTAGATACATGGAATCGTTTATATGGATTAAATCCTTGAAGAACAAAGATAAATCATAGACATGTTCTATCAGGTCCGTAGCGATTAAAAGTTGGGGGGAGACTTTGTTCCTTGCGCACCAGTCCGCAAGAACATCTGAATCTCCATGGAGTATGGTATCGGGGCCTATTCCTATTATTTGTTTCAATAGCTGGATCGTCTCCACGGAAGATGGGTTAAGATCAATATAAATAACTTGTCCTATTCCTATGGATTTCGCCAGAATACTAAGGAAGCCGGTTCCTCCTCCATAATCGATTAGCGTGACATCGGAGATAGGGGTTTGTATCGCTTGAAGTCCTCTTTGTAGGCAATCTGCGTATATATGCATGAAATAGCTTAACGCCGGCTTTAAGTTGCCGATGTATCGCTTATTATAATCGCTGATAGGTAATTTATTATAGTCGATCGCTTTCAAACGTTCGGTTAATGTATGTAATAAATCACTTCTATTCTCTTTCATCATATATCATCTTGTATAAACGTATCCCCTGATCTTCATTAGAAAAGCAGGGAACAATAATTGTTTTCGTTTATCTATCGCCTCTTTATCTATAGGTAGGGCCATTAATTGTTCGCAAGCCCGTATCATCTCATCCGGCGTATCGGCGATATGGCATAAAGGATCTAATCCGCTACCCGCTAGCATGAGATGATTGACAATCGTATGCCTTCCGGCGAATAAGCTGTTCAAAAGCTTTAGTTTTAGGCCGGTATCTTGAAATGTGATTAGCATATGAATTTGTGCGTTGTGGATCAATGCGTCCATACGTTCCTTACTGGGATTTGCTTCTACTTTTATATGTGGGTAAGGGGCGGCTGCCTCTCGTATCAAACGGGTTGGGTTCATGCCCGCTATTATGCAGGTATGTTTTAATTGGCTGAAAACATGCTTGGTGAGAAATAACACGGCTCGCTCATTCTCGATAACGGATAACTTGCCATGATATAAAATATAATCGGATTTTCCCGGTTTGGCCGTAATCCGGTTATTCTCGTGGAAACAAGGAACGAACTCGATCCTTTGATTGGGAAATTGTTTTCGTAAATAGTCTGCGTCTGTCGTGGATACGGCGATTATCAGATTTGCGTACTGTGCTACTTTCTGATAGGCTTGGAAGCGCATGGCCTCGATCTTGAAAAAGGCATTGCGAACCAATCCTTTGCCAGACTTTGCCAAGTGGCGATAATAATCGTGCTCGATATTGCACTCCCGGAATATCTTCATCCGGTTTCTTAAACGGGGATCGTCCATATAATAGCAGGAGTGGAGGCCCTCAAATAAGATCGGGTAATCATTTTGTAAAAGATTCTCGATCAAGCGATGATCTTTACGGCTATATACATTGTAAGGGAGCCATGTTAAATTAGCGATTACCCCGGTACGGCGTTTATAATAGAAAACCTTGTCGCAAATGCTTTCTAATTCCGGTGCGTGCGGACGTTCATATTCGAAACAATGTAATATGAGTTTCACGCCGCATGCATGCAAGGCCTCCAGTTTATAATACACATCAATGACCCCTCCGTAATTGGCGGGATAAGGTATATTGAACGATACTATGTTGAGGTATTTATCCATCTGCTTAAATCTCCTCAAATATACGCGCAAATTGGCTAGCTTGCTCTTTCCGGGAATAATTCGATAGCTTATCCCGATTGACGGGCGAGGTCGTATATCCTTTTTCCTGCCATTCCTCATAGTAATGTTTCAAGAAATCGTACACCTCGTCTACCCGGGTTGCGGCCAGTCCGGAATGGGTCTCCTTGATGGCTTCGGCGAGGTAAGCCTCGTCACTCTGTACGCATAAGATGGGTTTTTCTACCGCAAGCGATTCAAAGAACTTAGTTGTCATGAAGCCTTTTGGACCAGACGTGTCAAACTTATTCGTCAAGGAAAGCAGCACCGAGCTTTTGTTCAAGATGAGGGGAATATCGGATGCCGGTACATACTCATGGTAATCCATGAAAGATTGCACCCCATGTTGTTCGGCCTCTTGGCGGATGATGGAGCGGGACTCTTGATCGGTATACCATACAACTCGAAAAGTTTCGGGGATAATGACCTTGTCCTCCGTAAGACGGGCGATGGCCGCAAATAATAACTCCGGATTTCGGATCGCTAAACTTAACAACCGTCCGGTATAGGTAATGATAAACCGGGAGGTCTTGATTTGTTGCGGATAGAACAACTCGGGATCGAATCCGTTATAAATCAGTTTTACATTGGGATTATATTGTTTAAGTACCTCCACGTGCCAAGGCGATACGGTCGTGACACAATCCGCTACCTCCAAAGCGTTATTCCGCTTTCTAAGTAACCGTTTGCGAAATCGCTTTGTGATGAATGCGTCTAGCCATGAAAATGTATGGAATTTATGCGATATATATTCGTTGGAGGCGTATTGCTCGATAATATCTCGTAAATCCACGACGAAAGGGAGGTTGGTATGGATCGCTAACGTCTTGGCGGCGGTTAAAGGAAAGGTACGGTATGTGCTACACAATATTCCTTTGTACTGGTTGGTCTTTATTAAGGGAATACATGCGTTGATTATTTTCATGTCTTTATAACCAAACAAGATGTCTAGAAACATGACCCACATCCATTCGATATGCTTTGAGATCTTTCCTGATGCTTTGTAGTAGCGGACGAATACACGTCCGCATACCCCGTAAGGAATTCGAATGTATTGTCTTCTATGTATTCTGTCACTACGGTAACTTCCCATCCCATGCGTGTCAAATATTTGCATAGATATCCCATTCTGGGGGCGAAAGCGGGTGGGAACATATCACATATGATAAGGAGTTTATTCATGGATTCAATCAGGGTTATAAGAATAGACGAATGACTTCAAACGCTTCCGCATAGGTACATCCTGCTTGGACGCCCGTGCTCTTGCTAATGAATAGATAAAGTCCTTGGATAGATAATCTCTCGCTCCTTGCGATTTATAGGCTTTCAATGATTCTACTTTGCGTCGATATGGCGCTCTTCCAGCCTTACAAAACATTGTGTATTGAATGTCAGGTTGTTCCAGATTAACTCATAACCTAATATATTCGTGTTTTTGAACGCTCGTAGACCCTCTTGGGCGATCGTCGTATGATCTTGGTGGATGTCGTGCAAGCTAGGGATGAAGACTAGGTCAAAATCGGATACTTTTTTCAGGCGTATTAACTCCTCTAATATCTCTTGTCTTGCGTATCCCAGTTTTCTTACTTCGTAATTGTATATGATTAGGTTTCCCGGTTCTATACCTAAGGTCTGGGTCGCTTGCTTGACCTCTGTCTTCAAGATATCTTTCGGAAAACCTTCGGGAACCGATTGCTGTGCGGTGGAGAAAGCCACATAGGTCACTTTTTTACCATCTTCTATCAGGCGTGAGATAGTTCCCCCCAACCCAAGTTCCCCATCATCCGTATGAGGGGCGAGGACTAAATATTTTACAATTAGTAATCATTCTTTCTGATTTATTTGAATACAGGGATTTTGTTGTTTTCACTGCTTCGCTAATTCTTTTAATAGCTGGGCGTATAATTTACGTAAATAACTTCCGGACCTTCTTGTACGGATCATTATGCCATAGTAAAACCAATTCACCTCCTACATTATTTACTTGTTCCACTAAATTCCGGCAATAGGTTAAAGCCCTGTCAAAATCCAGTCCCATATATTTTTCCTCCTCTAGGGTACAATCCATTATAATAAGCGGATGTAGTCGGAGAGGAGATAGCCGGCGGGTGATCGGATTGATCCAACGAACCGGGTAGCAAGTCCCTAACCGGAATCCGGAGACATCGGCATACCCCATGGTGAAATCGTCCGTAACCCCAGCAGCCTCTATTTGGTCCATATCTTCCGGTTCCCGGATAGCCAAGAAATGATGACGGTTGAACCGAACATTTTTACCGATATGATCTTCCAGACCGGTTTTCTCTTTCCGGATAAGGCTGGGAGTCGTACCCGCTTGGTAGCTACTATGCAAACCAATAGTTACATTATGCTCTAGAGCACTTTTTATCAATTTACGAATATCTTTATTCCTCAAATCGTAATGAGGTTTGTCGTGCTTGGCTTTCCCCCCGTTCCGGATAAATAGGATAGGGTGACATTGTTCCTTCCCGATCAAATCCTGAAGGATACTATTCTGGCGGAAAAACCAAGGGAAGGTATAAAACGGGTCTTTCTCAAGGGTACCGAATTTACCTTGAAAGGATTTATATAAACCTCTTCTATCTCTAATAGACCGTATCAACTTCCACTCGAACGATATAGAGTCGGAGAATCTACGTCGTGCGTGAGGTAGATCTTCCGGATTTGCTTTTTTACCTCGGGTACACGTAACCGGGATTGGCGTAGAACGATGAAGCAGCATGCGATATTCATCCACGATCGGACGATGCAGGAAACCGGCCCGGTAGGGCAAGGACTCTTTACCG
>ENA-OQAS01001456-OQAS01001456.1-human-gut-metagenome-genome-assembly--contig:-NODE-1456-length-11001-cov-1.601251_pt1 | contig 11001 bp, 19 predicted proteins | sample MGYA00242733_ERZ504523 | MGnify/ENA primary metagenome ERZ504523 (study PRJEB26092, sample SAMD00036239) | human gut metagenome | host: Homo sapiens | study: EMG produced TPA metagenomics assembly of... | reverse complement strand
CCGACACCGGACAGCGTTCTCCGCGTATTCATGGCGTGGAAACCGCTGGGCAGGCCGCAGACCATTGAGCCGCAGACATTCGCATCGTTTGAGCGCAACGGCTTCGCTGTCGTTGAATGGGGCGGCTGCGAGGTGAAGTAAGGAGGGAACGGCATGAAACGATTGTTTGCGGGAACGCTCACAGCCATGCTGGCACTGAGCTTGACTGCCTGCGGTCAACAGGAACAGGGCGATGCCAAACCCGTTATCTACCTCTATCCTGAGCAGGAAACGACGGTTTCCGTGTCGCTGGACTACGCGGGCACGCTCACCGCGACGTATCCGGCCTACGAGAACGGCTGGACTGTCACCGCCGAGCCGGACGGCACGCTGTACGATGAGAACGGCGACGAATACTCCTACCTGTTCTGGGAGGGCGAGAACAACACCGACTACGACTTCTCCAAGGGCTTCTGCGTCGCTGGAGCGGACACGGCGGATTTTCTCCGCGAAAAACTGGCCGAGATCGGCTTGACCCCGCGCGAGTACAATGAATTCATCGTGTACTGGCTGCCGAAAATGCAGGATAACCCGTATAACCTCATTTCGTTCCAGTCCGAGGCGTACACAGATGCCGCCAAGCTGGACATTGACCCGACACCGGACAGCGTTCTCCGCGTATTCATGGCGTGGAAGCCGCTGCACAGGGCGCAGACCATTGAGCCACAGACATTCGCATCGTTTGAGCGCAACGGCTTCACTGTCGTTGAATGGGGCGGCTGCGAGGTGAAGTAAGCACAAAAACCGCCGAAATTTCGGCGGTTTTTCTTTTAAGGGATTTAATCCTGCGAGGTACGCAGCTGCGGCATTGAAGTGCACAGCGGCTTCCAAACCAGGATGGAAATAGAGTAGTCCAGCATGGAGTGAATGACCGTGCCGAGACCAACCAGCAGAACAACGCTTGCAACAAAGCCGTTTGCGAGCTGCTCAGCAGTGAACAGCGCACCGGATATAAAGAACGGCGTAACGATGATCATCTCGGCGGCAGCGTGCAGCAGTGCAATAATGAAGTTGAATACGATGCTTGCAACCGGACGGTTGATGATATCCGGATTGCGCTTGAGATAGGCTGCACCGATGAACGCGAACACGATATGGGACGCCGCACGCAGTGCAATGATTGCCGGCGTGGTAAGAAAGAAGCCAATGGTTGTGCCGATGCAGACCGCTACGGCAACCGCCGGAGAGATGAACATGCCGAGGAATACGGCAACGTGGCTTGCCAGCGTGAAGGACATCGGGCCAAGTACGATACGCGGCATAAACATCGGGACAACAATGCCAATGGCACAAAGAATACCGGCCAGCACCATGTGGTACAGCTTGTTTTTCGTCATAGTCATAAGTGATACAATTCCTTTCCGATCCCTTTATTTGTGAACAGATAGAAGTATACAACATGAAACAACACCTGTCAAGACACCTTGTTCATAAAGTTTGGTTGCCTGCAAAAACAGGTTGTGATATAGTAAGGGCAGACAAGCAGCAAGGTCAGAAAGGAAGACAGGCATGATCTCGATTGACCGATTTGAAGAAATTTTATCCGATCTTGCGGAGGAGATTCCGCAGTCGTTTTACGAGGAGCTGAACGGCGGTATCGTCGTGGAACCCGGCTATCTTCTGCACCCGGAGGACCGCAACGGAACGCTGTATGTGATGGGGCAGTACCGCATTGATCCGGCGATGGGCAAGTATATTATAATGTACTACGGCTCGTTCAAGCGGCGTACCGCCATTTGAATGAGGACGAGCTGACCGAAGAAATGCGAAAAGTCCTGCGGCATGAATTCCGCCACCACGTTGAAGGACGAGCCGGTGTGCGTGATCTGGAGGTATGGGACGCGGAGCAGATCGCCATGTATAAGGAACAGCAGGCGGAAAATGAGTAAAAGAAAACCACCCGAACGAAACCTGTCGTTCGGGTGGTTGCGGCTGTCGCGAAACTACAGTTTCGCCGACAAGCAGGAACGGACCGCAGGCCGTTCCAAAGTCGTCCGAAAGTTCCTCCAGAAGTGTAAAAAGCCAGATACATGCTCCGGCTTTTTACGAATTTGCACAGCAAATTCTATTTCATGCGCGCTGCCGCGCGGCAGCGTCAGCATCGCGAAAACGGACTTTATTGATAGACTGAACCACCCGAACGAAATCTATCGTTCGGGTGATTTTTTAGTTATCCTCGAGCAGCAGAAAGCCTTTGTCCTTGAGCCCCTGAATTACGCGTTCGAGCGTTTTCTCATCCGTAGCGCGGATGGTGTGCAGGTGGATGCCGCCGGTCAGGTTGGACAGCGGCCGGGAGCCGGACTGCTGAATCTTCTCGTTAAACGCGTCGGCGTCATACCGCGAGAAAATGTGCAGCGGTGCACAGATCTGACCGTATACAGCGTGCTCGACCGTCACATCAATCACGGCTCCGCGAGATCGACGACCGTGTATAGCTCCTCAAGCATGCGGCTGTTGTCGTGATGGCTGACAATGTGTCGCTCCGCACAGGCCGGCGCCGAGGTGTTCTCCAGAATATATCCGCGCGGCGTAGCGAGCACGGCCAATCCGCCTGCACGCAGCAGCGCAACATCGCCTACAATAATCTGGCGGCTGACACCGCATTGCGCGGCCAGCGCGGTCGCCGATAACGGCCCGTTCGCCTGTGCAAGCAGGTGGGTGATTTAGTGCGTCGTTCCGCAGCTTCATGGTTAGTCACTCCTTACATCCTTATATGATAGCAAAAGTTGACGGAGTATGCAAGTGTCAAGATGGGAGAGATTATGCAAGGCAGGAGTGAGGAGGTAAGAGTTGAAGGATAGGTGTAATTCACAGGTGCCGTCCGCAGCCCCAGACGAACGAGTTGCGCGGTGCGAGCATCCCCCGGAGGACCCTCTCTTGCCCTTCGGGCAATTCACCTTGTGCCGCGCCTGCGGAGAGTAGCCGATATGTGTAGCAGTAAGGTATCTGTGAACTGCGAATATTTTACGAAACAAACGCAAGAGTAACCCGACTGCCGTTCCCCTTTTCGAAGCGGTCGCCGGTCTCTGGTATGCGCCAGACTAACAAACAAAAGGAAACTGGAGTCCCAAGAGGATAGAAACCTTGGTGTCTATCCTTTTGGAACCCCAGCTAAGGGTTAGCACCTATTCCTAATTCGTTAGGCAAACAGCGCAAATAAAAATTATCTGCGCTGCACAATCTCATGCGGTCTCCCGCCCTCATACAGCTGCTGACGAATCGCGGCAAACATCCGCTCTGCCATATCTAGATACCGGCGGACCTCCAGCTCATCAATCTCAAACGGCAGGTCGGTTGGATACCGCGTCTCAATATATAAATCGTTGAGCGCCGCACTCTCGTCCAGATATTCGGAGAACGCCCTTGAGTCCAGCTGGATCGCCTGACGGCACAGGTACGTCAGGTTGTGTCCGTCAAAATGCCGTCCGGTGCGGAACAGCAGATAGCCTTTCAGTGCCTTTTCAATCGCCTGCTGGCAGTGGAACGCGATGTTGTAATGATCGCGCCGTAGGTCAGCAGCAGACGTGCGGCCTGCAGGTCGCACAGCGCCTTGTCCAGCCATTTGTAGTAAAAACAACTGTCGGATGCACCTTTACGCCGTCTGGTCATAAATCACCTTGCCTTTCCGGGCGATCCATGCGGCATACGAGGTACTGTCCGTGCAAAGCTCCGCCCATTCCTCGGTGGTGTAAACGCTCAGACTGACGGGTACGGAAACCGTAATCGCCAGGTGCAGGTGTGTGCGCAGTGTGCGGCAGTTGGCGCTCTCCGGCACGATAACGCAAAGGCTGAACGCTTGAGCTTGTCGGTTGCATCGTACGCTTTTCTGCATACAGGATGATTTTGACCGGCTGGCACGCGCCCAAATGTCGCATACAGCTGCTCGATCGCTTGCGTCATACCAATCCCTCCTTCGGGTCGGGCAGCGGCGAAAGCGTGGCAAGCGCCTCGAAGCGGTTCTGCCATCGGCTTCACCGCGAATGTAACGTGCGCTGTCCGCCGTGCCGGTCAGCAGCGAAAGCGATTCGCCGCAGGCGGTTTCGGCGGTGTAGTTGACCTGCAGCTCGGAGACAAAACCCGGCTGCTTGTACAGGTCGAGCGCGTCCGAGATCAGCTCGACCGCACGCACGTTGTTGACATGATTGTTGACATCAAGATCTGAATAACGAACCTCGTGAACATGATGCAGGCGCACGTTGTCACACGACAGCTTGGGCAGCGGCGCAAACAGCTCTCCGCGGGAGGTGTGCAGGTACTGCTCGGCTTCGGGAAATGCGCTCGGACGCACAATGCGGTGAGTCTCCGGGTCGAGCGTTACCCACATAGACTGTGCGTCGCCAACCGGCTTGTTATCCACAAAGAACGAGAAACTGCGGTACCAGCTTGCACCCTTGATGCCCGGACACCACGTTTTCGCACCGCAGCCGCTCATACGGCAGCAGCGGACGCGTCAGCCGCGCTTTCATGCGCGAGAGCACCCACACGATCCGCAGATCGAGCGGACCGATGTGCAGCGCTTCTGCGTGGACGGTCGCTGCGTCCTGCATGATATTCCACAGGAAGGACGGCTTGGCAATGCCGCGGTTGTCAATGTGGCTGTAATTCACCTCATATTCACGGGTGAGTAGATCGACCATGGGAATGCACCTCCGAAAAAATGTGCGGTCAGCGGAACAGGGAAACGATAAAGCGGGAAAGCATATCCAGCAGGGTAGCCTGCCGCTGTGCTTCCTCCTGGGTGATGGTGCCGGAATTGTCGGCATCCGGCTTGGTGACCGGCTTATCCTCCGCGTAGTGCGCGGTCAGGAAGGCCGGACAGCCGTCGATGGACTCAAGAGAGGCATAGCTGAAAAATACCTCGCCCTGAATATCAATGCTGTTATCGAGCAGAGTAGCTGACGCTCGATTTCATCCGTGCCGTACCAGGTATCACCGGGCTGCGCTTCCGCCGAACGGTATGCGCCGATGCCGATGTACAGCGCTACATCGCTGGTGGAAACCGCCTTCTGCCACCACTTGACGAGCGTCTGGAAGTCAGCAGGCTCAAAGCCGATCGACCAGTACAGCTGCGGACAGATATAGTCTACTGTGCCGGCGTTGATCCACTGCAGGGAATCGCAGTACAGCTCGCTGTATGAGGACTGCCCCTGCGTGTTGCTGCCCTTGGAGTTTGCGCTCTTGTTTTCCCAGATACCGGCTGGACTGACACCGAACGAGAGGTTCTTATCCAGCGTATGCAGTGTCTCATCCAGAGCAGCGATGAGTGTGTTGACGTTGTCGCGTCTCCAGTCACCGATCCTGCTGAAATCCTGACCGTAGCGCTTGTAAGTCGCCTCATCGGCAAAATCCGTACCCGGATAGAAATAATCATCCAGATGAATGCCGTCTACGTCGTAATTCTTGACGATCTCAGCCGCACCGTCTACGACAAGCTGCTGCACCGCGGAATACCGGATCGAAGTAGTAGTTATCGTTGTACTTGATTACCCACTCCGGGTGCTGCTTGGCCGGACTGGAATCCGGAATTGCGTTCCATTCGTCCTCGCCGTCAATCGTAATGCGGTATGGGTTGATCCACGCGTGCAGCTGCAGACCGCGCTCGTGCGCTGCGGTTACCCAGTAGCCGAGGACGTCAAAGCTGCCGTTCGGTGCCTGACCGGCCGTGCCGCTGACATAGCGGCTCCACGGGAACAGCTCGGACGGATACAGCGCATCTGCGGAAGGCCGCACCTGCAGGAAGACCGTGTTCAGGCCCATTGCGGCAATATTGTCCAGCTCAGTATCGGCCTCGGCCTTGAGCTGGTCGCAGTCATGCCCTGCTCGGAGGGAAAATCAATATTATGTACGGACGCGACCCAGACACCGCGCATATCGTCCTTTGCGGGCTGAGCGGCGTAAGCGCCCGGTACCATCAGCATGGTCAGCGCCAGCACGATGGATAGAATGCGTTTTTTCAGCATGAAGAATCTCCTTTTATCCGGAAGCTGCTTTCATAACCATTGCATACCCTGCTTGCGAAAGCAGCTTCGCCAATTTGTTACCCTATATTATACCACAACCGATCGGGAAATTTAAGTACATAATGTGAATTCTGGCAGACAGGTGCGTTGACAGAAAAGGCTTTTCATTGTATGCTGAAATACAGACAGGGCGTAAAATTTCCGCAAAGCGCCGCGGCAGCGCGACCGGAGCCTGCGCAAGGAGCCGCAGCTTTAATTGTGCGGTGTTGCCCTAAAGCAAGAAGGAGAGCAAATCCATGCAGAAAAAGGTTTTAGCGCTGCACGATCTGTCGGGTTTCGGACGTTCGTCGCTTGTGCCGATCATTGCAGCGATTTCGGCGGCAGGACACCAGTGCGTGCCGTTGCCGACCGCATATTTTTCCACGCACATGGCCATTCCCGGCTGGGAAACAGTCGATCTGACCGGCGTTATGCCGCGTGTTATCGACCAGTACAACCGGTTAGGGTTACAGTTTGAGTCGGTGTACGCGGGCTTTCTCGGCTCAGCGGATCAGATCGACTGTGTGCGGGATGCTGTGCTGCGGCTGAAATCCGAAAACGGCACGGCGTTCATCGACCCGGTGATGGGCGATAACGGTGAGGTCTACGCTACCTATACACCCGAAATGTGCACGCGTATGCGCGAGTTGTGCGAAATTGCGGATATTATCACGCCGAATACGACCGAAGCGGCGATCCTGCTCGACCGCGACCCGGCTCCGCACCGCAGAATGAAACGGAAGCGCAGGAGTGGCTGCATGCACTTCACAGCCGCTACGGCGCACAGGTTGTGCTGACCGGCCTGGATTACGAGCTGGGAAGGTCGGCTCCGGCTGTCTGTCTGCGGATGGCGGCACCATCAGTCTGCACGAGAGGATCGCGCAGTATTACCCCGGTACCGGAGACCTGTTTGCGGCGGTCGTGCTCGGCGCACTGCTGAACGGCAGGGCGCTTGCCGATGCCTGCGCGCTCGCCGGTGAGTTCGTCAAGGACTGCATCGCCTACACCGCCGCGCAGCATACCGACCCTATGCATGGCGTGCAATTTGAGAAGCTGCTGCCGCGCCTTTTTTCTTGCCACGAGAACTGGACTGAGGTATAATATAGATAGATTCTCAGATATTCCCCGATAGGTGCGCTGTAAGAAGGTGGTTTTTGTATGAAGCAGTCGATCCGCATCACTTCCCGTGTGAACAAACGGCTTTACGCGGACGCGATACCGGGGCATTTTGCACGAATCATTCGCACATCAACTACTATATTGATATGTCCGAGATCAAGCACAGCATGGCAATGTCCAGAGAAGCCGCACGCAGCATTGCATACCAGTTCTCGTCCACCAGCATTGATACACTGCTGTGCATGGAAGGCACGGAGTACATCGGCGCGTATCTCGCCGGTGAGCTGTCGAGCGTGGGCATGGGCAATGTCAACAGCGGCAAGGATATTTATCTTGTCGAGCCGGACAGCAATGTCAACGGTCAGTTTGTGTTCTCGGATAACCTGCGCCATATGATCGAGCACCGCAATGTGCTTGTGCTGGTCAATTCTGCATCCACCGGTCAGACCTTCTCGCAGGCGAAGGAGTGCGTCGAGTATTACGGCGGCCGCGTCTCCGGCTTTGCGGCGCTGTTCTCCAATATCAGCGAGCTGAGCGGCAAAAAGGTCGTCAGCCTGTTCTCCGGCGCGGATTTCCCGCATTATCAGAACTTTGTGCGCGGCAAAGCTGCCCGGACTGTGCCGCAGGCACTCCGCTGGATGCAATCGTCACCCCGAGAGGTACAATAAGCTGTAACGGGCAAGAGGAAAGCGTGAGCTTTCCTCTTTTTATGCGTATAGAATGGAAAATTGAGAATGGAGAATGGAAAATGAACGCGATGGTTTCTCTCGCCCTTCGGGCAATTCACCTTGTGTCGCGCTTGCGGAGAGTAGCCGATATGTGTAGCAGTAGGGTATCTGGCATTGCGTATAGGTTGAGTAATGGGCGCACTCTGTGCGCCCCTACGGAAGAAAAAATCCTCTGCCGTTCCCCATTTTCGAAGCGGTCGCCGGTCTCTGGTCTGCGCCAGACTATCTTAGGAAAGAGGTGAAAATCAGAGGGTGGAAACCTTGGTGTCTACCTCTTGTGCCCCTGCCGGGCAGGCAAGATTCGTTCGCTTCGCAAGCGACAAACCTTCGTATATAACGATTTAACAAACCCGAGGTTCGATTTCCGTACTCATGCAAAAAATAAAACCCCACCCTGCCGATGCAGTCCAATTAGTAACCTGCACGACTCATGCAGGTGGTCCTCTGTTTGATACCTCTGCGCTTCCAACTTCCGTGTATACCCGGGAGGCCTGCTGCTCAGTATCAAAACTTTCCGAAGTCCCGTACTAAAAATGTGGGTTAAAAAAGGACTGCTGTCGAACAGGGCAGGATCTTACCGAAATAAAATGCTTTGCTTCCGATAACGAAGCTGCGCTGTTTACTCTTATTTTATGCTCTCGGCCGGAGAATTACTCCTCCTCTGCCTCGGCGCGTTCCATAACGATGTCGAACACTGCATCTGCAATCTCGTCATCCTCGACTGCCTCGAGCAGCTCTTCGCCGTTCTCCTCAACGATCTGCATGATAACAACCTCTGCATCCTCCTCGATGGAGATTTCTGCAGGGATAAACGCCAGATAGGTCACGCCATTATATTCCACGGTGTCGATATGCTCAAACTCGACCTCGTTGCCGTCCTCGTCGATCAGGGTTACAAAATCATTGCCGTATTCCTCGCTCATGGGTCCGGCACCTCCTTAAATTCATAGTAAAGGGGAGAAATCAGGTGTTTCCTGTCCCTTGTATTAAGCATAACAAATTATGACGTATTTGTAAAGCCTTATGTTGTGCATTCAGCACTACACTTTACACGATCATAGTATGTCTGTTACTGTAATAATCATACCAGTTAAAAAACGTGAAATAAAGCCTTGACTTTGTAAATTAATTCTGGTATAGTATTTGAGGTAACAAGGAAGAAGGCAGGTCCTCACCCGCAGCGAAGCAAACGGGTCAATAAAGCACAGAAGCCGCTTTGCGCGCTCTGCGATTTTATTCTGGAGGACGGTCATTCGATCAGTCCTTTTTCTTTTTGTCTTAAACCGATTTCGTTTGGAGGTGCTTACCAATCAGCAGCATGGAACATCAAATCAATGAAGAGATCCGCGACAAGGAAGTTCGTCTGATCGGTGACGACGGCGAACAGCTCGGCATTCTGCTATTCAGCAGGCACAGGATATTGCCGTAGAAAAGGGCATGGATCTGGTCAAAATCGCGCCGCAGGCTAAGCCGCCTGTCTGCAAGATCATGGATTACGGTAAATTCCGCTTCGAGCAGGCAAAGCGCGAGAAGGAAGCGCGAAAGAATCAGCGTGTCGTGGAGATCAAAGAGATTCGCCTGACGCCTAATATCGACATCGGCGACCTGAACACCAAGGTAAAGAACGCTTGCCGCTTCCTGCAGGACGGCAACAAGGTCAAGGTTTCGGTTCGCTTCCGTGGCCGCGAGGTCACGCACGCGTCGCTTGGTCAGGATCTGCTCCATCGCTTCGCGGAGCTGTGCTCGGAGTGCAGCACGGTAGAAAAGCAGCCCAAGCTCGAAGGCCGCCAGATGCTGATGTTTCTGGCGCCCGCAAAGGACAAGTAAAACCAACGCGCAGATATAGCGCAAATTCAGAGAGGAGCAAAACCTTATGCCTAAGATCAAAACGCACAGCGGTGCAAAAAAGAGATTTTCCGTTACCAAGAACGGTAAGTTCAAGCGCGGTCACGTTGCAAGCGCACCTGCTCAACGGCCATGGCAAGACCACTAAGCTGAAGCGCCACCTCCCGCAAGGAAGGCTTCGCAGATTCTACCAAGTAGCACAGCTGAAGCGTCTGCTGCCGTACAAGTAAGTTAGAAAACAACATCTTTCATATAGGAGGCAAACACAATGGCAAGAGTTAAGCGCAATGATGACCCGTAAAAGAAGAAAGAAGATCCTGAAGCGTGCTAAGGTTACTGGGGTTCCAAGTCTACCCACTACCGTGTAGCTAACCAGGCCGTAATGAAGAGCCTGAAGTACGCTTACATCGGCCGTAAGCACAAGAAGCGTGACTTCCGTCGTCTGTGGATCACCCGCATCTCTGCAGCTTGCAAGACCTGCGATATCAACTACAGCCGTTTCATGAACGGTCTGAAGAAGGCTGGTATCGACCTGAACCGCAAGATGCTGGCTGACTGGCTGTAAACGACCAGGCTGCATTCGCTGCACTGGCTGAGAAGGCTAAGGCTGCACTTTAATTGCATAACAAAAACGAGTCTGTGAAAACAGGCTCGTTTTGCATTCAGCGCTCCGATCGGGACGCTGTTTTCATATTCCGCATTTCTCCGCCCTATACTGTGATGGTAAGGAGTGTGATGAAATGGTCCATCCATTTACTTAGGCGTACAGGGCTACGGCTGCATCCGCGCCGAGGATAAAGACCGGTTTGCGCATCGGTTTCGGCAGGACGACAGCGTGCGCTGCTATGCCGTGTGCAATAAAGGCCGCTACGCCATCCAGAACCGCCTGCAGGAAGGTCAGGCGTATCATTGACCATCCGGCAGGGAACGGTGACACAGGCCGTTCTCACCCGTCCGGATGCACAAGGCGTAATCAATGCCGTCAGCGGCAATTCCATCACGGTAGACGCATGCACCTTCCTGCCGCGCTGTGTTTGAAATCCGCACACGAGCCGGCGGCGCTGTCGTTCTGCCGTGCTTTCTCACCGGCCGGATCGTCGGAAGTTATGCACAGGTGTTCGGCGATGTTGCGTATATCCGGCCTGCTCCGCAGATGTATCATCCGCCGGTTCACGGTGTTCCCGGTCAGCGCACCCTGCAAAACCTGCTCAGAACCGCCTTGATGCCTGTCGGCACCGCCCTGTACGTCTACGGCGGCGGCTGGAACCGGC
>ENA-OQAS01001455-OQAS01001455.1-human-gut-metagenome-genome-assembly--contig:-NODE-1455-length-11004-cov-2.080077_pt1 | contig 11004 bp, 8 predicted proteins | sample MGYA00242733_ERZ504523 | MGnify/ENA primary metagenome ERZ504523 (study PRJEB26092, sample SAMD00036239) | human gut metagenome | host: Homo sapiens | study: EMG produced TPA metagenomics assembly of... | reverse complement strand
ATTTTATATATTACAGTTTTTGCCAAAGCTTGATTTACATCTTTGATTATATTCTCTTTTGCTTCTGCATAATTGTTGTATCCAAGGAACAATGCAGGAAACATCAAAGAGAAAAATACTATGATTGCTGTTATTGGTTTCATATCTATTATTTGTTGTGGATAGGATGTCTCAAATTGCTCACTGATTATCAGATGCCAATTCTTTCTCGATTTCTTCAATAGTAGGCAAACTACCTCGGAAGTCTTTCGGTAAGGCGTGCCCTAATTCATAATCAGAGATTCCGATTGGTTTCTGAATATCACGCAAGGCATATTCAGCCTTGATACGGTCTTTACTCTTGCAAAGCAACAATCCAATCGTTCGGTTATCTCCCTCTCGACAAAGAATATCATCCACGGCAGAACAATAAAAATTCAATTTGCCGATATATTCCGGCATGAACTCCGTATCTTTCAATTCAATCACTAAATATCTGTGCAGGAACGCATTATACATCAATATATCAATATAATAATCATCGCCCGACACCTCTATGTGATATTGCCGCCCCATGAAAGCGAATCCAGCTCCCATTTCCACGAGAAATTTTTCTACATGCTTCACCAAGCCGATTTCCACATCACGCTCATTGTATTGGTCGGTGAAAGTCAGCATATCGAATATATACGGGTCTTTGAGCATGGACTTCACATCGTTTGCTTCCGGTGCTGGGAGGGTTTCAGTGAAGTTGTTTGCTAACGCTCCGTGCTTGCCGTAGTCGTCAAGTTTGATGGCTTCTTGCAGATAACGTGTATTCCAATGCGATGTAATGCTCTGAATCATGTACCAATAACGTGCCCGAATGTCCTTGACCTGTTGTAAGAGAATAAGATTATGCGTCCATCCCAAATGCTTTATGGGGAGGGTGAAATTATATTTTTCTAATTGCGCAATCAGTGATTGCGTAATTGGAGAAACTGCTCCTTTCACCATTGTAAGTTCCTGATTATATTCGTTGAAGAACTGTATCATGCACTGCATATTGCGTACAGAAAAGCCCTTTATCTCGGAATAATCATTCTTCAAATCCACAGCCAACCGTTGCAAGGTTTTCTTGCCCCAACCGTCTGCATCTTGGCTTTGCTGTAACATTTCGCCAACATCCCAATACATCCGAAGCATTTCTTCGTTGGCGGCATAAATTATCCGTTGCTGGGCAATCAGTACCCGTTGCTTGATTTTGCGAAGCAATGCCGCATAACCACGGAAGTTATCCGTCAAGTTATCAACCGCTTGTATCTTTGTGTTCTTAGCCATACTTTTCTTTAATTCGTTTACAAAGTTACTATATTTATTCAGTTGTGCATCAAATTCTTACGATTATAACTGATTACATTTACTCAATTATTATCTTCTCATCGAAAGCCCTTTCTGCTGTTCCTTTTGAAGAGCTATTTCACTCAGTTGAAAAAGTATACTTTAGCTTTCTACAAACATTAAATCGCTGATAATGCCATCCGATACAAAAATCCCTTTACGGCTAAGACAGAGACGGTTGTTGTCGTATATTTCCAGATTTCCGCAGTCCAGATGCGGACGTGCCATATCGAAGCAGTATTGCCACAGTTCTTTGCCGAATTTCTGTTCTATATCATTCAGGGGCACTCCCCAACGGGTACGAATGGAAGTCATGATGCATTCGTTATAGCAGGTGGTCCGGTCCAAATGCTCCTGTTCGAACAAGCGTTGATTGTTTTCGATGGCATGTATGTATTTCTCCAGGGAAGCCACATTCCATTCGCGGGTATCCGTATTGAATGAATGTGCCGAAGGGCCACAGCCCAAGTAAGGAATTCCTTTCCAGTAAGATGTATTGTGGCGGGAATACATGTCCGAACGGCAGAAATTGGATATCTCGTAGTGCTCGTAGCCGGCACTGCCAAGCGTATCTATCAGGGTGGAGAAGAATCGGACGCTGCTCTCTTCGTCTACTTCGCGGATACGGTGCGCTTGCAGCAGCTCGTAAATGCGAGTGCCTTCTTCGTATGTCAGGTGGTAAGCGGAGATGTGCTCTACGTTGAGGTTGACGGCTTGTTGTAAATCACGTTTCCAGCGTTCATCCGTTTCGCCAGGCAGCCCGTAGATAAGGTCGATGCTTATGTTGTTGAAGCCTGCATGGCGGCAGTGCTTTACGGCATTGACGGCTTGTGCTGCGTTGTGGCGGCGGTTCAGCAGTTTCAGAGTGGAATCGTCGAAAGTCTGTATTCCCATACTGATGCGGTTGAAAGGCAAATTTTGCAGCATGGCGGCATAGGCTTCGGTCAAGTCGTCGGGATTAGCTTCGAGGGTAATCTCCCGGCAGTGTTCCATTCCATAGTATTTCCGGATGGTTTCAAATACTTCGCGGAAATCCTCTTCGGCAAGCTGTGAGGGGGTCCCACCACCGAAGTAAATCGTTTCGACTGGCTCTCCCCTCAGATATTCTTTCCGCATCTGCAACTCCTTGCACAACGCATGGATATAGCGGCTTTTCAGTTCGCTGCGGGTGGTGGAGTAAAAATCGCAATAGATGCAGCGTGTCTTGCAAAAGGGAATATGGATGTAGATGCCTGCCATGAGCCTGTAAATTGGTTGGGGTGCAAATATACGATATTTTCTGTTTGCAGATTGAGTGGTTCTTCATCTTTACTTGTATTTAATATTAAAATGGATATTGAAATGCGGAAGGACTGCCGTATGGAAGCCGTTCTTCTTGGGCTTAGGTCAGCAATATATACATTATCAATACTACTGTTTCAATACTGTTTGATAACTTTTTTGTCATCACTTGGCATGGATTACGCTCTATCCCTCTGTAGAAGGGGATAGAGTGAGTGATGACAACTGTGATGACAGTGATGATAATCTATTTGTCGTCACTGTTTTTGCGGTATATTCTCCGCTTTTATATGCTAATTGCCTTATAATCAATGTTGAAAGTTGCGTATAATGGATTATGTTAATATCGGTTAAAACATTGCATTTTCTTTATCATAGCCGCCAATATGGTATAGTGTACACGCTTTTCCTGTTATGCAATAGGTAAATTAGAGCGACTTCTTCGGCTAATGATGAAAAAGCTTCTTGCTTTAAGTTGTTATTCCTGGTTGTTTTTGTGATTTTGATAGATGTATAATGTAGTAAACCTACATATATAACTTCGTTTTCCAATTGTGGGCTCTACGGTTGCCAGTTGCAGGCTCTGCGGTTGCCAGTTGGAAACCCGGCAGCCCCCAATTGCGGAACGAGGTTTTCCTTGATGTTTCACTTTGTTTTTGTACGTTTATAATAGTATTATGTACTATGTTTTTGCGGATAAACAACTGAGAAATAATTTTTTTTGCGAGTTGCAGAATTTTCTTTTGGCTGTTTGTTCTCTGTTTGTTTCTATAGCTATTTGTACATATATATTTCCCATGTTTTCTTTTTTTTGACTTAAAACCCGGTTGGGTTTTGATTTGTAGTTTTTATCTTTGCAGCATACAAACCTGAATAAATAATAGATATCATGAAAAACGAATTGTTACCGGATTATTTACTGCCCTGGCTGTGATGGCAAACGCGCAGTCTTTTACCGAATGGCAGAATCCGGAAGTGATGCTGTGAACCGTGCCCCGATGCACACCAATTATTTTGCTTACGAATCGGAAGGCGTGGCACAGACGGGAGTTAAAGAGCACTCTTCCCGTTTTATGACCTTAAACGGTACTTGGAAATTCTTTTGGGTGAAGGATGCAGACGCCCGCCCCGTTGATTTCTGGAAGCCGGGGTTCAATGATAAAGGCTGGTGCGATATGCCTGTTCCCGGTGTTTGGGAGCTGAATGGCTTTGGAGATCCTATTTACGTGAACGTAGGTTATGCCTGGCGCAATCAGTTCAAGAATAATCCGCCGCAAGTGCCTGTTGTGGACAATCATGTCGGTTCATACCGCCGGGAGATTGTAGTGCCTGCTACCTGGAAAGGTAAGGACATTATAGCTCATTTCGGTTCGGTGACTTCCAATATGTACCTGTGGTGAACGGCAAGTATGTAGGTTACAGCGAGGATAGCAAACTGGAGGCAGAATTCGACCTTACCTCTTACCTGAAACCGGGACAGAAGAACCTGATAGCTTTTCAGGTGTTCCGCTGGTGCGACGGCACATATCTTGAAGATCAGGATTTCTTCCGTTATAGCGGAGTGGGACGCGACTGCTATCTGTATGCCCGCGATAAGAAACGTATCGAGGATGTCCGTGTCACTCCAGATTTGGATGCTGACTACAAAAACGGCTCTTTGCGTGTGGAAGTCAGTCTGAAAGGTAACGGTAATACCGCCTTGGAGCTATTGGATGCCGAAGGCAAGCAGGTGGCAACGGCAACTGTACGTGGTAACGGGGTTGCTGTAATGAACCTTAACAATCCGCACAAATGGACAGCGGAAACTCCGTATCTTTATACATTACGTGCAGCTTTGCAAGGCAGTGGCGAGGTTATTCCTATAAAAGTGGGTTTCCGTAAAATTGAACTGAAGAATGCGCAGGTATTGGTAAACGGCAAGCCTGTCCTGTTCAAGGGAGCCAACCGTCACGAAATGGATCCTGATTACGGTTATGTCGTTTCCCGTGAGCGTATGATTCAGGATATTCAGCTTATGAAGCAGTTCAATCTGAATGCGGTGCGTACCTGCCACTATCCCGATAATAATCTGTGGTATGATTTGTGCGACCAATACGGTATTTATGTGGTAGCGGAAGCCAATATCGAGTCTCACGGAATGGGATATGAAGAATCCACTCTTGCCAAACGTGCCGATTACAAGAAAGCTCATATGGAGCGTAATCAGCGTAATGTACAGCGCAGTTTCAACCATCCGAGCATCATTTTTTGGTCATTGGGTAATGAAGCTGGTTATGGGCCTAACTTTGAAGCGGCTTATGACTGGGTGAAAGCGGAAGACCCGAGCCGTGCCGTGCAATACGAACAGGCCGGAAAGACAGGAAAGACCGATATATTCTGTCCGATGTATTATGGATATAACGATTGTCTGAAATATTGTGAGGATGATTCTATGAACAGACCTCTCATTCAGTGTGAGTATGCGCATGCCATGGGTAATTCGGAAGGCGGCTTCAAAGAATATTGGGATATGATTCGCAAATATCCCAAATATCAGGGTGGTTTCATTTGGGATTTTGTAGACCAGTCCGTTCGTTGGACCGGTAAGAACGGTAAGATGATTTATGCCTATGGCGGTGACTTCAACCGCTTTGATGCCAGCGATGTTAATTTCTGTAACAACGGTCTTGTCAGTCCCGACCGCATACCCAATCCCCATATGTACGAGGTAGGACGTATCTATCAGAATATCTGGACAACTCCGGCCGATTTGCAGCGTGGAGAAATTAATGTATTCAACGAAAACTTCTTCCGTGACCTTTCGGGCTGTTATCTGGAGTGGGAAATGCTGAAAGACGGCAAGGTGATGCGCAGCGGTCGTGTGGATGACCTGAATGTAGCTCCGCAGCAGACTGCTAAAGTCAAACTGGATTTGGGAACTGTCTGCCAGTGTGCCGAGTGGTTGCTTAACGTGTCTTATAAATTGAAGGAACGTGAAGGTCTGCTTCCGGCAGGGCATATTGTCGCTAAAGACCAATTGACGCTGAATGCCTATCAGGCTCCTGCAATGGATTTGAAGAACACGGAATTGAGCAACGTGGAAGTGCCCGCTCCCGTGATACAGGAGAATGACTGCAACTATCTTATTGTTTCCAGTGAGGCCTTCCGTATGGAGTTCAACAGGCATACCGGTTACCTGACCAAATACGAAGTGAACGGTCTGGATATGATTAAGGAAGGTGAAGCGCTTACGCCCAATTTCTGGCGTGCTCCTACCGACAATGATTTCGGCGCTAACCTGCAACGTAAATATGCTGTCTGGAAGAATCCGGAGATAAAACTGACTTCTTTCAGTCAGCACACCGAGAACGGACAAGTGATTGTGGAAGCGGCTTATAAACTGCCAGAAGCATCGGCGGAGTTAGGTCTGACATATGTTATCAACAACAGTGGCGCTGTTAAAATCACTCAAAAGATGGTTGCCGATAAGAATGCCAAAGTAGCCAACCTCTTCCGTTTCGGCATGCAGATGCCTATGCCCCGCAGCTTTGAAACTGTAGAATACTACGGCCGCGGTCCGGTGGAGAACTATGCAGACCGTAACCATTGTACCGACCTCGGTATCTATCGCCAGAGCGTATCGGAGCAGTTCTATCCGTATATCCGTCCGCAGGAGAATGGCACAAAGACGGATATCCGTTGGTGGAAGATGCTGGATGCAGCCGGTAACGGTATAGAGGCAGTTGCTGCCGCTCCGTTCTCCGCATCGGCTTTACACTATACGATTGAATCTTTGGATGAAGGCTGGAGCAAGCGCCAGGGACACTCTCAGGAGGTGGAAGAGGCGGATTTGACAAACTTCTGCATTGATAAGGTTCAAGCCGGTTTGGGATGCGAGGATAGTTGGGGACGCATAGCCCGTCCTGAGTATCAGGTGCCTTATGCAGATTATGAATTTACGTTTATCCTGACTCCGGTACGTCATAACATCGGAATACAATGAGGAAACCGGCCGGAAGTAAACGTTTTCCGTAGAGGTACGTTGTATTCAGCCGGACTCTTCTGATATGCAAGGCATCGGACTGCCATTCCAAAGTCGGTTATGAGGCTTTCGGGGGAGTCCGGTGCTTTGTTCTGTTTACACCTTAGGACCGATTTATTTTGCTCCGTCCAGATATCCTTTTTTGAACATATTGACAAAGAGAAAGAACAGGGAAAGTAGTAACGGGCCGAATATGACCCCCATAAATCCAAAAAGGGAGAGGCCGATAACAACTCCGAAGACAGTGATGAGCGGATGAATATCGGCCATTTTCTTTTGAATGACGAAACGTATCAGATTATCGAGTTGCGAGATGACAAGGGAACCGAATATGACCAGTCCGATTGCTTGGAACCAGTTGCCGATAAGTGCCATGTATATGGCTATGGGAATCCATACCAATGCCGTACCTGCCATGGGTATGATACTGGCGAAACCTGTAAGAAAGCCTGAAAACAGAATATTGGGAGCATCGAATATCCAATAGCCGAGCATGGCTACTCCGCCTTGTATTACGGCAAGCAAAGGTATGCCGATGGCATTGGAACGGACAATCATATTGATTTCGTGTACTATCTCCTGTGTGTTGGTTTCATTGAAAGGAAGAAGTTCGTTGACATATTGCTCCATTTTCTTTCCGCCTATCAGCATGAAGTAGAGGACAAATACCAGTACAAACATGTTGACGATGAAGCTGCTGATGCCTCCCATTAATGTCTGTCCGATGCGTGGAAGGGATGAAATGAAGAATGAAAGGCTGTTTCCGCTTAGTACATTGTATCCGGTTCTGGCCTTGATAATGGAGGCGGCTTCTTCAAAAGGTGCAATGACTGCCTGCGGATCAAGGTTGATGTTCTGCAGGTTTACTACCGCCAGCCATACTACCAATGCCAGAGGAACGAGAAAGCATAAAATGGCTTCTGCCGTAATGACGGTGGCAGCTATGGTTCGTTTTATCTTTCGCTTTTCGGACAGATAAATCATCTGGCGCCTGACCAGTATATAGATGGTCAATGCGCCCAACAGACCGCCTAAGAAGGGAGTGATTTGCCTGGCGAGGATAATCCCCAACCCGATAATGATGGTAATCAATGAATATTTCCAGTATTGCTCTTTTGTACTCATAGAATATGTTGTTTCTTTGAAAAAGAACATTATAAGAGCCGGAAATGTTTTTGAGGAATATGCGGAGATTGAATTTTATCCTTCATCCAGCCAGCCTTTTCCCTGGCGTACGATTTCTGCCTCGCCACCGGTGCAGTCCACTACTGTGGAACCCTCTATGCCACCTATTCCACCGTCGATAACCAGGTCGACGATATTGCCGAACTTCTCATCAATCAGTCGGGGTCGGTGCAGTATTCAATGTCTTCGTTTTCGTTATGGGGGGAGTGTGGCGGTTCATGAGGAGGCATCCAGCAGGCGTGCCAGCTCCCGTATTATCGGATGGTCGGGCATACGGATTCCTACTTCTTTCCGGTTGCGGAATATCTTCGGCAGACGGACTGTGCCGTTTAAGATAAAGGTGAAAGCGCCCGGAAGGTTGCGCTTCATTAATTTAAACGTGTTGTTGTCGAACTTGGCATATTCGCTGATACTGCTCAGGTCGTAGCAGATGATGGAAAGGTTGTTCTTCTTGGGGTCGGTGTTTTTGAGTTGGCAGATACGTTCTATCGCACGTTCCTTCAGTCCGTGGCAGCCGATGGCATACATGGTGTCGGTGGGGTAGATGATGATGCCCCCGTCGTTCAGAATGTCGATTACTTGTTGCAAATCTGCCGGGTTGTTGTTCTTTTCATAAAGTTTCAGAAGCATGATATTGTCGGACTTGGTTTAAAAGTATATCACAAAAGTAATAATAAGTTTCTTGAAATCAAATGTATAAGGATGGATTTTATTTTGAGGAGCGCTTTTTGCGGAGTTCTTCCGCCAATCGCCATTGCAAGGCTGCTTCAACCTCTTTCCCGGTTTGCATCAAAGCGTCCCCGAAGAGTTCGTGAGCCCCGGCATGTTCGGCTTTAGGTGGTGGCTTTGTCCAGGTCGGCTATGGCACCTTCAATGTTTCCGAGTTTAAGCCGCAACTTTCCACGGTTGTACACGGTTTTGAATTCGGCGGGGCGCAAGCGTACGGCACGGTTCAGGCATTCTTCGGCTTCCTGGTATTGGTTTTCGTTGAAGAGGGTGACGCCTTTTCGCACCCAGGCATCCGTGTATTCGGGATAAAGCTCCAAAGCTTTGTCATAATTGGCAAGGGCGGCACGGGCGTCGCGGGCTTGGGTGATGCACTCGTTCCCCATGGCATAATATTCGCGGGCGTAGTCTTGCAGGCGCTTCCGCTGTTTTTCCATGTCTTGTTTCAGGCAGGCGTTGTCTGCTTTCAGCCGGTTGATGATATTCAGCTTTTTGCGGATAAGACGTTGCACTACGGGTTTCTCGATGTCATAACGGGAATGGATGGCCTTGAAGAATTCATTGAGGAAAGTCTCGAAGTTTCCCTGGTCGAAGGCTTTGGCTGCCGCTACATATTGCACATCTGCCTGTGCCTGCTTCAAGGCACGGTCAATGGCCTGGCGGTTGTTGAAGCGTTGGGCGAATCCTACAATTTCGGGACGTACGAATACATCGGCGCGGCTGACGGGCTTTTTCAGCTGTATCCCTTCCAGCGATGTGCACCGGCTGAGTGCCACGTATGCTTGTCCACCGGCAAATACGCCACCGGTGAAATCGATGACTACCCGGCTGAAAGTCAGTCCCTGGCTTTTATGGACAGTGATGGCCCATGCCAGTCGTACAGGATATTGGGTGAAAGTTCCTAACTCTTCTTCCTCAATCTGTTTTTTTTCTTCGTTGTATTTGTAGCGGATGTTCCGCCAGGACTCCCGTTTCACATCACATTCCTTGCCGTCGTCGGTAATGATGTAGAGTGTTTCTTCAATAGGGTCGAAGCCGCTTACAATGCCGATTGTACCGTTTACCCACCGGCGGTCGAAATCGTTTTTAATGAAAATGATTTGAGCGCCCGGTTTGAGTACCAGCTCCTGAGAGGTGGGAAGGCTGCTTTCGGGAAAGTCGCCCATGATTTCACCATGAAACGTAACGGGGTCTCCCGGAAGCTCGGCAAGTTTTTTGTCATTGATATAATCCACATTATCGCGGCGGGTGGCGAGGGTGATGTACATATCGGCTTCGGACTGTTCTATCTGTGTACCGTAGCGGGTATTGAGGAGTTGCAGGTCGGCAGCGCCACTGTATTGCTCCGTATATGGTCCAGTACGTTGACAAATACCTTGTCGGTCTGGCGGTAGACGGTTTGCAGTTCAATGGACACGAGGTCTATCTGTCCGAATACTCTTGCAGAGAAGAAATAAGGGGTAGGATAGAAACGGTTCAGTATGTCCCGTTCGTCCCCTTTCACTACGGGTTCCAACTGGAATACATCGCCCACCAGCAGGATTTGTTTTCCGCCGAAAGTCCCTGAGGTTGCGTGAGTAAACCCGCAAAATACGGTCGACGGCATCGATGATATCTGCCCGTACCATGGAAATCTCGTCGATGATAACCAGCTCCAATTCTTCAAGGAGCTTGCGGTGAGGTTTGGTGTATTTAAAGAATTCGTGGATGCGTCCCCGTTGTAAGCTGAAATTGGGGTCATCGGGCAGCAGAGGATAAAACGGCAGTTTGAAGAAACTGTGCAGCGTGCTTCCCCCCGCATTGATGGCGGCAATTCCCGTAGGAGCCAGCACAACGTGTTTCTTCTTGGTATGTTCGCAGATATACCGGAGAAAGGTAGACTTTCCCGTACCCGCTTTCCCCGTCAGGAAAACAGACTGGCGGGTGTACTGTATGAGGTTCAAGGCATCTTGAAACTCCTTGTTCTGAGTGTCGGGTACGAAGGACATATGCATAGCTGGCTTTCAACCCTCAACTTTCGATTATTCCGTATTGTTTTAGTGCATTGGCTATGCCGTTGTCGTCAACGCTCGTAGTGACATAACCGGCTGCGGCTTTAACATCGTCTTTGGCATTGCCCATAGCCACTCCAATGCCTGCATGACGCAACATGCTGATATCGTTTCCACCGTCGCCGAAAGCCATCGTTTCTTCCAGACGGATGCCGAAATGCCGGATTATCTCGTCGATGCCGCGTTGTTTGGTATTTCCTTTGGCGGTGACATCTACAAATGCCGGATGCCAGCGTCCCATTTCGCAGTTGGGAATGGAAGGCAGCAGGAGTTGTTCTTCTTCAATATCGATAAAGGGCGTCAGTTGGTAGTACTCCTTGTCCGAATGGTTGTCTGTATAGGGTTGGGTGGGATGGGGTCTGTTTGAGTTGTCTGTTGAAT
>ENA-OQAS01001454-OQAS01001454.1-human-gut-metagenome-genome-assembly--contig:-NODE-1454-length-11008-cov-1.863983_pt1 | contig 11008 bp, 16 predicted proteins | sample MGYA00242733_ERZ504523 | MGnify/ENA primary metagenome ERZ504523 (study PRJEB26092, sample SAMD00036239) | human gut metagenome | host: Homo sapiens | study: EMG produced TPA metagenomics assembly of... | reverse complement strand
CACCGATGGTACCCGGATTGGTCAGACCTACCTGTGCATTCATATTTGCACCATCCATGTAAACCTGTGCTCCGCATTTATGAATAATTTTACAAATTTCTGCAATTTCCGGTTCAAAGATACCATGCGGCAAGTACCATGATGCCGCGCTGGCAGCGCTGCCGACTTGCCCAATCGCCGAGAAAATCGAAGATGTGCAGCAATTTATCCGGGAGCAGAAGCGCCCGGATTACTTTTTGTGAAAAGAGGAACCTGAGATGTACCTTATGCGAAACCACGATGTCTGGATTTATGTGCGCTGCGCCAACAGCGATCCGCGCATTGCCTTTGACCGGCTGTATGACCTTATCGACGAAGCAGCAGGGCATGGATTCCTTGTACGCGGCACATCTTTTGACCATTGCAGCGGCAACACCTTGAAAGATCGCATCGGTCTGCGATCTATACTGGACGCAGTAGAGAACGGTCGGATTGAAGCCGTGATGGTGCGCGATTTGGAGCAAATCAGCCGCAACAGCTACATACTGGTGGGAGTTATTGAAATTCTGCGTCAGAATGATGTCTACCTCATCACCACCGAATGTGACTTAAACGCCGAGCTCATCAACAGTGGTCTTGAACGCTTTGTCGGTGACCGCTTCACGCGGGCATCTTTCGGCAAGCCGCGTTTGATGTTCGTCTTCCTCTGATGGATCAATTCTGAGGTGCACCCATGAAAGAATACAAGTTTGGGCGTTCGCCCGCAGTGCGGCGTCGAACCTGCCGGCGCTGGAAGAACAGCTTGCAGAAGTCATGCGTGAAGCCGGCAGGCGCGGTTACATCATTGTTAACTCCTGCATGGAGCAGAAATACGGCACCGAATTTTGGAGGCCTGCCCTGTTCGCCATGCTTACCGCTGTGCAGCAGGGTCGCGTCAATGCCGTCATGGTGCAGAGCCTTGACCGACTGAGCCACGACCTCACGACGCTGTATCGCATCCTGCGCTTTTTGCAGAATCATGGTGCGGTGCTTATCACCACCAAAACAAACCTGCAATATGAACTCTATTTGACCGGGCTGGAAAGCGACTGCTCAAAAAATCTTTGCACATAGACGGTCATGTACCGTGATTCATCGCCTACGAAACGACCACGATACCAGACAAAAGCTGATAGACAAACGGTTGAATTTGAGCCGTTATTTGCGGCTTTCTTTGTTGGGTATCGTGATAGCTATTTGCGTGCTTTACTGGTATGCTTGTGCTACCAAAGCAAACGAAGATATAAAAAATACAGGAGTGACAAAATGAGAGCAACAACACAATTTCCCGAAGCAACGAAGCGCGAACGCATCGCTGTCAACACCAAGGAACTGCAAGCTATGCTGGGCTGCGGGCGTAAAACTGCCGTGGATATCGGAGAACAGGCTGGTGCCAAAATTCAAATCGGACGGCGTGTGCTTTGGAATCCCATCGTAGTCAAGGAATACATTGCCCAAATTTCATTGTAAAGGCAGGAACAAAATTATGGCAGCGCAAAAGAGAGTTGACAACAAACGCCGAATCTTAAAAGAAGGCGAATCTCAACTACCGGATGGACGGTATCGCTACCGATACTTCGATATGGATGGATGTCGACAGGTCGTTTACAGTTGGAAACTGGTCGAGCGTGACCGCATGCCGCCGGGCAAGAAGGATGACCTAAGTCTCCGTGAAAAAGAACGCCAAATCGAGCGCGACATGGAGGATAGCATCAAGACAGGGCGTGATGCCAAAATCACACTAAACCAGATGTTTGAAACCTACATGACCGGAAAAATCTCACTCAAGCAATCGACCCGAACTAACTACATTTATATGTACACGCATTATGTGCAGGATGGGTTCGGAAAGAAAATGCTGAAGGGCATCCGCTACTCCGACGTAAAAGCATTTTACAACTCGCTAATCGTTGAGAAAGGCTTTAAGGCAACAGCATGGAAATCATCAATACCCTAATTCACCCGGCACTTACCCTTGCAGTACGAGATGGGTATATCCGCTTTAACCCATCGGATGGAGTTATGATGGAAATTAAAAAGAGCCATCAATGGGAAAAGACTCATCGCCACGCTCTTACGATTGGGGAACAAAGCGCATTTTTGAACTACATTGCATCCAATGAGCAGTACAAACACTGGCTGCCGATGTTCACCTTATTTTTAGGCACAGGCTGCCGTGTGGGTGAAATCGTCGGTCTGCGCTGGGAAGATTGTGATTTTAAGCAGCGCATTATCAACATCAATCACACACTGATTTACCGTCTGCAAGACGATGGCCGGGTAGAGTACCACATAACCACCCCCAAAACCGAAGCGGGCATCCGGGAAATTCCTATGATGGATGAAGTCTACGATGCACTGATCCAACTGAAAAACTGGCAGGTGCTCGTCGGGGATGCCCACGATGAAATCGATGGTTACTCCGGGTTCATCCTAACAAACCGCTTTGGGAACGTATGCAACCCACATACCATCAACCGCGTCATCGAGCGGATGTACAAAGGCTACAACAAACAGGAAACAGAGCAGGCCCGCGCAGAAGGGCGACAGCCGATGCTGATCCGCCACTTTTCCGTACACAATTTACGCCATACATTCTGTACCCGATTCTGCGAGAATGAAACGAACCTAAAAGTCATTCAGGACATCATGGGTCACGCAGACATCACCACCACAATGAACATTTACGCCGAAGCCACCAAGGAAAAGAAGCAGGAGGCAATGGCAAATTTGAACGGGAAAATCAAGATTATGTAAATAATGTATATGCCGGAGCGGTATTCGCAGGATTACCGCTCCGGCACTTTCTGTTCCTATTCCTAAGCATAGTTGGATTATCTGAAAATCGTGGGCGGAGAAACCGAAAATCTCAACTTTGGTGCGGAGGGAGTGCCGCTCGACCTTGAAACGGAGCAAGCCTATCTGCGTTCGCAGTGCGAATCAGCGGACAATGTGCAGTATCTTGCCAAAGCTAACGGTGAAATCATCGGCACAGCAAGCCTGAACCGAAAGCCCCGGCGCATGAGCATCGCAGAGAGTTCGGCATCAGTCTGAAAAAAGCGTGGTGGGGCTGCGGCGCGGCGTCTGCGCTGACAGAAGCAGTTCTTGACTTTGCCAAGGAGAACGGCTTCGAGCAGTTGAATCTGGAGGTGCGCAGCGGCAATGCCCGCGCCATCAGACTGTATGAAAAATACGGCTTTCGGAAGCTGTGTACATTTCCGGATTTTTTCAAAATCGACGGTGAATCTATTGATTTTGACTTGATGAATCTTGAATTGACCTCAGCAGGCGACTAACAAGGGCAAGCTGCGTACGTTGACGGGCGGCCGATGGTCGCCCCTGCACACGCAATAAGGAAGAATTCAATTTTTTGACGGTCTGATTTAGTGTCCCAGCGTTTTCAGCACACTTGTCACGTCATCGATCTGCGTGGCAAACTCTGCCTTTAAATCGGCAGGCGCAATGCGCATCAGATAGGGGTGCGCTGCCGCACGGAGCATGGGGCATCGTTGTAGCTGTCACCGAAGGCGTATGTATTTTCCTGCGGGATACCGAAATGCGCACACAGCAATGCAGCCCCTTGTCCTTGCCCGCCGCGGTAAAATCCAGCCAGTGCTCGCCCGTGATGGCGGCACCGATGCGATCCCGCCAGAGGGGCAGGATTTCCTTGGCCGGAATGTTCATATCCCCTGCGGAGATGGCGGAAATTTGGGTCACATCTCCTTTTACCTCGCTGAAGTCCTTCACAATACGGCAGTTCCCGAACTCAACGCCCACCGCGTCCAGATTCGCTTGGGCGGCAGCGGTTGGCACAAAATAATAGCGGCCTGTCGTAGTGCAGGCACGGGATACACAGTCCGTGCGCGTTCCCAGATAGGCGACCAGCTCGGCGCAAAGCGCCCGCGGCATGGGTATCGTATGCAGCAGCTCACGGCCATAGCAGACATAGGCGGCATTCTCGGACATATAGGCAATTTGTCCGCCACGGGGGCAAACAACTCCCGCAAGGCGTCAAGGGGGCGGCCGCTGGCAGCACAGAACAACACCCCGCAGTCATGCAGGCGGCGTATCTCGTCAAACACGGCGCAGGACAGTTCGGTCTGCCCCTCCGGCAGCAGGGTGCCGTCCAGATCGCTGGCAACTAAGGTGTGAAACTGTATCATCCCGAATTCTTTCCTTTCTCGATTGGTCAACGCCGCGCTATGTGATGGCTGCGCGGCAAGATCATTCCATACGCTCCACCAGAAAATCAATAAAGGCGGCGTAATCCTTGCACAGAAGGGCACCCTTCAAATTGTTGCTGTCCAGCAGGATCATGGACAGCGGCTCAAAAATATCGTAAAAGATCTTGCGGTCATTGGGGTTGAAGCTCAGCATGATCACAAGGTTGACAGCCGTGTCGTCCCAGCAGATGGGGGTGCGGCTGACATATGCGGCCATACAGGTGCGCGGGCTGCACATTTTCAGCGTGTGGGGTATCGCAAACTGCCCGAACGCCGTGGACGAAATGCTCTCCCGTTCCATGACGGCGGCCTCGAACGCCGGGGTCGTGCAGCCCAGCGCCAGCAGGCGGCTGCACATGTGGTGGACTATTTCCTCCCGCGTGGTACAATGGGAGCCTGTTTCAAACAGCTCCGGCGTCAGGATAGCCGACAGGCTGCGGCGGAAGTTTTCACGCCGCGCCTGCGTGTTGATCTCCTCCACCTTGCGGTTCAGCGCCATAATGTCGGAGTTCGTCAAAAAAGGCGAGATAAGCACAAGCGGCATATCCAATACCCTGTGGGGCCGCACGGTGGAGATCACCAGCGCACTGCCGGTAAGCTGGTCAAGCAGGCTTTCTTTTGTAAATACATTGGTAAGCAGAATTTTACCCTGCATGCGGCGGCTGATGCGGTCCGCAAGGCTGCTGTCCATATTGTAGTAGCTGGGGCAGTACAGCACGGCGGGCACACGGTTTGCCAGTTCCTTCTGCGTTTCCAGCGCACCGCCCAGATGCAGCGCGATGTAGCGATCTCATCCTCATCGAGCGTGATGCCTGTCTTTTCGCGGATGATGCCCGAAAGCTGCACGGACACATCGTAAATCAGCGGGCAGCTCTGGCGTATCTCACTGACCAGCGGATTCTTGCAGAAGCTCCTGTTCTGCGCGCGCACCAGCAGATTGTGGGTATGCAGCGCAAAGCGGATGAAAAACTCCGGCTCGTCCAGATTGATGTCGTAAAAGCCTTTACGGTGTTGATGAGCTGGTGTACAAGGTCGGTGCAATCGCTGCCGATATAGTCCGCAATGTTGTCGGGCGTGATGGCTGCATAGTCCAGCATCGAGGTACGGGAGACGAGCAGCAGCGCCATTTCATACTGTTCGGCTGCAGAGAAGCGAATGTTGAAATTACGGGCCAATCTCTCGGTCAGCTCCTGCGCAAGCCTTTCATTCTGCGGGTCCAGCGGGTGCATAGTACTGGGGGCTTCCGTGTAAACGCAACCGTTCTGTACACGGTTTATGGCGATGGCAATGTGCAAAAGCAGATTCAGCAGTGAATAGTCATTGATGAAGTAGTGGTTTTCGTTCAGCACATCCATGACATCCGCGCGTATTTTTCAATGTCAATGCTGGGAAATGCTGCCTGCAGGGAGTCCGTGCTTGTAAACGCACTGGCGGATTCATGTACAACAGTCCGCTGAGCAGGCGGCGCTTGTTGCGCTCACTGCCCGTCAGTGTCACGGTGTCCCCGCTGACGGCAAGGCTCAGGTCATACTCCCGCGTCAGGCGGCGCATCTTGCCCATCAGGCCGTGAAAGGTCGTTGCGCTGATATAAATCTCATCGCACAGGTCGTACAGGTTCAGGCTGCCGCCCTTCTGTACAAGGCGGTTCAAGATGTAGGTGCAGCGGTCCTGCGCGTTCTGAGGGATGTCGTTCGGGCTTTGGTGCAGCATCTGCTGCGCCATAGCGGGCGCAATGCGGTATCCTGTCGGCGTCGAGACGATGGCATCCTGGTATTGCGCATTGACTGCATTGATATAGTTATGTACCGTGCGCACCGATACCCCCAGCGAATTGGCAAGCTGGGTGGCGTTGAGCTGCTGGTTCTGATCCAGCAATGTCTGCACGAGCTGGTTTTGCTTGCTAGCCATGAACGGTGGATCCTTTCGTTTCGTTGAATGTGTGGCATAAATCGGCTTTTTCTCTCCGGGCGGGGCGCTGCTGTAACTGCCGTATTGCAGGGTGGGACACCCTGCCTTACTTTTATATTCATAGTATACCCCAACCCTGCCCCAAAAGAAAAGCGGCAATTTTCACAGGGGGTCTGCAAAAAGCCGTACAAAATGCCAAAAAATATGCTTTTTCTGTTGCAAAAATCTGTAAAAGCTGCTTTTTTAAGCAGAGTGCACAAGTTTGGTGTGCAATTATTTTGCACATTGACAGATTGCACCAACGGTGTGCAAAAGTCGGGTTGCACTATGCAAAAAATTGCAGTATGCTGAAAACACAGAAAGGGTCCTGGGTATGAAGACCCGCAAAAATATGAGGAATTTAACACGAAAGAGGTAAACAACTTATGAAAAAGCACAATGTTCTGCTCGTCTGCGGTTCCGGCGCATCTTCCGGCTTTATGGCTGCCAACATCCGCAAGGCTGCCGCAGCCCGCGGCCTGTCCATCACTGTCAATGCACGCAGCGAGTCCACTGTTGAGGATTATGTCGATGAGATCGACTGCCTGATGATCGGGCCCCACCTCGCCTCTACTCTGCCCGATATGGAAGAGATCTGCGAGGGTTATGATGTCAAGGTCGGCGTCATTGAGCAGGCTGCCTACGCACGCCTGAACGGCGAGGCTGCGCTGGATCAGATCCTTGGCATGTTCGGCGAGGCCTGATACTCTACGGTACCAAGCAGGGAAGCGGCCCTGCACTAAATAGTGCTGCCGATGATCGGCAGCATAAATGAGGAGGAAACCAATGGATAAAACTCATTAAATGGCTCGAAAATTCTTTCGCGCCGAAACTGCAAAAGATCACGAACCTGATTTGGATCGTGGTCATCAAGGACTCAATGATGCAGCTGCTGCCCTTCATTCTGGCAGGCTCTATCTTCTGCGTCGGCACCATTCTGAATGACTACGTCCCCGCACTGCCCAGCTTCTGGACTCCCTTCGGCTGGACGATGAGCAAAATCGGCCTGATGGCCTCCTTCCTGATCCCCTTTAACTACTGCGAGAAAAAGCGCTTCCGTAAGCAGCGCATCCTGCGGGCTTCACGGGCATGATGCTCTTCATGATCTGCATCGACCGCAGTCTCGCGGAGGAAATGGGCCAGGGCCACGCCCTGTACGGTGCCAACGGCATGTTCGTTGCCATCTTTACCGGCATTATCGTTGGTATGGTCTTTGGTGCATTCGCCAAGTTCTCCTTCTTCAAAGAGGATTCCGTCATTCCCGACTTCGTTCGTCAGTGGTTTGACTCCCTGCTGCCCATTATGATTCTGATCGCGGGCGGCTGGCTGATCGTTCAGGTTGCCGGTGTCGATGTTGCCGGCGCTGTACAGGCCGTCTTTATGCCGCTGCAGAGTGCTTTGACCTCTCCTGTCGGCTTTGTGTTCTTCTGCTTCCTGAAGTGCTTCATCTACTCCATGGGTATCTCCACTTGGGTGCTTACCCCTGTTGATGAGCCCGTCAAGCTGGCTGTTATCGCCGCCAACCTTGAGCTGGTCGCTGCTGGCATTGCCACCTACCAGAATCTGGGCGTCTTTACCGAAACCTTCATGTTCTGCACCTACCTGTGGATCGGCGGTGTCGGCTGCACGCTGTCCCTCTGCCTGTTGATGATGTTCACCTGCAAATCCAGCGAGCTGAAGGCCCTTGGCCGTGCCTGCGTCGTGCCCGGCATCTTCAACATCAACGAGCCCATCATCTTCGGTGCCATCGCCTGGAACCCCCTGCTGATGCTGCTATGTGGCTTCAGGGCATCATCCTTCCCATCGTGACCTACATCTTCACGAAGGTCATCCCGTTTGCCCCCATCCCGCGCATCCAGTTCGACCTGTGGTACTGCCCGTACCCCATCAGCACCTTTATCGCTACGCAGGGCAGCATCACCGGCGTGATCTTTGCCATCCTGACCTTTGTTCTCTCTGCCGTCATCTGGTTCCCGTTCGTGAAGGCCTATGACGACCAGAAGGTCAAGGAAGAGACTGCCGCCATCAAGCCTGATAGCCGCAAAACGTTACAGGTGCCGCTTGATCTGTAAGTTGAAATTATGAAAAAGTACCCGTCCGGCCGGCTCTACTCGACCGGGCGGTATTTTCATCAGGCGCAGCCACACAACATCCTATAAGTCACACGATTTAACCATAACGAATACAAAGGAGCATTTTTATGGAAGAGGAAAAGAGCCCGATGACGGGTATGACCCAGGAAGAAAAAGACGAATATGTCATGGGCAAAGCCATGGATATCATCATGGGCTCCGGTGACGCTCGCCTGCACGCCAGCAAGGCTATGGACACATTGCCAAGGGTGAGCTGGACGAGGCCAAGGCTGAGCTGAAAGAGGCTGACAAGCTGCAGGCCGAGGCCCACAATGTTCAGACCGAGATGATCCAAGGCGACATTCGCGGCGGTGATGAGAAGATGGGCTACTATGTCCTGTTTGCCCACGCACAGGATACCCTTATGACGATCCAGGTCGAGATCAACATGACCAAGAGTATGCTGAAAATCGCCAAAAACTATGAAAAGCGTCTTGCCGACCTTGAGGCTAAGGTGCAGGGCTGATTTTTGACAAGGAGAATCTAAAATGGAAAAGATGAGCAAATACAACGGTATGCCGAAAGACTTCCTCTGGGGCGGTGCACTGGCCGCCAACCAGATGGAGGGCGCATGGAAAGAGGGCGGCAAGGGCTGGTGCCTGGCAGACATCAACCGCAGCCAGTATGACATCCCGCCGGAAGAGCGCTACAACATGGAGATCGACACCGCATACATCAAGCGCGCCATGGAGGAGGACGACAAGTTCTATCCCAAACGCCGCGGCATCGACTTCTACCACACCTACAAGGAGGACATCAAGCTGCTGGCAGGCACCGGCATGAACAGCCTGCGCACCTCCATCAACTGGGCCCGCATCTTCCCCAACGGTGATGATGCCACGCCCAACGAGGAGGGCCTGAAGTTCTACGATGACCTCATCGACACGATCATTGCCAACGGCATGGAGCCGCTGATCACGGTCAGCCACTATGAGATGCCGCTGAATCTGACCTTGAAATACAACGGCTGGGCCAGCCGCGAGCTCGTTGACTTCTTTGTGAAGTATTGCGAGGTGCTGTTTAAGCGCTACAAGGGCAAGGTCCACAAGTGATCCTTGTCAACCAGATCAACCTCATCGTCCACGAGAGCTTCAACCATCTGGGCATTGCCAGCGACAAGGTCGACAACCTGCTGGAGGCCAAGTATCAGGCGTCCACAATGAGATGGTCGCCTGCGCCAAGCCACCAAAATTGCCCATGAGATTGACCCTGACAACGAGATCGGATGATGTTCTGCTCCAACCTGACCTATCCCATCAGCCATCGCCCCGAGGATGTGTACTGGAATATGCGCCACAACCAGATGGAATATCTGTACGGCGACATCATGGTCCGCGGCTATTACCCCGGTTACGCCCTGCGCTATTACGATGAGCACAACATTCATATCAACTTCTACCCCGGCGACGAGGAGGCTCTGAAAGAGGGCACGGTCGATTTTGTATCGCTGAGCTACTACTACAGCCGCCTGTCCGGCGAGGAGCCGTACCTGCACACCGAGCTGGGTCAGGTGCCGAACCCCGATATTCCGGCCAGCGACTGGGGCTGGAGCATTGACCCCCTCGGCCTGCGCATTGCGCTGAACGAGTACTGGGACCGCTACCAGAAACCCCTCTACATCACCGAGAACGGCTTTGGTGCCTACGATAAGGTCGAGGCCGATGGCTCTATTCATGACCCGTATCGCATTGATTATCTGCGCAAGCATGTTGAGCAGGTTGTCGAGTCGGTCAAGGACGGCGTTGATGTGCGCGGTTACTATCCGTGCCCATCGACATCATCTCCTGCTCCTCCAGCGAGATCGAGAAGCGCTATGGATTCATCTATGTCGACTATGACAACCAGTTCAACGGCACCGGCAAGCGCAGCCTGAAGGACAGCTACTACTGGTACAAGAAGGTTACCGCCTCTAACGGCGAGGACCTTGGGTAAGGAAACTTTTTGACAAAAGCAAAATATCCGATTACAATGGAGTACGGACTGTGAAACAAAAGGAAACAGCAGCAGTGCTGATGGTGCTGATGGCAGCAGCCTGCTGGGGCGCAAACGGCATCTTTATCAATATCCTGACGGCCTACGGCGTCAACGGCACCCAAATGACCCTCGTGCGTATGGCCTCGATGGCCATTCTGACAGGCATCTGGCTTGCAGCAAAAACTCCCGCCGCGCTGAAAATCGACCTGCGGGATCTTGTATGGCTTGCCCTGGCAGGCGCACTGGGGCTGTTTATGTTCGGCCTGTTCTACACCTACTCCATCCAGCTTGTGGGTATGGGCACGGCTGCCGTGCTCATCTACCTTATGCCGTCCCTTGTCATGCTGTTCAGCATCGTGTTCCTGCATGAAAAGTTCACCCCCGGCAAGGGGCTGTGCCTTGTGCTCAGCCTGCTGGGCTGTGCGTTAGTCAGCGGAGTGGCAGGCGGCGTAACGCTGGATGCGGGCGGTGTGGCCTACGGCCTTGGTGCCGCGCTGTGCTACACACTGCAGAATATTCTGCTGGCTACCAAGCTGAAAAAGTACAGCCCGATGACAAATCTGTTTTACATGTTCCTCTTCAGTGCAGTGGCAAGCCTTGTGTTTACCGCCGCCGCAGGTGAGCTGCCGGGGGTTGCCTATATCCTGACAACGCCCGGTGCGCTGGCCGCCAACCTTGGGTTGGGGCTGGTGTGCTCTTTGGCGGCGCAGTGGC
>ENA-OQAS01001453-OQAS01001453.1-human-gut-metagenome-genome-assembly--contig:-NODE-1453-length-11015-cov-1.518093_pt1 | contig 11015 bp, 17 predicted proteins | sample MGYA00242733_ERZ504523 | MGnify/ENA primary metagenome ERZ504523 (study PRJEB26092, sample SAMD00036239) | human gut metagenome | host: Homo sapiens | study: EMG produced TPA metagenomics assembly of... | reverse complement strand
TCTGCCAAATATTTGTTCTAGTGTTGGAATTCATTGTTTTATAGCTTATTTTAAAGATTCTGAATATAGTTCCTCTCAATTAGTCTTTGATGCGAAATTTAAAATTGATTATAATGATTTAGATGGTTTCCGTTCTTTTCTTATTGATAATGAGATTTCTATTATTCATAATCAGGCATCAAGAGCTGTTAATATGAAATTCCTTGGTCAAGCTGTTGCGGGATTAAAAGTGAAAATTATATCAGTTTTGCATAATCTTCCAGGAACAGAGAATATTAGATATAATAAGCAATCTCTTTTGTTTCAAGTTCTTAATAGGCGGATTTCTTTTAAGTGGCTTATTTATCTTTTATTGTTATTCTTCTACCCTATTACTCGTTTTCTAGTTAAATATACTACCAAAGGAAGTATAAATCTATCTATAAATACTCAGATGCTTTAGTTCTCCTATCTGATGCTTATATACCCATTTATAGATCTATTGCTAATTTGAAGGATTCTTCTAAGATGGTCTCAATTCCCAATTTTCTCTCATTTGATTATGTTGAGCGTAACTATTCTAAAACAAATGAATTGCTAATTGTGGCTCGATTTGATGAAATATCTAAGCGTATATTACTAGCATTAAAAATTTGGAAACATTTTTTATCTACTTATGACGTGAGAGATTGGTGTTTAACTATAGTTGGTTATGGAGAGTGGGAATCTGTTTATAAAGACTTTATAAATAAAAATGATATTGTAAATGTGAAATTGGTTGGGCGTGATGATTCAAAGAAATATTTTGAACGTTCGTCAATACTAATGTTTACCTCTTTATTAGAAGGTGCTCCACTAAGTCTGCTTGAAGCTATGCAGATGAAGTAGTCCCTATTGCTTTTGATGATTGTATGGCTATTCGAGGTTTCTTAATTAATGATGTTAATTCAAAAGTTATTAAGTCTTTGGACATATCTGAATATTCTCGCTCGATTTATGACTTAATTACTAATGAAAAATTGCGTTGTAAACTTTCAGAGAATGCTTTTAATTGTCTCCATTATTTTACTGTAAAAAATGTTATGCTAAGGTGGGTGGATTTGTATAATAGTTTGTTGAAATAATATATAATTATGTGTCACGAAAATTTTATTATTGGATACACTTCTGGAGTGTTTGATATGTTTCATATTGGTCATTTAAACATACTAAAACGAGCTAAGGAATTGTGTGATTTTTTAATTGTTGGTGTTAGTACCGATGAATTGGTAAGAGAGTATAAGCATAAAAGTCCTATAATCTCTTATGATAATCGTAAGGCAATTGTTGAGGCTTGCAAATATGTAGATAAAGTAGTTCCTCAAGTTAATCGAGATAAAATGTCTGCTTATCATCGTTTGCATTTCGATGTGATGTTTGTTGGTGATGACTGGAAAGGTAATTCTTTGTTTCAGGAAGTAGAAGCTGAGTTGAATAAGAATGGAGCTAAAGTTGTTTATTTTCCTTATACTAAAGGTATTTCTTCTACTATATTGCGTGATAAACTAGTTTAAATTACTACTATGAATGTTGATATTAAAGATTTTCAATATAAAATATTAGAAATAGCGTTTTATTTTGATGAGTTTTGTAAGAAATATGATATAGAATATTATTTAATGGGTGGAAGTGCTTTAGGTGCTGTTAGGCATCATGGCTTTATTCCATGGGATGATGATTTTGACGTTTTTATGACTTTTAATAATTATCATAAGTTCCTTCATTATGCTTCTATACATCTTGATACAGAAAAATTTCATCTTCAAAGAGAAAATTCTACTGAGTGGCCTTTGTTTTTTTCTAAGTTAAGAATGAATGGAACAACTTGTATTGAAAAAGGATATAATAAAATGCATCAAGGTATTTATATTGATATAATGTGTTTGTATAATGTATCACCTAATAAGTTTGTTCGTTATATTCAATATTTATCCGCTCAAATTTTAAAAGCTACATCTCTTTATTTGGTAGATTACGATTCTGATAGCTTTTTCAAGAAAGTATTTATTAATTCTTGTCATTGTTGTAGGTACTACAGCAAAAAACTTTTTATTCAAAATATTGAATCACTTTTCAACTAAAAATACGTTACTTGTTGGCCATTTTTTTGGAAAGGCTCCGTTTCCCAAAACGAGTTTTCCTCGTAAATGGTTAGGAATTCAGCGCTATGTGAATTTTGAGAATCTCCTTTTACCTATTCCTTTTGAAGCAGAAAAATATCTTTCTCTTAGGTATGGTAGCGATTTTATGAAAATCCCTAATTCTGATATTTTTACAGAATATCCTATTCATGCAGTTTTTGTTGATATACATAATGATTATACAATTTATAAAGACAAGTTTAATTCTTAATTATCTTAGCTTTAGCTGATTACTTAACTGAAAAATCTTTTCTTTATCATGAAAGTAGTACTTCTTGCAGGAGGTTTCGGTTCTCGTATATCTGAGGAATCTCAGTTCAAGCCGAAGCCAATGATTGAGATTGGTGGTATGCCAATCTTGTGGCACATTATGAAAGAGTATGCCTATTATGGTTATACCGAGTTTATCATTTGCGCCGGTTATAAACAGGAATATATTAAGGAGTGGTTCGCCAACTATTTCCTTCATAACTCTGATGTGACTTTCGACTATCGTGGTGGCAACAACGAAATGACCGTTCATCAAACTAATATGGAGCCTTGGAAAGTCACAGTCGTTGATACGGGCTACAACACTATGACTGGAGGTCGTATTAAGCGTATCCAGAGATATATAGAGAATGAGACTTTCTTGATGACATACGGCGATGGTGTTTGTGATGTAGAAATTGATAAATTGGTGGAGTTTCATAAGAGCATGGCAAGCTTGCGACCCTTACGGCCGTCAAGATAGCACAAGATAAAGGAGTCTTAGATATTACTAAAGATCAAGCCGTAAGGGCTTTTCGGGAAAAGAACGCCTCTGATGGCGCTCCTATTAATGCCGGCTACATGGTGTTGGAACCCGAGGTTTTTGATATGCTGGAAGGGGGTGACTCTTGTGTCTTCGAAAAGACGCACTAGTCAAGTTGGCGCAAGAGGGTCAGTTGATGTCTTACATCCATACTGGTTTTTGGCAGTGCATGGATAATATACGTGAGAAATCTATGCTTGAAAAACTGCTTGCCGAGGATAAAGCTCCTTGGAAGCGTTGGGAGCGCTCTGTTCCGGAAATACCAGATTACGCAAAATAATAAGTTATCATACGAATGGGAAATATATTGGATTTTTATAAAGGCAAGAGGATTTTCCTTACAGGCCATACCGGCTTTAAGGGCTCTTGGATGTGTAGGATGCTCGCTAATGCCGGAGCGATCGTTACAGGATATTCACTGAAAGCCCCAACAGAACCATCGCTATTTCGAATTGCCAATATTGAAGATGACATACATTCCGTGATTGGCGATATACGAGATTATACCTCTCTAAAGAAGGCTTTTGATGAGTCTCAACCAGAAATTGTACTGCATCTTGCCGCTCAGCCCATTGTTAGAGATTCTTATAAAGATCCTGCCTATACCTACGAGACAAACGTGATGGGTACCGTGAATATTCTTGAGTGTGTTCGCAATAATTGTTGTGTGAAGTCTTTCTTGAATGTCACTACGGATAAAGTGTATTTGAATAGGGAGTGGAGTTGGGGCTATAGGGAGAATGAGGAATTGGATGGGTATGATCCTTATTCAAATTCCAAATCCTGTTCGGAGCTGGTGACTCATAGCTACAAGCGTTCTTTCTTCACAAATATTGATGGTCTGCCTATTATTCCTATTTCTACTGCTAGAGCGGGTAATGTGATAGGTGGTGGAGATTTCGCCAATGATAGAATAGTACCTGATTGTATCCGTGCGGCTGTAAAACATGAGGATATTGTTGTGCGTAATCCATACTCTACCCGTCCTTATCAACATGTTCTAGAACCTTTGTATGCTTACCTGCTGATAGCGATGAAGCAATATGAGGATATCGGTTTTGCGGATTATTATAATGTAGGTCCCGATGATGTGGATTGTTTTCAAACAGGCGCTCTTGTTGAGCTATTTGTGAACAAGTGGGGCGAAGGTATGAGGTGGGTGAACAAGTATGACGGTGGTCCTCACGAGCCTAATTTCTTGAAGCTTGATTGCTCTAAATTGAAAAAGACTTTTGGATGGAGCCCTCGATGGAATCTGGATGAGGCAATGGAAAAGATTGTTGAATGGAGTAAGGTTTGGCTAGCAGGTGGGGATGTTCGTGTTTGTATGGATAAACAGATAAATGAATTTTTAAACGTATAACGATAATATGAAGAACGTAATCGTCACAGGGGGCAATGGTTTTATAGGTAGTTCACTTATAAAGAAATTGATAGAAAAAGGTACTAGGGTTGTTGCTGTTGATATTACCTTTCATGGCAATCGTTTGCCTGATTCAAATCTTATTACGAGGATAGAATCAGGGGTGAATACATCTCTAGTCGAAAGACTGCCAGTAATTGAATATGACTCTTTCTATCATTTTGCGTGGAAAGGTGTAAATGGGCTGATAAAGCAGATCCTACGGTTCAATTATCAAATATTCAGATGGCAGTAGATTGCGCTAATATTTGCAAGAGGCTAAATGTGAAAAAATTTCTTTGTGCGGGTACTGTAGCGGAGAATGTAGCATTTAGTTTGTCGCATCTGAAAAAAACGACTGGTGGAATGATGTATGGTGTGGCTAAGCATGCTTGCAGAATAATTTTGGAAGATTATTGCAAGAATATCGCTCAACAGTTTGTGTGGATGCAGTTCTCAATATATACGGTGTAGGTAATAAAACGGGGCAATTTGGTTAGTTATACGTTAGGTGAGTTGATGGCTGGTAAAGAAGCAGCATTTGGTCCTGCTTTACAACCATATGATTTTATTTATGTGGATGATCTTATAGAAGCTGTATATCGTCTAGGCTTTAAGGAAACTAATAAGCCATTCTATTATATAGGCTCTGGCAATCCTAAAGTCTTGAAAGATTATCTTATTCGTATAGGAGAACTAGTTGGTTGCGCAGATAAGGTAGGGATAGAGTCCGTGAAGATGATGGTGTAAAGTATACAATGGATATGTTTGACAATAGTAACTTGGTTAGTACTATTGGAGAATATGCGTCTATAGACTTTGATAAAGGCATTAATAAAACTATTAATTGGCTTAAAAACTCTTTGATGTTATAGCGGAATTAGTCATGATACAGAAATTTGAATTCAAGGGACTTGATATGAAGGGGGCATATGAGATAACTCCCTTCTATGCCACAGACGAACGTGGTGGCTTTATAAAGGATTACAATATTGATGCATTTAAGCAAAATGGTATAGATCATGAACTTAAAGAGGTGTTCTATACCATTAGTAAAAAGGGTGTAATTCGTGCGATGCACTTCCAGCTTGTTAAACAGCAAGCCAAGCTTGTTCGTTGTATAAGTGGCCATGTGTATGACGTAATCATAGATCTTCGCCTGATTCGCCAACATTTGGTAAATGGCAAGGTTTTGATCTGACCGGAGAGAATCAGAAGGCTCTATACATACCTCAGTATTTTGGCCACGGCTATTTGGTGCTGGAGGATTCTGTCGTTAGCTATAAATGTGGTGAGGTGTTTTATGGTGAAGGTGATGCCGGCATAATGTATAATGATCCGGATATGGCTATAGAGTGGCCTTTCGATAAGATTGGCGGTATTGAGAAATTGATCATTTCTGACAAGGATAAAAACTTGATGAGTTTGAAGGAATATATAGAAAAAGTACAATAGCTGATGGATAAGCGACTTTCTATTTATGTTAGTTCTCCTGATTCGTATTCTGATGTGCTTGCCGTATTTTTAAAAGGGTATCGGAGATATTGGAGTGATTGTCCCTATGAGTTTATTCTAACCACCAATACCAAATCGTATGAAGGTATTACTTGTATATGCAATAATAAGCAAAATGATACTTGGGTTGAGCGTACTATAGCGCTTTGCCAGTTATAAAATCGAAGTATGTAATGTTGATGTGTGATGACATTATCTTGAGTGACAATGTTGACAATTCATTAATAGAGCGGTTACTTGACTATATGGATAGCCACGAGATAAGGTATTGTAATTTAGGCCCTACTCCTAAAGGATCTAAAATTAAATCTTTTCCTTTATTGCGTAGTGTCAATAAGCAAATCCCCTATGCTATCAATCTTCAATTTGGAATATTTCGAAGGATCTTTTTGTTGAGCTGTTAGGCGATGGCTCTCTTAGTGCATGGGATATTGAAAACTCAATAAATGAACAAGCCGCTGTTGCTCCATCAGAGGATTATAAAGATGTGGTGGCAGTTTCAGAATATATCTTGCCATATATACATGGAGTATATAAAGGTAAATGGATTAGGCATGCTGTTGAAAATTTGAGTAGATTGAGCTTGTATATAGATTCTGGTAGAGGCATTGTTCCTCTCTCTCAACAGATAAAGATTGATATGACTAATTGGCTTCAGTGGAAAATATCACCTAGCAACGGAGAGCGCTAAAAAATGTCTTAAGTAGAGTGGGTATGAAATTTGCAACGAAGAGATGAGCTGGTGTAATGTGGTTATGAAGAATGTTTATGTTTTTTAATTCTGTAAATCAGAGAGTTGTTTTTTTTATGAGGCAGATTAGGATCATGAGAATGAGAAAGATAGATTTGAGACAGTTCTTTACGTACAGACTCTGTAAAGAGTCAATCTTCAAGTGTTCCGGATACATCTTATATGTACATATAGAAATTTTTCTTATATAATACTTTTCCTGAAAGTCTATGTTATTTTCCGTATTACTTTCTTTATATCATAAAGAGAGCCCACTATTTTACGTCAAAGTCTGACCAGTATCTTCACGCAAACGCTATTGCCTATAGAAGTTGTCTTGGTGGAAGATGGTCCTTTGACGGATGAGCTGTATGCGGTCATAAAAGAATTCACAAGCCAGCATCCTGAGTTAAAAGTGATTTCTTTGCCCACCAACCGAGGTCTCGGCAAGGCTCTTAACGAGGGCTGAAGCATTGTTCGTATGACCTTGTGGCTCGTATGGACACGGATGATATCGCTAAGCCGGATCGTTTTGAGAAGCAATTGGCGATATTTTTGGAACATCCGGAAATTGATGTAGTGGGGGCTTGGATCGATGAGTTTGAAGGGGAGGTATCAAATGTACTTTCCATGCGGAAAGTGCCGGAGCAGCATGAAAATATCTTGAGGTTTGCCAAGGGAAGGTGTCCGGTGAACCATCCGGTGGTGATGTTTCGGAAGTCGGCCGTGCTAAAGGCTGGAGGATATAAGCATTTTCCTTTGTTCGAGGATTATTATCTGTGGGTACGGATGCTGATGAATGGTGCCCGGTTCTATAATATACAAGAGAGCCTGCTCTTTTTCCGCTTCTCGCCGGATATGTTTCGGCGGCGGGGAGGATGGCGGTATGCCGTAACGGAAGTGAGGTTGCAGGCGCTGTTTTACAAGATGGGTTTTATCGGCTTTTTCTCCTTGCTAAAGAATGTCTGTATTCGCTTAGTGACCCGTCTTCTCCCTAATGGCTTGCGTTCGTTGCTCTATAAGAGGCTCATCCGGGGGTAAATAGCTTTTTGTCCTCATCCACAGTATCGCTCACGGAAGGTGTCTCAAATATCAAATAACATTTTATCAATAGTCATTTTTATGGCTGGCAGATTATTTTTCATCACATCAAACACTATAACAGCGTCTATATCGAAATAATGATGTGCTATAATGTCTCGCATTCCCATAACTCCTTCCATGTTCACGGACAATGTCGCTATCGCTATAAACCATTGGCAGTACTTGCTTGTTTAATAGCCATTATTACGTTAATAAAATAGAGAATATGAGAACAAATGATTCAAAAACATCCGTAGACTCTAAATTGGAGGAGATGGAGGAAAAGTATCCTGTAGAGCAAATCGCTTGTTAAAAATGAGAAGAAAATAACGGCCAAGGATATGAAGGAGGCTGTGAGGCAGAGTGTGGAAGCCGGACTGATGTCCGTTGCACCTTCCGTTCTCCGGACTCGTATGTGTTGCCGTTGCGCGAACTTGTTGAAGAAGGGGGATTAAGTGAAGAACTGATAAACGACCGTGTGCGGGATATTCTCCGTGTCAAGTTCTTGGTAGGGTTGTTCGACGAGCCTTATCAAACAGACTTGGAAGGTGCCGATAAGGAAGTGGAGAAGAAAGAGAACTTGGAAGTGGCTCTTCAGTCTTCCAAAGAGTCGCTGGTGTTACTGAAAATGAACGGAATACATTGCCGTTAGATATTTCATCAATAAAGAAAATAGCTGTATGTGGTCCTAATGCGGATGAGAGCGGTTATGCTTTGACTCACTATGGTCCTTTGGCTGTAGATGTGGTTACTGTGTTGCAGGGGATTAAGGATAAAGTGAAAGGTAAAGCGGAGGTGCTATATGCCAAAGGTTGTGAATTGGTTGATGACAATTGGCTGAGTCCGAATTAATTGATTATCCGTTGACGGAGACGGAAAAGGATGAAATAGATAAAGCGGTAGCCGATGTTAAGCAGGCGGATGTAGCTGTCGTGGTGCTTGGAGGCGGACAACGTACTTGTGGTGAGAATAAGTCGAGAAGCAGTCTTGACTTGCCGGGACGCCAGCTTGATTTATTGAAAGCGGTATACGCCACCGGGAAACCGGTCGTGCTGGTATTAATCAATGGCCGTCCGCTTTCCATAAATTGGGCGGATAAATTTGTCCCTGCCATTCTGGAGGCGTGGTATCCGGGCTCGATGGGAGCATAGCCGTTGCCGATGCCTTGTTTGGAGATTATAATCCGGGTGGAAAGCTGACGGTTACTTTCCCGAAGAGTGTCGGACAGATTCCGTTAAATTTCCCGGCTAAACCTTCTTCGCAAATTGATGGCGGGAAGAATCCGGGGATGCCCGGAAATATGTCTCGTGTAAACGGTCCTTTGTATCCGTTTGGTTACGGATTGAGTTATACTACTTTTGAATATTCCGATTTGCAGGTGAGCCCGAAAGTAATTACACCAAATCAGAAGTAGCCGTCACCTGTAAGGTTACTAATACCGGCAAACGGGCAGGAGATGAAGTCGTACAGCTCTATTTAAGGGATGTTGTCAGTTCTCTGATACTTACGAAAAGAATTTGGTGGGTTTTGAACGTCTTCATCTGAAGCCGGGTGAAACCAAGGAAGCCGTTTTTACTTGTCGAACGAAATATGGAACTGCTGAACGCAAAGAATGACTGGGTGGTGGAACCGGGCGAGTTCAGAGTGATGGCCGGCGCTTCTTCGGAGGATATTCGCCTGAGTGATAAGTTTGCGGTGGTAGAATATGGCATGAATGGCGTGTGGTCTGAAACAGGAAACAGTAAGGGAGATGCTATTTCCGCCAGTACCGAAATGCAAGATGTGGGCATGACACTCGATAATGATTTGAAGACTTGCTGGCAAGGGAACAAGGGGGACTATATTACTTTTGCTTTGGAGAACGGTGCAAAATAGATGGTCTGTCGATTGCTTGGAAGAAAGAGAATACCGGCGAGGCGGATTTTGAAATCCAGCTTTCGGGCGGTGGAGGACAGTTCCTGACGGTCTATTCGGGCAGCGTGTCGAAGTTTAATGAATGGATGTCTTACACATTCAAAGGCACTACCGCAAGTGACTTGCGTATTCTTTTGAATTCGGATGGATTGGGAGTGGCTGAGGTGAAAATCAATCAATTAAAAAAAGAATAATAAAGAATTTAGGTCGTTATAGCATGTGTTTTGCCAAGAAGTGAGTATATTTGGGAGCGCATTATGTGCTCCCAAATTTATATAAATATATTATAATGTTAAAAATATACTTATACAAGTATAAAATGTGCACAAAAAGTAGGTACTTATATAAGTATGTTTTGTGAGTAATGTGCATTGAAATTATACTTATATAAGTATATAATATAATCATAAAGAACAGGAAAACAAAATACAGGAGGACAAAAACATGATCTATAGAATTAAAGTTGAAAGGAAAAGAGTACAGCGACAATTATACATTTGAGACACCAAAGGAAGGGGATATTCTGGATGAGTTGAGAACGATTGTTGAGGACATGGAAGAAGGAAATATTGACAAACTGGAAGTTGAGAGGGAGGCATAAAGTATTAAAAATCACCCGCCCCGGAGGTTACGAGGGTAGAAAGGAAAACACATGAGAATATATGAACAGGATTTGAAAGAGCTTAATATTTCGGTGGAAGAGTTTGATAACATAATTTCACATATTTATGACAAGACAGCCGAGGAGATGGTTGTACTTGCAAAAGCGATAAAAAGCGGAGCGCATGTCCTTCCAACAGTAAAAAGAGCATTTGAACGCGTTCTTGCAATGAGACAGGCAGAAAGACAGGAAGCATATAACATTTATTACAACAGATGAGTTGAAAAAAACTGAAACTATAAAAGCCGAAACGCTCCACCCTGGAGCGTCAGCCGCGGGATGATCGCCCGGCTCTGATGATGGCAGATTAAAGAATGGAGGCAGGAAAATGTTAAAAGAATTAACACTTGCAGAGTTTAAAGAGAAATTTCCACAAGTCAGTACATATGGATTGGAAGATCCGTTAAATGTGTTTTTGGAAAACGGGGAGATCCTGATCGAAAGAGAATGGAACGGAGAGGAGTACATTTTGAAAAATGGTAAAACCTACCGTCCGGTATATAAGCCGCTGAATGAAGATGATTATACAGTTATCGGCTATGTAGAAGTTAGCACAGGAGGAAAAAAAAATGGAAAAGTACACCCGCGTGCAGGTTGAAATATTATTGACTGCTGATGAAAAAGCATTGCTTGATCATTATGTGAAGGAGAATAACCAGAGATATAGAAAACGCGGAGCAACTCGAAACTGTTGGACGCTGGAAAAACTGTTACAGTGTTTATTAAGCGATATAACCTACCAGGCGGTAAAACATCGC
>ENA-OQAS01001452-OQAS01001452.1-human-gut-metagenome-genome-assembly--contig:-NODE-1452-length-11021-cov-1.602717_pt1 | contig 11021 bp, 11 predicted proteins | sample MGYA00242733_ERZ504523 | MGnify/ENA primary metagenome ERZ504523 (study PRJEB26092, sample SAMD00036239) | human gut metagenome | host: Homo sapiens | study: EMG produced TPA metagenomics assembly of... | reverse complement strand
TGTTGTTTGCCCCCACTGCCCCGCAGTACACCACTCCTTTTACCGATGAACTTGAAAGCTGGATATACCTTATATATATATAGACTCGAATATCAAGGAAGCTCCCGCCCTCTCTTTCTTCGGACAGAATTCGCACCAAAGCGGGTATTTTGCCGCACGTATGCTGATGCTGCTTGCCGGTGAGGATGCACAGGAAATCGTCATCTTCCGCAAGATAAACGAAGGCATTGTAGGTTCAAACCAACAGGAACGGCGGGAAATCGGTTTCCGAGAATATATGCGCGAGCATCATCCCGGCTGTCGCATCTGGGAACTGGACTTGCACGCCAAACGCGACGGTGAAGATGCACAGATGCTGGATGATTTCTTCCGCGCCCATCCCACCGTAAGAACGGCATCACATTCAACTCCAAAGCATACATCATCGGAGAGTACCTGCAAAGACACCGGAAAACGGATTTCAACCTTATGGGGTACGACCTGCTGAAACGCAATGTGGACTGCCTGAAAGAAGGAAGCATTTTCTTCCTTATCGCCCAACAGCCTACCTGCAGGGCTTCGACGCATCAAAGCGCTATGCGATCACCTGATTCTGAAAAAAGAAATCGCAAGGGAGAACTTCATGCCGATTGATTTGCTGACAAAAGAAAATATAGAATTCTATTATAACAGATAAGAGTGCCGGGCAATCAGACAATGGAACTGTAATACGACACTATCGAACGAAACCAATTAAAACATAGTATATGGAAACAAAGTACCTGAAAATCAACTCGGCCGACAACGTTGCGGTGGCTATCACAGCACTTCCGGCCGGTGAAAAACTCATAGTAGACGGCAAGGAAATCATCCTGAACGAGGATATTCCCGCCGGACATAAATTCGCGCTGAAAGATTTTGCGGAAGGCGAGAATGTAATTAAATACGGTTATCCCATAGGACACGCCCGCACCGCACGGAAACAAGGCGACTGGATGAACGAAAACAACATCAGGACCAATCTTGCCGGACTGCTGGAATATACATACAACCCCACCGAAGTGAAACTGGACATTCCGCACAAGGACCTGACATTTAAAGGATACCGCCGCAAAAACGGCGATGTGGGAGTACGCAACGAAATATGGATTATCCCCACGGTGGGTTGCGTAAACGGTATTGTCAACCAACTGGCAGAAGGCCTGCGCCGCGAGACAGATGGCAAAGGCGTGGATGCAATCATGGCATTCCCGCACAACTACGGCTGTTCGCAACTGGGCGACGACCACGAAAACACCAAGAAAATACTGCGCGACATGGTGCTGCACCCCAATGCAGGTGCCGTGCTTGTGGTAGGTTTGGGATGCGAAAACAACCAGCCGGATGTATTCCGCGAGTTTTTGGGTGAATACGATTCCGACCGTGTAAGTTCATGGTGACGCAAAAAGTGGGCGACGAATACGAAGAAGGTATGAAACTGCTGCGCGAACTCTACGCGAAAGCCAGCAAGGACGAACGTGTGGACGTGCCTCTGAGCGAATTGCGTGTAGGTTTGAAATGCGGCGGTTCCGACGGATTCTCCGGCATTACGGCTAATCCGCTGCTGGGCATGTTCTCCGACTTCCTCATTGCACAAGGCGGTACGAGTGTATTGACGGAAGTGCCCGAAATGTTCGGTGCGGAAACCATCCTGATGAACCGTTGCCGCAACAAAGAACTGTTTGAAGAAACCGTAAAGCTGATTAACGACTTCAAGGAATACTTCCTCTCGCATGGCGAACCGGTAGGTGAGAATCCGTCGCCGGGCAACAAGGCTGGTGGTATCTCCACACTGGAAGACAAGGCTTTGGGATGCACCCAAAAGTGCGGCAAGAGCTATGTGGAAGGTGTACTTCCTTATGGCGAACGCCTGAAAGTAAAAGGCCTGAACCTGCTTTCCGCTCCGGGAAACGACCTGGTTGCCGCCACCGCCCTGCTTCGTGCGGATGCCACATGGTATTGTTTACAACAGGCCGCGGAACGCCGTTCGAACGTACGTACCGACCATGAAGATTCCACCAACTCCACCTCGCCAAGAACAAACCGGGCTGGATTGACTTCAACGCCGGCGTATCCTTGAAAACGAACCGATGGAAAAGACTTGCGAACGTTTCGTCGACTACATTATCCGCGTAGCAAGCGGCGAGTTTGTGAACAATGAAAAGAAAGGTTATAAAGAAATCGCCATTTTCAAGACAGGGGTGACACTGTAACGGCAAGCGCTCATTGCCCGAGTGCACAAAATTACCGTCTGATGTTGACGGGTATTCCACAATAATTCGGACAGAAGAACAAAAGAATAAAAACAGGTAATGTTACCAGAAAAATAAAATTTTTCCTTTTTTGTTCTTTTGTTCTTCTGTCCGAATATTTAGATATGCACCAGAATTCCATCCGTTTTTGTATCTTTGCAGCCGATTTACTCAAAACAATCGTTCTTATAAACTCATGATAGAAAGTATGTCCGCAGATACAAATACCTCTCCCAAGCAAAAGGGCGCTGGTGGTCGCTGAGTCCGTTGGCTGTATTTCTTTGTTTATACCTCATCACATCACTGCTTATAAACGATTTCTATAAAGTGCCGATAACGGTAGCTTTTCTGCTGTCGTCCTGCTATGCCATTGCCATTACGCGGGGACTGAAGCTGGAACAACGCATCTATCAGTTCTCCGTCGGGGCCGGTAACAAGAACATATTGCTGATGATATGGATATTTGTCCTTGCCGGAGCGTTTGCACAAAGCGCCAAACAGATGGGAGCTATCGACGCCACTGTAAACCTGACCCTGCATATCCTGCCGGACAACCTGCTGCTGGCGGGTATTTTCATCGCTGCCTGTTTCATCTCCCTATCCATCGGTACAAGCGTGGGAACAATCGTTGCCCTGACTCCGGTAGCGGTGGGACTGGCAGAGAAAACCGGTATCGACCTGCCTTATATGACAGCCATTGTAGTGGGCGGTTCGTTCTTCGGAGACAATCTTTCCTTCATATCAGACACCACCATTGCATCCACCAAAACGCAGGATTGTGTGATGAGGGACAAGTTCAAAATAAATTTCATGATTGTAGTGCCGGCTGCACTGGTGGTACTGGGCATCTATGTAATTCAGGGACTTTCCTTATCCGCCGTTCCGCAGATATACGAGATTGAATGGATAAAGGTAATCCCCTACCTTATCGTACTGGGTACGGCAATAACCGGAGTCAATGTGATGGTGGTTTTGCTACTTGGCATCGTCTCTACGGGAATCATCGGCATTTGCACGGCAACGGGCGTCTTCGGCGTCACTCCTGCCGAAAACATGAATGCAAGCACCGCTTTCTTTGATTGGTTCGGCGCTATGGGAACAGGTATCACCGGTATGGGCGAACTTATCATCATCACCCTGCTGGCAGGCGGAATGCTGGAAACAATCCGCTACAACGGCGGTATCGACTTGTCATCACCCGCCTCACCCGCCACTCACAGGCAAGCGGGGTGCGGAATTCAGTATAGCCGCACTGGTGAGTGTAGCCAATCTTTGCACCGCCAACAACACCATTGCCATCATCACCACCGGTCCCATCGCCAAAGACATAGCCAAACGCTTTCACCTGGACCGCCGGAAAACAGCAAGCATACTGGATACATTTTCCTGTCTCATTCAGGGCATTATCCCTTACGGCGCACAAATGCTGATAGCCGCAGGACTGGCTGGCATCTCGCCGCTCAGCATCATAGGCAATCTGTACTACCCGTTCTGCATGGGAGCCTGCGCCATACTCGCCATATTAATAAGGTATCCGGGAAGATATTCATAGTTCTTCCCGGACACCGGCTGTATTCCGAACGCCGATCAGTTTATAAAACTATTGTAACGGCTGATTACGTCATTATATTCGGATACTAATCATTATAACCATCCTCGGTGAACTTTCCGTCGCGCAGTTGCTTGCGGAGTTCTCCCAGGAACTTGTCCACATACTTCAGCAAATTATCGTAGTTCGACATCTCACTCTGGAAATCCGCCTTCTTCTCCAACTTCGAAGCTGCCTCTTTCTTGGCGTTGACAGCATCGTAAGCAGCCTGCAAATCTTCTTTCTTGGCTTCGGGCGAATAGAGTTCCAAAGTCTTCTCTATCTCAAAAATCAAAGCCTTTCCGGCAAGGATATGGTCCTTCAGCGGATTATCCATCAGTGTGGCCTCTTCGGCTTTATCGGCATAGGGAGTAAGCAGGGCATAGATTTGGGAACGAAGTCCGGGAATCTGTTCTGCCAACTCTTTCTCTTCCTTACAGATTTCATTACCTTTGGCATAGTTGTCGTCCTTATATCTTCAGCTTGATGTAGGCGCGGTAAGCATCATAATTGGCATACAGACGCTTGGACACATCGAAGAAACGACGGTAGTACATCTTCAGACTGTCGGCAGCCGAGGACGGGAAGCAATCGCCGGGGTTCAATAAAGCAGTCGTGTCTGTTGCGGAAACCGGCGTGCGGATAACAACGGGCGCTACAAGAGTCTTACCGTTTTTCTGCATATAATCGATAATCTTGGAGATCTCTCCCATGTCCACCATTTTCTTGGTGATGTCGATGCTTGTGTTGTAATAGGATATTACCTCGTTTGCTTCTTCCAATCCATAATCCATGGAAGCGGCATCCTTTCCCTTGCCGCCGCAGGAAGCGAGTAAAAGCAGGGAAACAACTGAAATTGCTGTAATTTTCTTCATTGTTACAAATCTGTTTTTAGTGTTAGTATTAAAAGTTTTCGTCTGCCGGCAAAGACAACATAGGTCCGTTTGTTCCTGATATGTTATCGTTTGTCGGATAAGGCAAAATTACGTGGAAACAATGAAACCGGAAAAATGAGAGGGGACAAATAAGAGGATAGCACCTATAGGTTAAATTATTGAAAAAGTGAAATTTAAGCAGATTACAGCCGGGCACGGCAGGGAGACATTTTAAAGAACAGGACACAATTACATCCGTCTTTCACACAGAAGCGCATTTATGGCACGATAATGAAAATATCAGGCAAACTCTTTGTCAATCAAAAGAAAAAGCGTATCTTTGCGCCCGCTGTTACGAGATAGCAGCATAATTCAAATCATTAACTAAAAACATTTATTTAAATGGCAACAAAAATCAGATTGCAGAGACATGGACGTAAAAGCTATGCTTTCTACTCTATCGTAATTGCAGACGTAAGAGCACCACGTGATGGTAAATTTATTGAGAAGATTGGTACTTACAACCCTAATACCAATCCTGCCACAGTAGATTTGAAGTTCGACCGCGCACTTGACTGGGTATTGAAAGGTGCACAACCTACCGACACTGTTCGCAACATCCTCTCTCGCGAAGGCGTTTACATGAAGAAACACCTTCTTGGCGGTGTAGCAAAAGGCGCATTCGGCGAAGCAGAAGCAGAAGCTAAATTCGAAGCTTGGAAGAACAACAAACAAAGCGGTTTGGCTGCTCTGAAAGCTAAGGAAGAAGAAGCTAAGAAAGCTGAAGCCAAAGCACGTCTGGAAGCTGAAAAGAAAGTAAATGAAGTGAAAGCTAAGGCACTGGCCGAAAAGAAAGCTGCTGAAGAAGCTGCTAAGGCTGCCGCTGAAGCACCTGCAGAAGAAGCAACCGAAGCTCCGGCCGAAGAAGCTCCCGCAGCAGAAGCTGCTGCTGAATAAAAAGCAGAGCTATCCTTGTAAAAAAGGGACAAAAAACATAAAATCCTCATCGGTTATGCCGGTGAGGATTTTTTATTATTATCTTTGCTGCAACAATTTATTTATTAAATGAACAAAGCAATGAAAAAATTAACTTACCTGCTCGCTGCCGCTGCCGTATTCGCAGCTTGTAACAGCGGAAACAAAGGTTACACCGTAACCGGAACAGTAGAAGGCGCTGCCGATGGCGATACCGTTTATCTGCAAACCGCAGAAGGCCGCCAGCTCGTAAAACTCGATTCTGCAGTCATCACCAACGGAACCTTCACCTTCAAAGGAACGCAGGACAGTGCTGTGAACCGCTATATCACGTGCCAGCCCTCCGGGAAAGAAGGTGTGCTGATGGACTTCTTCCTCGAAAACGGAGCAATCAACATCAAACTGACTTCCGGCGAAGGCGACTCTGCCACCGGTACAGCCAACAATGATATTTACCAACGCATCCGGGACAAGCAAAACGAGCTGAACCAACAGATGAACGCCATCTACCAGTCCATGTCCGACACAGCCCTGACAGACGAACAGCGCGAAGCCAAAGCCAAGCAGATGAATGATCTGGAAGAGCAATATATCGCCACCGCCAAAGAGGGAATCAAACAAAACATCAATAACGCAGTGGGAGTATTCCTGCTCAAGAAGAACCATTATTACATGGATGTGGAAGAACTCGATCCGCTGATGTCGCAAATCCCCGCAGCATACAACAACGACGAAACCATCATCCGCATCAAGGAGAACGTAGAAAAGATGAAAGCCACTGCCGTAGGTCAGAAGTTTACGGACTTTGAAATGCAGACCCCCGAAGGAAAAACGGTAAAACTGTCCGACTATGTGGGCAAGGCAAAACAGTGCTCGTTGACTTTTGGGCAAGCTGGTGTGGCCCGTGCGTCGCGAAATGCCCAATCTGGTAGAGGCATACGCCAAATACAAGAACAAGAATTTCGAGATTGTAGGCGTTTCCTTAGACCAGAGCGGTGATTCCTGGAAAGAGGCTATCAAGAAACTGAATATCACCTGGCCGCAGATGTCCGACCTGAAATACTGGAACTGCGAAGGCGCCAAGTTGTATGCCGTAAGCAGCATTCCTCACACTGTACTGATTGACGGTGACGGAATCATCCTTGCACGCGGCTTGCACGGAGAAGAATTGCAAGAAAAATTGGCTGAGGTCCTTAAATAAGCAAAGAAAGCCGGCAGAATATAAGACCAACGGAGATGTGTCAAAATACACTTGACGATTTCTTTTAGGCACGATTACACGAAACACGATTCACAAAAAAGAATAAAGAAAATTGTGAAATCCGTGTTTTCCGTGTAATCCGTGCCTAAAAAGAAACAAATAGTAAGCGGATTTAGTTTTGACACACATTCGTTGATTTTATAGAATTGGCTTGCGGCCACGCAGACCGGCAGACTGAAATACGCAACCGGCATAATAACATGCTCAGATGAACAGCGTGTGCATTCAGACTGAGAATATACGGTTTGCCATATCCTTAGCCAACCTCACAGTCTTCCACTGTTTCACCTCATCCTCTTCCGAAGGATTGAAAAGGTTATCCGCATCGGGCAGACAGAGCGTCAAATGCTTCATCGGTATATAATTCAGCACTTCTTCCATCTTGGCCTGCAATTCATCCAGTTCTTCCTCATCGGGGTAATAAGAAAGCACAAAGCCAAACACAGCTTCCCGTTCATGCACAAACCACAGCAGACGGCTACGGTCGCAAATTCCACAATCGTAATTCAAGAAGTAAGCATCCGCCCCGTGCAACCGTATCAACATATCCGTTGCGGCATGAAACGCTACAAACAATCCTTCGGGACGCTCGCGCAGTACCCGGTTGTTAAGACGGGCAGCTTCATCGGTCAGCATGGATTTGACTCCCTCGAACTGTACATAACGGCAACCCGCCTCATACAACCCTTCCAACAACTTCTTATAAGCGACAGCCAAATCATCCAACAGTATGTTCAAATCCGGATAAACCGACTTCAAGCACCCGGCTTCCGTTTCACGAAGAATCCTCATCAACATTTTGCCGGGCGACGGTATATGCTGCTTTGGCAATACATTTTCCGCGGTATTCTTTAGCAAAAAAACAAAATCTTCAAGGATAGGGTGATGAAGCAAACCGATTCTGCCGGTCACTTCCAGCTTCTTTTCCAATGAAGAATCAGCATTGTCTCTGCAACGGATACCTTCCCAGCCTTCCAAAAAGTCATAACTCCGAAATCCGCCATCTGTCACAACCTCTATACCTTCCAGCTTCAATCGCTCCATTAATTTGCATATTTCCTTATTTTCAATGGCACGCAATGCCGACAGGCTGATTTGCCCGTGCTGATATCGGCTTCTTGCATCCCGCAACGCAAAAGGTACACATAATGCTCCCGCAATATCGACCTTAAAAGGTGGAAACAGTTTTCCCATATTCACTTTTCTTTTAACTGATAATAGTTAGAAATTCAAGTCTTTACCCTATTCATACAAAGAACAAAGAGAAGCAAATATAACCAAAGTATTTAAGAAAACAACAAATAAAATCCCTATTTCTCATCTGTCATTTTGAAATAGATTGACAGATATATTATCTCATAATTATCAATAAGATACAATTGTAAAAGCATCGAATTCTATAAAGTTTTCCATTTTGCAACAAAGCATATTTGATTATCAATATATTAACCATTTTTAATCCAACAAAAGTTTCCAAAACAGAAAACTTACAGAAAACTATCATACCTTTGTTTCGCAATTAAACTCCTATTTGTAAAATCTAAAAATACAATCAACATGATACAAACGGTACTCAAGCGTGACGGGCGCATCGTCGGCTTCAATGAAGAGAAAATAGTAACTGCCATCCGCAAGGCCATGCTCCATACGGACAAGGGAGAAGACATGCACTGATACGCCAGATCACCGACCACATCTCCTTTAAGGGCGATGCCAGATGACGGTGGAAGCCATTCAGGATCTGGTGGAGATGGAACTGATGAAGAGCAGCCGTAAAGATGTAGCACAGAAATACATTGCCTACCGCAACCAGCGCAGCATTGCCCGCAAGGCGAAAACACGCGATATGTTTCTGGAAATCATCAACATCAAATCCAACGACATCACCCGCGAGAATGCCAATATGAACGCCGACACCCCGGCGGGCATGATGATGAAGTTTGCCAGCGAAACCACCAAACCTTTCGTTGACGACTATCTACTGAGCGAAGAAGTGCTGGATGCCGTCAGCCAAAACTATCTGCACATCCACGATAAGGATTATTACCCCACCAAGAGCCTGACTTGCGTACAGCACCCGCTGGACCGCATCCTTACATACGGCTTCTCTGCCGGACACGGAGAGTCGCGCCCTGCGAAACGCATTGAAACCGCCAGCATATTGGGCTGCATCTCATTGGAAACCGCCCAGAACGAAATGCACGGCGGACAGGCGATTCCCGCGTTCGACTTCTACCTCGCTCCCTACGTGCGCAACAGCTTCATCGAGGAAGTAAGAACCTGGAAGAGCTGAACGGTGAGGATTACTCACATCTCTACCGGAAAGAGCTCACCGATTACCTGCAACAGCCGCTGGACGGCCTCACCGGCGAGCAGCGCATCATCAGCATGCCGTGAACAAGACCGTAGCCGCGTGCATCAGTCCATGGAAGCGTTCATCCACAACATGAACACGATACACTCGCGCGGCGGCAACCAGGTGGTATTCAGCTCCATCAACTACGGTACGGATACTTCCGCCGAAGGACGCTGCATCATCCGCGAACTGCTGAAAAGCACGTACCAGGGCGTGGGCAACGGCGAAACGGCCATCTTCCCCATTCAGATATGGAAAAAGAAACGCGGCGTAAGCTATCTGCCCGAAGACCGCAACTACGACCTCTACCAACTTGCCTGCAAGGTCACCGCACGCCGTTTCTTCCCGAACTTCCTGAACCTGGACGCCACCTTCAACCAAAGTGACGACTGGAAAGCCGACGACCCGAAACGCTACGAGCACGAAGTAGCCACCATGGGATGCCGTACACGCGTATTCGAGAACCGTTTCGGTCTCAAGACATCCATCGGACGCGGCAACCTGTCTTTCTCCACAATCAACATTGTGCGCCTTGCCATAGAGTGCATGGGCATTACGGATAAGGAACAGCGCATCGCCCGTTTCTTCGCCAAGCTGGATGCCATGCCTCACATCACCGCACGCCAACTGCATGAACGCATGGAGTTCCAGAAGACAGCGTTCGCCAAGCAGTTCCCTCTGCTGATGTCCGCTTTGTGGATAGGCTGCGACAAGCTCAAACCGAACGACGACATCTCGTCCGTAATCAATCAGGGTACGCTGGGCATCGGGTTCATCGGTCTGGCGGAATGTCTTGTGGCGCTTTTGGGCAAGCATCACGGAGAGTCGGAAGAGGCTCAGGAACTGGGACTCAGAATCGTGACTTACATGCGCGACCGTGCCAACCAGTTCTCCGACCAATACCAGCATAATTACAGCGTACTGGCCACGCCTGCCGAAGGGCTGTCGGGCAAGTTCACACGTGTAGACCGCAAGAAGTTCGGCTGCCTGCCGGGCATTACGGACCGTGATTATTACACCAACTCCAACCACGTGCCCGTGTACTACAAATGCAGCGCCCGCCACAAAGCCGAAATCGAAGCCCCCTACCACGACCTGACCCGCGGCGGACACATCTTCTACGTAGAGATTGACGCGACGCCACCCACAACCCCGAAGTCATTATGCGCGTGGTGGACATGATGGACCGGTACAACATCGGTTACGGCTCGGTAAATCACAACCGCAACCGCTGCCTGGACTGCGGATACGAAAACTCTACCGTCAACCTGGAAGCCTGTCCCAAGTGCGGCAGCACCCACATCGACAAGCTACAGCGCATCACCGGCTACCTGGTAGGTACTACCGACCGCTGGAATCAAGCCAAGCTCGCCGAACTGAACGACAGAGTAATACATGAAAATTAAAAGTTGAATAGTGCTTTCCATTCTTGATATAATAGAAGATACTACGGTGGACGGTCCGGGATTCCGTACCGCCATCTACGCAGCCGGATGTCCCAACGGATGTCCGGGCTGTCATAATCCGGAATCGTGGGACATCAACCGCGGACGCTGGATGAGCACCGATGAAATACTGCAAAAGGTGCTTGCCGACAGCTTTGCCGATGTGACATTCAGCGGTGGCGACCCTATGTACCAGCCGAAGCTTCACCGAACTGGCACATGCCATCAAGCGGCAGAGCCGGAAGAACATC
>ENA-OQAS01001451-OQAS01001451.1-human-gut-metagenome-genome-assembly--contig:-NODE-1451-length-11030-cov-2.160048_pt1 | contig 11030 bp, 13 predicted proteins | sample MGYA00242733_ERZ504523 | MGnify/ENA primary metagenome ERZ504523 (study PRJEB26092, sample SAMD00036239) | human gut metagenome | host: Homo sapiens | study: EMG produced TPA metagenomics assembly of... | reverse complement strand
CGACAGCTTACGCATATTTTTGTCCCGAATATCCACAATGGTCACCCGGTCATCATTCAGCACATACAGATAATTTCCGTCATTTTTGACGATGTCCCCCTCGTCCACACCGTTTACCTGCAAATTGGTGTCGGAATGGGTACCGGATGACTCTTTTTTCGCCTCGGCAGAACCGGTATCTTCCACAAAAAACAAATCATCCACTGTGCCTTCTGCCAACTCCTTTTGTGAATTGGATTTTTTCTGTACCGCTGCATATACATCCTGGTAACTTTTTGCCAGAGTAAATGCACCGATTTGTTCTTTCTTTTCTGTATCCTGCGTACTGTCGACAGTTTCTGTTACGGAAAGAGCAGCCTTTTTCGGTTGCGCATCATCGGTTCCATACTTATTCCATCCATAGGTTCCGACCGCAATCACCAGCACTGCAACTGCCGCAGCAATTCCGGCAAATCTCCGGTAATGTCTGTGTTCTTTCCTGCCTGCGGATGTCCGATTTTTCCGCTCCTCCAGCATCTGCTGCACCGCCCCGGGTGTCAGAGTATCCGGCACGGTAATCTGCTCTGCGGATCTGTCTATTTTCTCTTTCCATTCTTCCAGGTTCTGTTCCTGCATATTCTCACCTCAATCCCTTCAGCTGTTTTTCCATCCGCTGCAACGCCCGATGTTCTCTCGACCGCACAGTATTCTCATTCATTGCAAGAATCTGTGCAATCTCCCGCGTCTTATATCCACCGAAGACATGCATTCCCACAATCATGCGGTCCTCCTCATCCATCGTAAGAAATGCACGCCGGACTTCTATATATTCCTCACGGGTATCACCCATACATAGCCGTCCCAGCACCGTTTTCTTCCGTCAGTTCTTCTCCCCGTTGATAGTATTCCCGCATTTTCTGTTTGCACATATTTGCCACGATACGATACATCCAGGCGGAAAAGCATCTTCCTTCCGCAATTTCCCGATATTTTCAAATGCTTCCATCACAGCGGCACTGACCACATCCTCCGCATCCTGTGTATTTCCAAGCGTATATAGCGCAAACTGATACAGCCTCTTATAAATTGTCCCATACAATTCGGCAAACGCTGCGGTATCCCCGCGCTTTGCCCTTTTTACTAATAAACGTTCATCCATGGAAGGCCCTCCTATCTATACAGTGTATCGGAGGTGTATTTTTGTTGCAAGAAAATAAAAAGCGGTAAACTTCATCAGTTCACCGCAATTTCCAATTGAAATCTTTTTTCTATCATCTTAAGATAGCGTTCGTCATAACTTGCAGCCACAAGCATTGGTGCATATGCATCCCTTCCACTAATCCGAAACATATAGGGAAATTCTCCAAAATGCTCCAGATACTGCTCTGCAAAATCCAAAATTCCCCGTTGGATTTCCCCGATTCCCTCTGGATTAAAATCATATCTGCCAAATTCCAGTGTAATATCCACCGTTTCCAGATAAATGCTTTCCTTTTCTGTCTGATATCTTCCATTATGAAATCCCTGAAACGAAGGTGTCAGGGAAGAAGCAACAGTTCCCAGAACACGTTATAATCCTTATTTGGATCATGCTTTTTCAACAGATCACGGTTCATCTGTCCGGAATACAGATAGGCCACCAGCCTGCCATCCTGCAGGAATGGATCGGACGCATCAGGCTGGGCATTATGAATGGTATTTGTCCCCGCAACAATCCCTGTGATCCGGCAATCCATCCCCCATACCTTTCCACCAGATGGGAAAGCGCGAGCGCACCGCTTCCCGCCCAGCCAATATCAACCGCTGCTACGTTTTACATCCATACAGAATCTCCCGGTAATACTTTTCTGCTGCGACCTGCTGTTCCTCATAATGTGTCATCACCCGCTCCCATTTTGCCTCAATAAACCGTCGGAGCAGATATGCATTTTTGTCTGTCAGCTCATCCTCTGCCCGCAAATCAATAAATTTCTGCTTTCTGCCGGCACCCGATTTTCGTTCCCATACATCCCATATTTCCTGCCAGTCTGAAAGTTCCGGAAGCAATTGTTCCAATTCCATGGAACGCAGAGCCTCCCCTATCGTAACCTTTTGATTGACCTTGTGATAAATGAATCTCCGGAAAAAATCGTGCTTATCCTCATCTGCCATCAGTTTTGTGGCCGCTTTCCGTGACCAGTAGACATATACCGTCCGGTCATCGGGATATAATTTCTGATAAACTCTGTTGAGAATATCGCCATCCCGTGCCAGAAACAGTAACCGATCGAGATAATGCTGTTCATAATATTCATGAATAAAATGGCAATACCCCACAACAAACAATCCACCATACACATATCCATATTCGTAATCTATACTGAATTTTTCTGATCCATTGTACAAATGATTGGATACCAGCCCCCGGTATGCCCCGCCGATCATCGATGACATATCCATCGGACGGTACAGTAACACATTTTTATTTACATTCTGATAGGGCAGAATATCCAGCCCGCTCGCCTTTGCCATTTTCTGATCACTGTGTGGATTGTCACCGATATGTACAATACGCGCACCGGAAAAATCGCGGATCACACGGTGGAACAGATCTCCACCGGCTTTATTCTCTCCATACTCATTGGAGATGTAAATACGCTCCGCTCCCGTATATCCGGCTTTCTGCAGTATTCTCTCAATACAGGAGCGTGGAAGATACATGTCCGAAACAATGATCATGCGCTTTTCCAGTTCTTGCAGACGTTTCCATACCTGCAGCATATACGGATTTGCATAACAGAGTTTTTCCTCGGTCTCACACTCCAGCCGCATTCCTTCTTCTGCATTCAGGCCGGTATCTTCCTCCAGATTTTCCCATATATCCTGTAACGACACTTCCGTATGTCCGTTTTTTTGTCTGCATTTCATCCGGGCATCCCATTCTGCCCACACACGTAAATTCTTAAAATCGAGGAAATCAAATTTTCTCCAATCAGATAAAACACATCTGTCGGAGAAGAAAACGGGCGAAAAATCAATGTATCAAAAATATCAAATGAGATCACATCGTAATCTTTGATTTTTCTGACAAAATCCTCTACAGAAAGAATCCCTGCATCTTTCTGGTGTCCTTCGGATTCACTGGTTTTTATCATCAATTTGCGTTTTTCATATATTTCCATCTCTGGAATTCTTCCGAGAAATCTACAGAACAATACATAATATGCGAAATTTATCCACAACAAATATGCCCAGGAAAACATTCTGCGCATACCGGTTGCATCATCATGTATCTTATGATACCGGTATGAAATTCCCGGATGCCTGTTTACCAGAAAACTGTATACTTCACTTCTCATATCTTAAAAACCTTTTCAAATGATGTTGTAACTTACCTGCTTCTATATCTTTAATTTTATAAAACAAATTATTGTATCTACGTTACTCGTATGTTATGATACATATACCTATTTGTTATTCTGTTTTTCTTTTTTCAGTATTATAAAAACAACAATCTTTTTATTTTTCCAAATATTATACACACAACAGTATAGGAGGATATTACATGGCCAATACACGCCATACTTACCATCTTCACTCGAAAGAGATTGAAGAAATTATTCGTAACAACGGGCTGCCTGAAGAAATTTCCACGGAAACGCAACTTTGGGATTTAATTATAAAAAAGCAACTTACAGTTCTCCCAAACTCCTGTTTCCGCTCATCTATGAGATCTATGGGAAAAAATATCCCGAAGATTCCTCTGTTGTTCCACTTTCCACAGAGTATTCTGTAGAACGCTCGGATACAAAAGAAATTTCGACCATTAAGGCTGACCTCACATTCTGTGTAAACGAATCAGATATTTACCACTTTGAATGTGAAATTACATACAATGGGCTTATCACAATCCGTATGTTTGAGTATGATGTTCATGCGTCCCTGAATTACCGGTCCGACACCAAAAATCCACAGCTTCTGCTCAAATTTCCGAACTCTGCCGTTCTTTTCCTGCAGGGGACGAAAAAGATCCCTGATTACCTGAGCTGTCTGATCCGGTTTCAGGATGGCAGTACTCATGAATACCGCGTTCCAACCGTAAAGGTGCAGTCCTTTACCCTTGAAGAAATCAAAAAGAAACATTTGTGTATGCTCATCCCGTTTCTTCCAATCCGGTTCCGCCGTCACATCCCTTCTGACCGCAAGATGCAGTCGGCAAAATCCCCTGATAAACGACATGATCTTGAGAAAAAAGTACAGAAATCCAAAGAAGAATTGACTTCTTTTCTGCAGGAAACTATACTTATCTTAGATCAGGAAATTGCAGAGGGATTTTTAACGGAAACTGACAAAAAACTTATTTTAATGCTTTTGCAAAAGTCCATGCTCCGCATTTCTTACCGTAACAGAAATTTATGTCAGGAGGTGTATAATATGACAGAACCTGTACTGAAACTTCCAACTGATGAATTATTCGAGGTTATCCATGAACGCGATGCACTGAAAAGAGCCTGTTCCAAAAAGGATTCCGAGATTGCTGACCGGGATGCCCGACTTGCTGACCAGGATGCCAAACTTGCTGACCAGGATGCCAAACTTGCTGAATATAGACGCAGATACGGAGATCTGTAAATAATACAGCATTTCACACAACTGCTCCGATTAACCGGAGCAGTTGTTTTTGTGTACCATGAATTTCTTTTTCGCCCGGTGCTCCACAAGCCGCCAGCATATCGCATTCTTTACCTTGCAGCTTTTTGCCTTCTGCAGTTTTTTGTGATACTTCCCCGCATCAATCCGCTTCAACCACCCCATGCCTTTCAGGAAATCATTCATTGCAAGGATGACATAATACTCCGAAAGCCAGTCACCTTTTACATGAAACGCCGTCATCTTATCCTTCCACTGCTGCAAAAGCTGCAAAGGCTCCGGCAAAAAACCATAGAGCTGATTCACAAACAGCGGGTTTCGCGTGTCATAATACTGCATGAGAGGTGTCATCCGCTTGTCGTATGTTTCATGCCACACCTGCACTCCTTCAATAATGATTGGCTTTTTTCCGCATCGCAGACCATATTCCACATCATCACAGTGAATGAAAAACGGAAGTACATCATTTTCCTGTACAAATGCATATGGAAAACAGCAAAACCACCAACCGCCGTAATCCGTATCCGCGTCGTAGATCACTCTGCTGTGTGTATGCCGTTTTCCGGACATCGCGCATGAACTCCACATGCGAAACCATTCCCCGGTCCCACTTCTCCGCCGCCGTGTACTGGATATATGGATCATCCATGCAAAACATGCGTCCCGCTACCGGGCGGTCCCTGTCCGCCTCCCCGACCCCGGATAAAAATCAAACAGCAGATAAAAGCTGCTGATGTCAAAGGCAACATCATCATCCATAAAAATCACATGGGTAAATCCCTCATTTCGTTTACGGATCTCCTCAATTCCTCTCTGAAATCCACCGGAACCTCCGGTATTCCTGTTATAAATACAATGCACATACAGACTCTCCGGCAATTGCAAACTGCTGCCATTGTCCACCACAAAAATATGAAGCCTTCCGTAATACTGCGGGTTGTCCGGATTGAAAAAATCCGATGCCTGCAAAAGTGACAGATTTCTGTGAATAAATTCTTCACGCTGGAATGTGCAGATATTCAATGCAATTTTCACTTCGTTTTTCATGATCACTGCCTCTTAACCTGTTACTGTTTTCTGGTTAGCCTGCGAACAGTAACTTTAAACTTCCCGATGTTTCTATTAATTATTTTTGCAGATTTCTGCATTTTTGATCAATAGAGTTGATTTCTGGCACATTCCAGAGCACTTGCAATCACCGCATCCATATCATAATATTTGTACTCTCCTAAGCGGCCTCCAAAAATGATATTTTCCTCTTTCTCTGCCAGCGCTTTATACTTTTGGTAAAGTTCCCCGTTCTGCTCATCATTGACCGGGTAATATGGTTCATCTCCCGGCTTCCACTCCGAAGAATATTCCTTGCTGATAATGGTCTTTGGCAGATCATTTCCCTCTTCATCTTTTCCAAACTCAAACCATTTGTGTTCAATGATCCTTGTCCACGGTGTTTCTTTATCTGTATAATTGACCGCTGCATTTCCCTGAAAGTTCGGCACATCAAGAATCTCATTTTCAAAACATACCGAACGGTATTCCAGATTCCCCAATGCATAGTCAAAATAGGCATCGATGGCTCCGGTATAAACAACTTTTTCCGCCATCGCATTCCATTCTGCCTTATTTTCCAGATAGTCCTCGTTTAACCGGACTTCAATGCCTTCCAGCAGATTTTCCACCAATTTTGTATAACCACCGACTGGAATTCCCTGATACAATGCATTGAAATAATTATTATCAAATGTAAGCCGGACCGGAAGACGCTTGATAATGAATGCCGGAAGCTCTTTGCAGTCACGCCCCCACTGTTTTTCGGTATAGCCTTTCACCAGTTTTTCGTAGATATCACGCCCCACAAGGGAAATTGCCTGTTCTTCCAGATTTTGCGGTTCTCCGGTGATCTCCTTCTTCTGCTCCTCAATTTTGGCAGCCGCCTCCTCCGGTGTGACTACACCCCACATCTTGTTGAAGGTGTACATATTGAAAGGCATGGAATACAATTCCCCTTTGTAGTTTGCAACCGGTGAATTTGTAAAGCGGTTAAATGTCGCAAAACGATTTACATAATTCCATACCTCTGTGTTGTTTGTATGGAAAATATGGGCACCGTATTTGTGGAAATTGATGCCCTCTACTTTTTCTGTGTAAACATTTCCGGCAATGTTCGGGCGCTTATCTATTACAAGCACTTTCTTTCCGGCATCGGCTGCCTGTCTGGCAAATACAGAGCCAAATAGGCCGGAGCCTATAATTAAATAGTCATACATTTTTATTCTCCTTTTTGAAATATCAATAAAATGTCAATTATGTAACTGTTATCTTCTCCCTCTTATGCACTATACTAAGTCGATCCCAATATCTACATCCTGTCCTTCTTATCAATAAGATTGCGTAATAAACTGTCCTTCCGTATATACCTGATAAAAACTCTGAAAACACCTTTTTAATCTTAAATCCCCCTTTAAATCACTCTTCATGAATTCCCCATATGTGCCATCATGTGTCAAAATAACAGTAATAATATAGTAATCTCCAAAATAAAGACATTTTTGTAAAACAAACCATGGTTGTCCATTATTTTTTTCACGGTCACTCACAATTGAATTTATAAACTCTTTTTTTCCTGCGAAAAAAGAAGCAGAAAAATATACTCCTTTTTCCCTCTCAATATACCGCCATTGATCCTGTGTTTTCTTCTCTAGTTTGCAATCATATTCCGTACATAAAGAAATGCACACAGCATTGTATATATCTTCTATGTAATTCCATTTTTCATCTTCAGATTGATAATTATCCATATTCAAAAAATACGATTCGATAGGAAACACTAATACACGAATATAATTTCCTTTATTCCGCTCATCCAGACTGATATAAAACTCACTATCACACTTCTGAAAAGCTGTAGTACTATTATCATGCCTTATCAACCCATCATAATTTCCATATACATACCGATTGTTGAACACTTTTTCCTTATTTGCATCTGTAATATTACTATTTTTTTCGGTGTCACTCTTCTTACCATAAATCGGTGCAAAAATACTAGCCACTATAACTATCACTATCAGCATCAAAAGAACAATCACTATCACAAGTATTCCCTTTAGATTACTTAGGTGATAATTCTCAATTTTCACATCACTGTTTTCTGCCTCAATGTTCATTACATCTTTTTCTTTATGTATACTATTTCCACTTACCGATACTGTAGTTTTTTTCTGATCCGAAAAAGATCTTTTATCCACTTTAAAATTTTCATAAAACGCCTTTTTCCATATAAATATTTCTAGTGCTAATAATTTCATCCTTAATAAAATTGCTATCTATTCTCCAAATCCCCAATTCTTTCATCTAACCGCTTTAGCAATATATCATAAGCTGTCATCGTATATCTTTTTTCTCCTTTAATTGCATTTAAAAGCCATTTATACGAATCTTTAGCATGCTTTTCGATTATTCTATTCACTATCGTATAATCTATTTTTTGATTTGCGATCTCATCTATTTTATTAATATCATCTCTATCCGTATAAAATAATCGGTTTTCCAAACCGACCATCTCAAGCAATGTCGTAAATCTTTGTAATCCACTGATGTTTGAATCTATAGCAACCAAAAACTGTTTATTAAAAATCAAAGCAAAACATAGGCCATGAAACGAAATCGCCAACAAAAAATCACAATTTTTTATATAAAATAACCATTCTTCAACTGTTGGTGTATTTAATGCCTCAACTCCAACAATTTTATTAAACACGCCTGGGTCATTAGGATTTTCTATAATTTTTCATTTCACAATTTTTAATTGTAGAAATTTTTCTTACTATATCAAGTTTTTTCTTGCTTGCACCTAAAATGTACGCTGAAACAAATGGACTATTATTTTGTATTTGCACTTTATTTGCCAATCCAGTGAAAACCGTCTTATTGCAAATAAAAACAGGATCAACCACCTGATCTGCTTTCACATCGAAAAAACTATCGCATATATCTATGCCATCTGTTTCACGAACTCCAATGTAATCAAATTTACTTATATAATATTTGTCTAGTATCCGTTCGTCATCCGGTGCATTATAACCAGCGCCAAAAGAAGAAGCCATAGCTATCTTTTTCTTTTTTATCATCAACAAAATCTAAAAAGAAAAATTTGATGACTTTGCTTTCCGCAAATTGCATAATTCCATACAACATCCGATCCCACAATAAAAGCATCACAATGATTATTTAAATCTTCCCAATCTCTTTTATTCTTTCTGATATTGCTGACATAACAATTTTCATATATAAATTTATTTGCAATTGTATTATGATCCGTATATCGATCTGACCACAGTTCTTTCGGCTTATTTACCATAAGTGCATCAAATCCCATCTCATTGACCACTTGATACAATGCATAATAAGTCAAAATTGATCCATAATTAAGCCCATACCATAATCCAACAATCCCAATATCATAATGATGTGTTTGACATTTCTGAACTAATATATCCAATGAATATCTGTCCAAATTTGCAAAAAATCTTCTTCTCGCCGGATGTGCATGAAACGGATGTGCAATTGTTTTATTAATTCTCAACGCTTCATCAATCGGAGTAATGATATCTTTACTCCAATATTCAGAACATTCTTCAAGTATATTCCTTCCCTTTTCACTATTAACAAGTACGACTGAGGTCCCCTTACGATCATCAATTGATTTATCAAAATGATCAATTCCCCAAAAATCTCCTATTGTTAAATCTCCCTGCCGAGGAAGCACTGAAAACTTACAATTTGAACATGATTTTCTCAAACAAATACATGGCAAAAAAGCTTTCCAAAATGGATCCTCTGTATGCAAACGCCTATAGACAGTTCCATTTTCAAAATAAATATTTGTTTCGGTACTCCATCCATATACTGTTTTATCTCGAAAATCAATTTTACTAATTTTTTTATCTGCAAAATTTTCTTTTAAATATTTTCTCAGCACTTTTGGAGAAGGTACTCCATGACACACAATATCCATCGTATATAGATTTTGTGTACCGCTGTCTCCCAAAAATTTATATAATGCTGCTACCTGACAAGGGCAACCTCCAAATAATACTCTTTTTTCTTGTAATAAACTTTCTTTTACTTTTTATAGACATCATTAGCATTACTTTGAACATACTTACTTCCTTTTAGTGCCTCAAGTTCTTGAAGATTTTCTGCACTTTTAAATTCAACGGAAAAATCATCATTATACGCAGCGCCATAAACTATACCACCATTTCTAACTAATAACTCTGCAAATGCAGAAAAAATTCCTCCAGATGCAGCGCTTTTTCTAATTTCATCATTTGCATTTATCGCATGACATACGGGATTTTTTTCATTATGATATTCTGGATTTTCAACTGGACAATACTGTAAACATTTACCACATTCCACACATTTTGAAAAATCAATATGTGGATAAAGAAATCCTTCCTGATTTTCACTCATTGAAATAGCATTTGCTGGACATACATTCTGGCATAAACAACATGCCGTACAATTTTCTGTTGAGACCTTCGTTATATTCATATGCATTCTCCGTATAAATTAAATATTTTCAAATTCTTCTCCACATTCACGAATACTCTTCGCATATGGATTACGACTCCAGGTTACTCCAATTTTTTCACAACTGCCGGATTTCCCACTGCAACACAATTTTGAGGTAATTCCCCTTTTACAACGGCGCCCGCACCTATTATGGAATTTTTACCAATCCTACCTGACAAAATCGTGCATCTTAAGCCAGCCCACACATGTTGACCAATTATAATATCATTTTTCTCATTATGTGGATAACACTCATTTACTCTTTCATGTGATTCCACATCAAAAATACTATGACCATCACCTGCGTACATTTCAATGTCGTAACTAAACATACTATCTCTTCCAATATCTATAACACTACCTGCAGATGCTCTTGCGGTAAAATTATTTGCAAAAGATGATTTTTCATGTATAAAAATTTTGGAATGGGAAAAAACTTCAAAATGAGCATCAAATCCGAATCTACTATCTTTCTCAATTTGTATTTCACCACCACACTCCTCCATTATAATGTTGGAGTTTCCTCTTGCAACAACCTTGTCATCTACATTTACCACATTATTTCCAGCCACTGATAATAAAATCACCTGAAAAGATCCAGTTGAAATAACTTTATTGCCATACTCATCCATATAATTTTTTGTTCCAGGAGGTAAGGTTATTCCTTTATGATATGTAAACACAAAATCCTTGAATTCCTTATATCCATAACTTTCAATCTTTTCTTTAGGTTCTCGTTATATTGAAGAAACGGAATACATATATAATATTCATCTGATTTGTTTGCGAAATCAGATAGCATACGATATTCTTTACCTTTTTTCAAATTACTTTCTACTGAA
>ENA-OQAS01001450-OQAS01001450.1-human-gut-metagenome-genome-assembly--contig:-NODE-1450-length-11032-cov-10.537552_pt1 | contig 11032 bp, 14 predicted proteins | sample MGYA00242733_ERZ504523 | MGnify/ENA primary metagenome ERZ504523 (study PRJEB26092, sample SAMD00036239) | human gut metagenome | host: Homo sapiens | study: EMG produced TPA metagenomics assembly of... | reverse complement strand
TTCGCAGACACGGCCCGTGCCCCTTTCGTCGTTGATTTGTTGTTTAGCCGCTAGAAATCATATGACGGGGCGCGGGCCGTGTTCCGCTATGCGGTTGTCAATTTGCGAAAGAAATTATGCGTCACCTTGCCCTAAGCATGACTTTCTCGCCATCGCCTGCCAAAATATAGTTAATCCCGTTCTTGCTTGTAGACCCACTATTGCCTTCGACGCTGTTTGCAAGATTTGTAACGACTTCCTGAGCATCGGTTTTTGAGAGTGAGGAATCGCAGGCCATTATGAATCCACGTGCAACAATCGCTGAGTCGCATTTCGTGGTGTCAATCATGAGGAGGGGGGACGGGTTGCAGGAGCTGTCATACCTGCTGCTCTTTGCCAGATTGCTCTGCCCGTCCATTGTTGTAAAAGAGAGCATTGCGTACATATCGGGATCCTTGATGTCATCAACAAACACATAGGAAATAAGCTCATCGGTGCTCTTGTTGATAACGTCTGCGTCTAGATTGTTTTTGAGCTTTCCATTGAAGGAGCTGGGGGAAAAGGAAAATGCGGAAGGGGCGGTCTCCTCTGTCGCGGTCTGGTTGCTGTCTTCAGATGACTGGCTAGTTGCGGTTGAAGGGCTATCGTCTCCCGCTTCGTCGGTGCTATTCGGGGCTGGAATTATCTTTCCGCAGTACGTGCAGACCTTTGAACCGTCGCTTCTGTCCTCGAAGCAATGATTGTCTGGGTTTTTCTCTCCGACGGTTTTCTTACAGTTGGCACAAGTTTTCGGTTCGGTGCACGTTGCGGAGTTCCAGTTGTGTGCATCGGGGTCAATCTCTCCATTGGGATCGACTTTTCCGCATTTATAGCAGTGATTGACTTGGCAACAGTTGTTTCCGCTCCATTTGTGTATGCAGATGATGTTCGATGCAAGCATAGCCCCAACGACAATTTCTGCGACTGCGACTATGCCGAGTACTGCTGCTGTCAATTTCATTTTGCCTGAAACGACTTGCTTCTTTTTCTTTTGCCCCTCTTGCGCTGGCTTTTTCGTTTGCGTATCGGGGAGTTTATTATTGTTCTGCGCTTCATTTGAGGAGCCATCTTTTTGCTTCTCGGTCACAGATTCTGGCTGATCGCTTTGGGTGCCTTCTGTATCGCTGGTTGCTTCGTTGCTGGAGATGCTGTTCAGCGGAAAGGCACAATTTGGGCAGGTTGGGGCTTTGTCCGAAACCTGCTTTCCGCATTCTGGACAGTTGATAAGGGGCATGACCTCTCCTTCCAAAGGAATTCCGACAAAAGTGGAAGGGGAGAAGCACATCAACTAAATGAAGCGATGTGGAGGACACCTACCACAGTTACCACACCGCAAGGCTCCACATGCATATGCGAACAGACCTTGAAAGGCGGGTGCCCTCCAATTCGCCTGTTTGCATACGCAAAGCGGCAGCTATGCCATTGTGAAGCTCCATCCAAATATATGGATGTTGCGGTGTGGTAGATGAGATTGTATCAAGGACACGGGCTTTCATTTTGAGTAAAAGGGCGAACGGCAATGCTATTCGCCAATTGCCGGCAGCTATATAGAGTGCCTAGAGATAATGCACTTATAGCAGCTAGCGATCTTCTCGATAGCATTGGCGATTATGCCTTGGTAATACACTGTTTACAGTGAAGGTAGACGGTCGGAGGAATTTATTCTTCCTGTCATGTTGATATCAACTACATATATGGGGTCTGCCAAGTAGAAGTTGAGGCCAAAGTGTAAAACACCCCGTATGCTACAAAACAGACTGGGGGCAGGGGCTTATGAGGTAACGCATCTTTTGCAAGCTGGGAGTGCGCAAGAGAGTTGAGCTGCGTTACGGTGTATCCCAAAATTCATAACATTTGAGACATGAGAAATACCACTCCCCAAGGGAGTCTTTTGAATCAAATAGTGTCCTAAAAGATATTCCAAAAGTATATGTCCCAATATAAAATACTAATAGGACTTTTGAGACATATAGGAAATGGAGGCACGCGATGAAGTTTCTCTACGCTCGCTGCTCAACAAAGGAACAGAACGAGGCAAGGCAGCTTGAATATGCGCACGAGCTTGGCTTAAAGGATAACCAGATATTTATCGATAAGGCTTCGGGCAAGAACGCTAATCGTCCCGCGCTGAAAGATATGCTCTCTCGTCTGCGCGAGGGCGATGAAGTCTATATCACTGAACTGTCTCGACTTGGTAGGAGTACTAAAGACCTAATTGACCTTATGGAGACCTTCGAACAGATGCATGTCGAGCTTCATAGCAAGAAAGAGGCTATCGATACAACCACTCCAGCAGGCAAATTGATATTTCATATGCTGTCAGCCATTGCTGAGTTCCAGAGGCAAATCATCCTTGAGAACGCCGCTGAGGGAAGGGAAGCGGCCATGAAGCAGGGTGTGAAGTTCGGTAGACCTAATGTTGACGAGGACGCTCTCAACATGGCTCTCTATCTATTGAAAACGACAGAACGAAGTCGGTTAAAGAGATATGTGAAAAGACTGGTATCAGCAGGAGCACTCTATATAGAGAAGCTGGCAACAAAAATGTATGTCGTGGTAAATAAAAATCAAACATATAAACTCGATAGCTCAAAACTATATCGCGAAATAGGGAATTGATATTGATGGTTTGGCGTATAGCGTTACATGCTAGGGGATACTTTCACTGTACCTAAATAGCGGAGTTGGTAATTTTAATTAAGGGAGGTAAGTTTATATCCGCTACTTACTAACGTATCTACCTGCATGTTTAACAATATCAATCTCGCATTACTTATAGTTTGCTACATCTCTTCGAGACGTAGCAAATGTTATATTTGTCACCTTTCAAGTCCCTAAATAAGTATTTAATTATATATGGTAGTTGATTGGTGACAAATTATGCGAGATGAAATCGAGCATCTATAAGTTAATAAAAATTTATAGTGACAAATTAAATTCGTGCAGGAAGGTAGTTCAGTTGGATTGATAGGAGGTTTATTTGGATTTAGGGCTAAAAGTTGGAGAGTACAGCTACAAGGAAATGTGTGAGCTATTTCACGAGAAACCAAAAACGGGCAAGTCGAAGCAACTGCAACTGAAGCATTGGGAACTGTATTGCCGTTATGAGAGGCCGACCAATCGATTGTTTGTTGTAAACGAGGTCTACGAGGAGCCGCTGGCGAGAGTCGACGGGAGAAAGACGAACGGGAGGAAGTCGGAAACCGAGGAAGAGTTTTCCATCCTATTTGGGTCACTGTTCGTTCGAGAATATACGCGAAATATGTACCATACAGCAAATGGACAGTGGCAGACGGCAAGACTGACCAATGGCGAGCTTTCTAAATATTTTGGACTATATGGGGATCGTCTTTATTATGCAAAAAAAGACAAGAAAGATAGACGATGACCTATTTCAAGAGCTGACATCCAAGCTGAGCGGCAAAAGAAGGAGTCTTATTGTCGACCGCGCTGCAAAGATAGATTGGGTTGAAGTAAAAAAGGAGGTGATCGTATATTGGGGAGACCATCCTCTTTACTATGACGAAGAGTATCGAGAGTCTTTTGATTCGTATCGCATCGAGTATGTTCGCAAACATGGATATAAATCTCTTGCTGATGTAATAAAACACGGCGAGTGGTCTGATATGTCTGAGTACGTACTTGGGCGATTTAAGGCAACGTGGGAGAGTTTCCTTGCTGAGAAAAGTCCCTGGTTATTGTCGGACTATGGTTCAATAAATAGGATTGAATCGTGCACCTCGTTCGGACTTAAAGAAGGAGCGGAGAGGCCGCCGTTTTATTATTCTCTTGAAGAGGTTGATTCTGCTAGATATAGCTTCAACCTGAAAACAGTGGCATCACTGGTCAAACTCTTCGAAAAACAAGTGCCAACAAAGGGTTGGAATATGGAACAGGTTCGCTATCTCCTTAGGAAATATGTTTTGTTGCCCAACTGGCAAGACTATAGGAAACGTTTCAAGGCTGCATAGCTCTTGGTCTGGTCTAAAACTGAAAGGCAATAGAATGTGCCGTAGAGGCCATGGAGAATGACTTGGAGGAAGGGCATCATGCATCCTCCTCCAAGTTTAATTATCATTATGCAGCTATTTCACTGTTATCCGCAGACCTTGCAACAGCGGCTTTTACCGCTTGCGGAGATGCTTCCGCTGTGAATTCCAGATGAGCGTTTCAGCGTTGGGCAGTTTGGCGTGGTGTGGTAGACACTGCCGCCCGAGACCCAGTACACGGTTTGGCCCTGCGTGGCCTGAGCTTCACTTTGGATGCGGTTTTGTTCAGCCTCCTGTTGGGCGCGCTCTTGCTCCAGTTTCTTCGCATCAACCTGTTTTTGGAGTTCATCGCGCTCGCTTTGAAGAGCATCAAGCTGGGAGTGGAGTTCTTCGAGCTTCGCTTTCTCATCGTCGATAGTTGCCTGCTGGTCTTTATAGAGAGTAAGCTCTCGACTTAAATCTGCTTTTTCGTTCTGTATCTTTTCGATGCGGCTCCGCAGCTTGTTGTTGTTATCTTGCAAAAGAGTTGCCTTGTCGAACGCATCATCATAGTCATCTGAAAGAGAATCGTACTTAGCGGAAAGTGCGTTGTAGCTCTCAACCTGCTCGCTATATGAATGGACTCCAATAGCCGTGCTGGCGATAAGTAATGCGAACAATACGGCGAAGGCTATGACGGATCTCTTGCGAGCCTGAGGTGCCGTGAGATGCGACGTGCTTCAGAACGGATTTTGATGCACGTGCTTGGTGCGCTGTCGTTGGCTGATCGACTTTTCCTTTGGATTGGTTGGTCTCTGCGGTTCGCTCAATAGCAACGCAGAGACGGGCTAGGGTTTCATGGGCTAATTTGCGCCCTTCAGGGTTTTCTTCATCGGCGCAAAGGTCGATGAGCTTGCAATTCAATGGTTCCATGGTCACTCTATTAATTAATGGTTATTGAAAGATGGCCTTAATAGACAATATCCGTGTAGTAGTTATTCCATTCGCATCCACCATAACCGCTATCGGGATTGGAGAAGTAGAACGTCACCGTATATCTAGAATGAGGCTTAATGTTATCAACTTGGCATGTTGAATTTTCAGTCACGGTGCCCGACTCATTTTTTAGCGAACATTCCCAAGCCGAATCAATTGATAGTCGGTGTTGTTGTCGACCTCGAAGCTGGCAGAATAGTCAGTCCATGTTACCTCGTTGTCGATTCGGTCGGCCTGGCTGTCGATATCGGCCTCAATGGCTTCGAGAGCTGTTAGCAGCTTCTTCTGTTTGTCTAGTCCTGCGATGTAATTAGAGACAAAGTCATCGTCCGTGGCAAGGAATCCTATCTCCTCATAAAGCTCGTTGAGCGCTTCGTAACGAAGAACCATGCCCTTTTGCCATTCAATTTGCTCGTCCGATTTAAGGGCTTCGCCGAGGGCGGCTTTTTGGGTGTCGAGTCCTTCCAAATACTTGGTGCAAGAGTTCTTAACCGTGTCGCTGGAGAAATCTGCGGAACGGTATTTTTCTAGCTTTGCTAGCTCAGCATCTACTAAAACACCCTGATCCGTATCGTCCGCGTGTTTTTGCCGCCAATGGATCGACTTTTTCAAATCTTTGCTAAATTGCTGGTCGGTTCTGAGCTTCGAGCATTCTACGAGGGCGCTTTCCAAGTCTTTGTAGTGTTTAACATCCCGCTTCCCGCTAGCATCAAGTTCTTTATATTGGCTATTAAGAGACTGAAGCTCGTCCCAAGAGTCGGCGGTAATTTTTCCGATTGAGGCAATCTGCTGGTCGAGTTTTGTCCCCTGACTTGCGCAGCCGCTCAGCAGGATACATGAAGCCAACAATGGGATGAGCAATGCTTGTTTGCGCATTTGTTCCTCCAAGAAAACGTGAAGATGTGGCTGAAGGCTCTGTTTGTGGTTTGCCGCAAACAAAAGCCAGAATGCTGGCATCGCTCATCGTGCAGTGCCATTTTCAAGATTGATCATGAACGCTTCGTCAGATGGTCGGGCTTGTTGCGTAAAGCGGCTGATAGGCTGATGGGGCGCAATCGTTGATTGCAGTGGAAATCAGAGACGGGACGAGTTCTGCCGTAACAGCAAACGGGCGGTTCTTTTGGCTCATTGGGCTTTCCTTCCTCCGACACTTGGTAAACGCTGTGTTTGGTTGGCTGATACGCCTGATAATCAGCGCTTATCTAGCCGAGCGATAGATATTGCCGTGTCATTGGAGACTGTTCCAAGTTTTTCCATTATCGGTTGAATAGGAATCGAGTTTTCCGTCTCCATCGTTATCCACGGCTTTATTGCCATTGCCGTCAGCAATTGCTCCAGTTCCATCAGCATTTTTATGAATGGCGTACTCCCCATCGGTGTCGATATAGTCTGTGCCACCGTCTTCCGAGTCAGACTTTAGATACGTTTTGCCGTCATCCGTATCAACCCAATCGTCCTCATTTAATAATGTGCTAGAAGATGAGCTCGATGAGGAGCTGGAGTAAGAAGAATAATCATCATCGTCCTCAGAGTCTTCATCATTTTCATCATAGGCGGCAGAAGAAGAGGAGCTTGACGGATCATTGAAAGAATTCGATATGCAAGCACAGCTGGTGATGTATAGGGCGCAAAGAAGGCAGACAGCAAGCATAGGCAGCAATGCCTTTTTAAAGTGCGTCGCAAACTTCGCGCTTTCACTTTCGGTGCCAGTGTTTTCGTCCGTCATGGGTGTCATCCCTTACGCATCGTAGTCTTCGCGGAATCCGCAGTTCTGGCAGTAATACGTCTTTTTCTTCTTGCCAAGCGCTCCGCCCACGAGGCCAATGGGGCCTAAAAGCAGACCTCCAGCGGCGGCTTTTCCCACACTGAAGCCTTTATTAGATTCTCCTGTGCATTTCCAACCTGTGCGTTCTCCGCAAGATGGGCATTGTGCTGGTGCTTTGTTTGCCATAAAAATCATCCTTTCTCTTGCGATCGGTGCATCAACGTCTTTATGACTTCAAGTATTTCTTTTCAAGACGTTTGTGAATTAAATGCTATCGGTGTGAACTGACACCGATTTCGCAGCTTGGGGTTAACGGACGAGGGTCACGTTTTATTCATCGTGATAACGGAATTGTTGTGCAGCAAATTGAACTTTTTGAGAGATGAAAGCTATGTGTTTGTGCACGATGCGTTCTCCTTCCATTGGCGTGACGGAAACTGCGGAAGGAGGCTCATCCGAAGAGCGGAATGTGTAGCACGAAAAGGAGGAGTATCCACCCACAGTTGCTACACAGCTCCGAGCGCCTCGCAATAGCACGAACCAGCAAGGAGAAAGGGCAAATACCCCTCCTTGTCGCTGGTTGAGTGTCTTCAGTTGTGAAGCGCGAGCATTAAAAATGCTAGAGCTGTGTAGCAGGTACAACTCTAGCATGCTGATAAGCCATTTAATCTACTGACCTGTTGAACGGTCGAAAAAGTAGGCTGTTGTGAAAAGCGGAACCATCTGGTCTGTCGTGCCTGAGCCTCTAATGAGTAGTAAAAAGGTAGTAGACCAGATGATTTGAATGGTTAATACGCCTGATAATCAGCGGTTACATCGTCGATCGACAGATGTTGCCATGGCAGATAAACAGTATGCGTTGCATGAGCGGTTTCCTTTCTAGGCGGTCGTGCAGGGCTTACAGACTGCTCTTGAGGCAGTTTGCTCCAATAAAGCCCGCTGCGTACAAGGGGAGGTGGCGTAGCTCGCGCCGTCATCGGTTTCGCTGCGGAAAAAATTGTTCTCGGACAAAATGTAGGCATATGGCGATCGGGCTTTGTCCATGAACGACCCGAGGGTTCTCGCGCGCACGTTGCGTGCGGACTTACCTCGACGGGCACGATTTCCATACGGTCGGTCTGAAGTAGAAAATCGAGCTCGCCGGTCGTCTTCCAAGACGACGGCGGCACCCAGTAATACGTCTGCAAGCTGTTACCCGAAAATGCTTGCATGACCGAGTTTTCCGCCAGGGCGCCTCGGAAGTCGGAAGATAGCGCTATGGCGGAATCTTCTTTGAGGTCGAGCCAGAGCCTCGGGTTGATGCCGAGTTTGTAGAACATGAGGCCGGTATCGAGAAGATAGACCTTAAAGAAACTTCCATCTTCGTCGTCGAAGGGAACGAGGGGAGCTCGATGCCTTCGGTCAGGTTGTTGACCGATATGATACCGGCGCCTTCGAGCCAGTCGAGCGGCTCGATAAGCTTGGCGCGACGGCCTCCGCGTTCGACCTCGGAGTACTTGAATTTTTTGTGGACGATCTCAGCAGCTGGGACGGAATGGAGCGCCAGACCTTGCGTGCCGCCACGCCGCTGATCCCGTTTTCGGGGTCGGTCATATCGGCGGTATAGGTCTCGTTGATTTCGCGCTGCTCGACGCGCGCATCCTCGATGGATAACGTCTTGCGATATGCGTTGACGGCGGCGGGCATGCCGCCCACGATCTGGTATCGATGAAACAGGCTGAGCGCGGCTTGGTGCGCGGCGTAGGTCTCGAGCGTGCCGGCGTGGGTACGAATGGCATCGGCCATCTGCTCCTCATCGAGCGCCCAGAGAAACTCCTCGAACGACATAGGATGCATGGTCTCTTGACGAACGCCGCTGGGAAAAGGCAGCTTACGTTTGCGCGTGGCGACGCCGAGCTGACTGCCGGTCGCGCATATGCGCCAGCCCGAACCCGAAAAAAAGCGAAGCGAGTTGAGCGCCCGTTCGCAGAGCTGCACCTCGTCAAACAGGATGAAGGTGGTTTCTTTGCGAATGGGGGCGCGTTTATAGTCTGAAATCCGCGCCACGATGGTGTCAACGTCGTCGGTGGGACAATCGAACAGCGGAGCGATCAGCTCAAGATCGGTCTGAAAGTCGAGTTTGACAAACGCATCGCCGGCGATTCGCCTGCCGATTTCCTCGGCAGCGTACGTTTTGCCTACGCGTCGCGCACCACGGATGAGGAGGGGGCGTGAGGCGTCCTTTGTCGCCCATGATTCGATAACGGACTCGATTGATCTGCGCATGGGGCCGCCTTTCCAATTTCGTGTACTTCAGATACATAGTTTAGTACGATTTCATGTACTTGAAATACACGAAATAATAGAAAAGCGTGTATCTCAAATACACGAAATTGCACTGCTGAAGCTTCCAGGCGGATAAACATACTCATATTGGGCGGTTTTCACCGGTTACTCGCCACCTTGGGCTATGTTTGCCCCTATGCCCGTATTGAGGGCCGTGCTGATTGACGACGGCGCTCCCAGCGAGCCAGCTTAATCGTCACCAGCGTGAGGGCCCAGGCCACAAGCGAGAACGCGGCGCCCACTGCGCCACGTACGCAATGCCAACGCTGCTTACCACGGCGCCGCCCACTGCGGTGCCAAACGAGATGCCGACGTTAAACGCCATGGCTCAACCGAACTTGCGAGTACCATCGACTTGGGATGGCGGCTGCGTGCCACGTCCATAAAGTGCGTGATGCATGAGACCGAGAACAGGTACATGAGCATCGCCAGGCTAAAGACAAAGACCAGCGCGAGCGGCATGGCGGCGCCCACGGCAAACAGCCCGAGCAGTGCCGCCGCCTGCAGCACAAACGTAACCAGCAGCGCCTTCATGCCAAAACGCGCATCGATCCATCCGCCAGGATGTTCGAGATCAGGCAGAACACGCCATAGGCCATAAGTGTGGTGCTCGCCTGAACGGTATCCATGCCCAGCGCCTGCTCCAGATAAGGCGTCACGTAGCCGTAGAATACGTAGACCGAGCCCACGCCAAACAAGAAGATGAGCATGCCGGTGATGATACTCGGCTCGCGTAGTAGCCCCGCCTGCTCGCGGAAGGTGGCGGGCTCATCGGTCTGCCCGGCGCGAGGCATAAACGCCACGAGCGCGCTACAGATCAAAACGGCAAAGGTCAGCGTGCCGTACATGGCCACGTGCCAATCGAGTGTGTCGGCCACAAACTTGCCAATCGAGGTCACAAAGACCATCGCCACGGAAAACGCGCCGTACACGACCGAGATGGCAAGTGAGGTTTGCTGCGGGGATAGCAGCTCAGGGATGTACGTCACGCCCACGGCGAGCAGCGCACCCGAGACAGAGCCCAGGACAATGCGTGAGATAAACAGCACCTGGAAGTTGGGAGCCAACGCCATGACCAGGTTGCCGAGCACAAAGACGACGCTATAGCACACGAGCAGCTGGTAGCGGCGGAATCGCCCCGTGCTGAGCGCGAGCACCGGCGTCGCGATAGCGTAGACGAGCGCAAACACGCTGATGAGCTGGCCCGCAGTGCAAGTGATATGCCGAGTTCCGTTGCCAAGTCGCTTTCGATGCCGATGACCACGAACTCGGAGCAGCCGAGCGAGAATCCCAACAGCACGAGCAGCGCCAGGCAGAGCTTGGTGCGCGCGGGGGAGAGCGCGGCGGCGGTTGGCTTACTTTTAGGCGTGGTTGCGGCGGTCAAGGTTGTCACTCCAATGTCGCATGAATAAGCGGGATTCAATCCCTGCAACTCTAACAGAATGTGACAAAGGGGCAGTCCCTTTGTCACATGGAGGGCTTGCCTGTATAGTCGCAATACAGGCGAAGATGGTCTCAGGTACATCGCGGGCGGCAGGAGATCCCATGGGTATGCACACGACAAAGGTTGCAGTGGGCGAGGGCAAGTTTGCGCTCGAGGCCCAGCTGACGGTGACGCCGCGAGGCATGGCGGTGTACGCCTGCTCGCCGGAGTTTGCGCACCTGGGCGCCACGGCGCAGGCCATTCCGCGCCCCGAGCCCGGCCGTACGGCAACGGTGAGCATCCTGCCGTTCCGTGCCATCGAGACGAGATCCCGGCGCACGATATCGCGGCGGCGCTGGCCACGCGCTTTGGCGTGCCGGTAGTTGCAAGCACGGGTTTTCATGTTGAACAAGCGAGCGGTGACGACCTGCAGCGCGTGCTCGACACCACCAAGGAGCTCATCGCCGCGCTCGAGGAAGCCGCAGCCGCATTCTGCGCGCCGGCTGGGATGAGGGCGGTGCGGGCGCCGAGGTCGTG